>PDWI01001688.1_pt1 | contig 34363 bp, 28 predicted proteins | sample 1430891 | NCBI WGS metagenome assembly PDWI01 (sample SAMN01162508, study PRJNA174530) | Oral metagenome, whole genome shotgun sequencing project. | biome: Marine environment; feature: Marine mammal; material: Swab sample of the gingival sulcus; isolation source: swab sample of gingival sulcus... | reverse complement strand
TTCACAACAACACGGCGGTGATGATTCTATGTTTAAAGATGAGAATGGTGATATTTACGTTAGTTGTAATAGCGGTTTTGGATTTTTAGGATTAGATGCTGGTTTCTTGCGAATAAAAAAAGGCGAAACTGATTTTGATAAATCTTACCAATTTAAAATAACACAAACTGCTATTGAGGGAGAAGTTAATAAAGCAAGTTATATTGTTAGAATGAAATATGCAGGTAATGGTATTGTATATGCTACAGTTGATGTACCCGCATATTATTCAGATCAACCCAATTGGTTTAAAGATAGAACGATTTTCCCTGTAAAAATAGATTTAAAAGCCAAAACCATTAAACGCTTAGGTACCCCAACAAGTAATAACTTTGGTATGACTGTAGGTTTATATAAAGACAAAGTACTATTTGGTTTATCAACAAAAACAGACAACGGCTTTTTTGTATATGACACAAAAACCGATAAAATGAGCGACGAGGCTGTTATAAAAATTAAAGGTTATCCTTTCTTTTTTGTAGAGGTAGAGGAATAATTTTTTTTTGTATCAGTGCGTGATAAAATATTAATTTATTGATAGCAATAAATAATATTTACTTAATGATAAAAAAACTTACTTAATAGATAATAAAGCCTTGTCAATTATCGATTTTACCTCATCATAATCCCAAGGTTTAAGTATGTAATCAAAAACTAATTTGTCAATATCAGGATTTGATGATAATTTGGCTTCAACAAAGGCTGTAATAATAATACATATTCTATCAGAGAACTTTTCTTTTATCGCCTGAATAAATTCAAGGCCATTCATGTCAGGCATTTTAAAATCGGTAATTACAACTTTTATGTCGTGTTCTTCAATAAGTTTCAGTCCTAATATGGGGGAGTCGGCAACGAATATCTCATAATCAGCCTCAAAAGCTAATTTGAATAAATCAAGGTTAATCCATTCGTCATCAACACATAATATTTTTTGTTTCTCGCACATAGTTTTATAAAAATCTGTTATTCAAATTCAAAATGTAAAGATTATAAAAAAAACTTTATAAAAAAACTATTAATCTACTTTTTAAATAAAAACTATTCAAGTTTTATTCTTTTTGTATAAAACACTATAAAATATTACTAATTATAATAAAAAAATATATCTTTGCAAATTCATTAATAAATGATAATAAACCGAAAGGAAAAGCGTTTGTAAAAACACACTTTAATATATTATGATAAAACGTTTTAATAAATATATTTTACTCTTAGTAGTTGTTCTTTTTTTTGCTCAATGTAGTGAATATCAGAAAGTTTTAAAGAGTACTAATTATGACCAAAAGTATGATAAAGCACTAGAGCTTTATGAGGCAAAACAATATTATAAGGCTCAAACTCTTTTGGAGCAAATAATAAATATTACACGAGGAACAAAAAAAGCTGAAAATACATTATTTTATTATGCCAAATGTTTGTATGAGGAGAAGAATTATAAAATGGCAGCATATTATTTTGATAATTTTATTAATAGCTTTGCTTATAGCGATAACACTCCAGAGGCAACATATCTACGAGCTTATTGCTATTACTTAAATTCTCCAAAACCAAGTTTAGACCAAGAGGATACACGCTTAGCTATTGGTTCAATGCAAATATTTATAAATAAATATCCTAAAGATGAGCGAGTTGCTGAGGCTAATGATATTATAGCAAAATTAAGGCATAAGTTAGAGCAGAAATCTTACGAAAGTGCAAAATTGTACTATGATTTAAGACAATATCAATCGGCAGCAATAAGTTTAAAAAATAGCTTAAAAGAATATCCTGACACAAAATACAGAGAGCAGATAATGTATCTTTTAGTAAAGTCAAGTTATTTATTAGCTAAAAATAGTATAGAGTCAAAACAAGCTGAACGCTATCAAAATACCGTTTCGGAATATTATGCTTTTATTGATGAGTTTCCGAAATCAGAGTATATAAGTGAAATAGAAAAAATGTATCAAAAATCAATAACCGAAATAAAAAAACTATAACAATGGATTATAAAAAAAGTACAGCACCCGCAACAACCATTACTAGAGATTTAAGAGGTTTAGAGGAAAAAACAGGTAATATATATGAAAGTATTTCTGTTATATCGAAACGTGCAAATCAGATAAGCGTAGAAATAAAAGAAGAGCTTAGTAAAAAATTAAATGATTTTGCATCGTACACCGATAACTTAGAGGAATTATTTGAAAATAGAGAGCAAATTGAAATATCTCGTTTCTATGAGCGTTTACCAAAGCCTGTATCTATTGCTACTGAAGAGTTTTTAGAGGATAAGGTATATATGCGTAAGCCTGATAAATTTGAAAAAAACGAAGAATAACAATCGTTTAATATATGCTAAAAGGTAAGAATATAGTTCTTGGTATAACAGGAGGGATAGCTGCTTATAAATCGGCACATTTAGTACGCTTACTTGTAAAAAACGGAGCTGATGTAAAAGTTATAATTACACCTGCCGCCAAAGAATTTATTACACCATTAACATTAGCAACACTATCAAAAAATCCTATATTAGTTGACTTTTTCAATCCCGAAAATGGGGATTGGAATAGTCATGTTGATTTAGGTTTATGGGCAGATGCCTATATCATAGCCCCAGCAACAGCCAATACAATGGGTAAAATGGCTAACGGTATCGCCGATAATCTATTAGTAACCACATATCTTTCAGCTCGATGTCCTGTTTTTGTAGCCCCTACAATGGATTTAGATATGTATAAACACCCTGCAAATACAAAGAATATAGCCACTTTAAAGCAATATGGTAATCATATAATTGAACCTGAAACAGGCGAGCTAGCCAGTGGCTTAGTTGGAAAAGGGCGTATGGCAGAGCCAGAACAAATATGTCAATATCTGATAAATTTTTTTAAAACAACTACTGACTTTCTAAATAAAAAGGTATTAGTAACAGCAGGTCCAACATACGAAAATATTGACCCTGTTAGGTTTATAGGTAATTACTCATCGGGGAAAATGGGCTATGCCCTTGCAAATGAGTTTGCTAAACGTGGGGCAGAGGTTATTTTAGTTTCAGGTAAAACTAACTTATCGGTAAGCGATAATAATATAAAATTAGTGGTTACACCATCGGCTCAGCAGATGTATGATGAATGCAATAAGTATTTTGCTGATGTTGATATTGCCGTTTTCTCAGCAGCAGTAGCCGATTATCGAGTTAAAAATATAGCCGACCAAAAAATAAAAAAGGAGTCTGATTCGTTAGTATTAGAGTTAGAAAAGAATGTTGATATAGCTAAAACCTTAGGTAAGCAAAAATCAGATAAACAAATAACTGTTGGTTTTGCTTTAGAAACAGAAAATGAACAGGATAACGCAAAACGTAAACTAAATAGTAAAAATTTAGATTGTATTGTGCTAAACTCGATGAATGATAAGGGGGCTGGTTTTAATGCCGATACTAATAAAATTAGTATCTTTACAAAAACTGACGAGGTTAAACATTTTGATGTAAAACCTAAAGGTGAGGTAGCGAAGGATATTGTAGATGAAATAAAAAACCTTATTCGTATAGTTTAGATGTTAACAAAATAGCTTTTATAAGGTTAGAGCAAACAATTTCTGTAAGTCTTATTGATGAAAATAGTTCTATTGTAAAGTCTTTTCTCATTTTATACTAATGGGTAGTAAACTTAAAATAAATGAAACAAACAAAATATATAAAATATTCACTACTTCTTATTATCGTATTTCTGTGTAAGGTTAGTTTTTCGCAAGAACTTAATTGTAGGATACAAGTAAATGCATCAAAATTACAAGCGGAAAATACTCAGCGTACTGTTTATGAGGATATGCAAAAAGCATTATTTGAATTTTTGAATGAACGTGTTTGGACAAATAATGTTTTCTCGACAAATGAACGTATTGAATGTAACTTTTTGCTAAACCTTACGGAGCGAATATCTGCCGATGAATTTAAAGCTACATTGCAAATAACTTATAACCGCCCAGCATATAACACAGGCTACGATTCGCCAATGTTAAATATTTTAGATAAAAAAGTACGTTTCCGTTATGCCGAAGGTGAACCGCTTGAGTTTAGTGAGAGTACACATAGCGAATTAGTTTGTCTATTAGCTTATTACGTATATATAATATTGGGTTTTGATTATGATTCATTTTCAAATATGGGAGGAACTCCTTATTTTGAGAAAGCTGAAAAAATAGTATCAAATGCACAAAGTTCGTCATCTACAGGTTGGAAGTCGTTTGAAGATAGAAAAAATCGTTATTGGTTGGTTGAGAATCTGTTAAATAATGATTATACGGCAATTAGGGAATTTTCATATAAATATCATCGTCTTAATCTTGACCGTATGCATAATAAACCTGCAGAAGTACGTTCGGCAATAGTTGAGGACTTAAAACCTTTGTTAAAAATGCACCGCAAACGTCCGTCGGCTTATATTACTCAAATATTTTTTGATGCTAAAAGCGATGAGTTAGTTAATATATTTTCAGAAGCTTATGGCAGTGAGGGGCAACAAGCTTACAATATACTTAAAGAAATAGACCCCGGTCATATAAATAAATACGAAAAAATTATTAAGAAAAATTAATCCGTTTTTCCTTCTATTTTTAGTTATATTTGCATACTATTTGTAAGCAAACATTTATTATGCTCAAAAATATCAAAATACATAATTACGCATTAATACAAAATTTAGATATTGATTTTAATGATGGTTTCTCCACAGTTACTGGTGAAACAGGAGCAGGAAAGTCAATATTATTAGGAGCTTTGTCGTTAGCCATGGGTAGCCGTGCCGATAATGTGTCCATGATTAAAGATAAAAAATGTATTATAGAGGTAACTTTTGATTTTAGTAGCTTTGATGTAAAAGAGGTTTTTAATGAAATAGATGTTGATTACGAGGAACTTACAATAATCCGCAGAGAGATTGGCGTTAATGGTAAATCGAGAGCTTTTATAAATGATACGCCTGTAACCTTAGCTAACCTTAAGCAATTAAGCAGTTTACTTATTGATATTCATTCGCAACACGAGAATTTATTACTTAGCGATAATAATTTTCAGATGTCGGTAATTGATTCCATTGCAAAAAATGAACAGTTATTATCCGATTATTCAGTAACTTATAAAAACTATTTAAGTCAGCAAAAGCACTTAAATAATTTAAAAGAAAATTCTGTAAAAGCAAATGAAGATAATGAATATAATCAGTTTCAATTCAATCAGTTAAACGAGCTGAATCTTGAAAATATAAATCAAGAGGAGTTGGAGCAAGAGTTGGAGCAATTAAACCATAGCGAGGATATTCAGCTTAATTTGTCGGAGGCTTTTAATTTGCTTATTAATTCAGAAGTAAATATCATTGACCAATTAAAACAGGTTAATAGGAATTTTGATAAGATAAAGCAATATTTTACTCAAGCCGATGATTTTTATCAGCGTATTGAAAGTAGCCTTATCGATTTGCAAGATATAGCATCGGACACTGAAATTCAGGCGGAACAAATTGAATATAACCCTAATAGGGCAATGGAATTGAAGGATAAGTTAGATAAATTATATTCTTTATTCCAAAAACATAATGTAAATAGCCTGTCGGAACTGATTGAAATAAAAACGGAGTTTGAACAGAAATTGTTACAAACACAATCGTATGAATATCAGATAGAACAAGCTGAAAAAGAGTTGAAACAGACAACTGAAAAGTTAGAGGGTTTAGCTCAAAAGCTGAATGAGAATAGGCAAAAAGCATTACCAACGCTTGATGATAGTATAACTATTTTGTTAAACGAGTTAGGTATGGAACATGCTAAATTCGGAGCAAAAGTTCAACTTTCCGATAAGTTTTTAGCAAATGGTAAAAATACTATTGAATTTCTGTTTACAGCTAATAAAAATCATCCAATGCAGGATATTGTAAAAATAGCATCAGGTGGTGAAATTAGCCGTTTAATGTTGAGTATAAAATATATATTGTCGCAAAAAACAAAATTACCAACTATAATTTTTGATGAGATAGATACAGGAGTATCTGGCAAAATAGCCGATAAAATGGCAAATATAATGCAAGAAATGGCAAATAATATGCAGGTAATAAGCATAACTCATCTTCCGCAAATAGCGGCAAAAGGTAAAACGCATTATTATGTGTTTAAACACGAAGTTAATGAAACAATAGAAACAAAAATACAAGAACTAAATAACGAGGAAAGAATTGAGGAGTTGGCAAAAATGTTGAGTGGCGTTGATATTACCAATGAGGCAATAAAAAATGCCAAAGCATTATTACAATAATTAACAACATAAAAAAATAACGATATGGCTTATAATTTATTAAAAGGCAAAAGAGGGATAATCTTTGGAGCCTTAAACGAAAAATCAATAGCTTGGAAAGTAGCTGAAAAAGCACACGAAGAGGGTGCAACCTTTGTTTTAACAAATACACCAGTTGCTTTACGTATGGGTGAATTAAACGAATTGGCTGAAAAAACTAATTCAACAATAATACCTGCCGATGCAACTAATGTTGAGGATATTGAAAAGGTTATAAAAGAATCAATGGAAGTATTAGGTGGTAAGTTAGACTTTGTACTTCATTCAATAGGTATGTCGCCTAATGTACGTAAGGGGTTGTCGTATGATAACCTTAACTATGGTTTCTTTGAAAAAACCTTGGATATTTCGGCATTATCATTTCATAAAATAATGCAAACAGCACATAAATTAGATGCTATAAATGAGTGGGGTTCAATAGTTGCGTTAAGCTACATAGCAGCACAGCGTACCCTTTACGGATATAACGATATGGCTGATGCAAAATCGTTATTGGAGTCGATAGCACGTAGCTTTGGATATATTTACGGACGTGATAAAAAAGTTAGAGTAAATACAATATCACAATCGCCAACGCTAACAACAGCAGGTAGTGGAGTGCGTGGTTTTGATAATTTGGTAGATTTTGCCGAGCGTACTTCGCCTTTGGGCAATGCTAATGCTGAGGAATGTGCTGATTATTGTATAACTTTATTTTCAGACCTAACTCGCAAGGTTACTATGCAGAACCTTTATCATGATGGCGGATTCTCAAATATGGGAATGAGCTACCGAGGTATGAAGCAATACAATAAAGGTTTAGATTGCGATTTTGAAGAGGAACTACCTAAAGAGTGGTAGGTTGTTTAGGGGCGGAAGTGGGGTGTCTGAAGTTGTTTTCTTCCGACTTCTGACTTCCGACCTTATTAACTATCAAAAGTAATATCCTTAACCATTAGCTCTAAACTGCATTTCCCCATAAAATGGTTCTCCTCAATATGATAGCAGATATTAAATGGTTTGCCTTCTTTTATTTTCTTGAATTCTTCTTTTTTATTAAACGCTATTCCTGAAAATGTTTTGTCGCATGATTGGTCTTTTACGCTGATTTTCAGATGTTCCTTGTTTTTACCTACTAATCTTGAACCATTGTCAGTAACATTGAGGGTTGCAAACATAGGAGAGGGGTTTTTTGGTCCGCAAGGGGCAAATCGGTTTATAACCGAAAAAAAATTGTTGCTTATCTGATTAAAGTTAATAACAGTATCAATTTTGATAATTGGCTTTTCGTTTTCGGGTTTAATGCTATTTTTTACAGTTTCTTCAAATAGATTGCTAAACGTTTCAAGGTTTTCTTCCTTTAAGGTTATTCCTGCAGCAAAAGCATGTCCTCCAAAATTTTCTGTTAAATGTTGGCATTTTTCTAACGCATTATAAATATTAAACCCATGTACCGAACGTGCCGAGCCTGTTATTAGTCCATTGTCGTTTTTGGTAAATATTATGGTAGGGCGGTAGTAGTGTTCAATTAAGCGAGAGGCTACAATGCCTATCACTCCTTTGTGCCAAGAGCTATTATATAAAACGGTTGTCTTTTTTGTTAGCCATTCTTGGTTATTCTCAATGTATTTTAGAGCTTCTTCAGTAATTTGTTGGTCAAAAGATTTTCGTTCTTCGTTTTGCTTGTTTATTAGTAATGCTTTTTTTGTTATTTGTTTGTCCTCTTCTGTGCTTGTTAATATTTTTACAGCTAATAGTCCTTCATCTATTCGTCCTGCAGCATTTATACGAGGTCCTATTTTAAACACTAAGTCGTTAATATTTATTGAGTCTTCCTTTAAGTTGGCAATATTCATTATTTCCTTTATCCCATTTTGCGGATTAGTGTTAATTCTTTGTAAACCATAATAAGCTAATATTCTGTTTTCATCAACAATAGGAACAATGTCTGAGGCTATGCTAAGAGCAACTAAATCAAGTAGATATTCAATTTCAGATATTGGAATGTTGTGTTTTGTAGCAAATGCTTGTATCAGTTTAAAACCTACGCCACAAGCCGATAATTCCTTAAAAGGATACTTGCAATCAGGGCGTTTGGGGTCTAATACGGCTATTGCTTTAGGTAGGTTTTGGTCAGGTTCGTGGTGGTCTAAAATTATGAAGTCAATATTTTTTGAGTTGGCATAATCAACCTTGTCGGTGGCTTTTATTCCGCAGTCTAATGATATTATTAGTGAAAAGTTATTTGCATCGGCAAAATCGATTGCTTGTGTTGATATTCCATATCCTTCGGTGTATCTGTTTGGTATATAGTATGATAAATCTTTTATTTTATCTTTTAAGAACAGATACATCATTGATACTGAGGTTGTGCCATCAACATCGTAATCGCCAAAAATTAGGACTTTCTCTTGCTTTTCAATTGCTTGTTCTAACCTATTTAAAGCAACGTCCATATCTTTCATTAAAAACGGATTATATAAGTGTTGTAGCTTAGGACGAAAAAAGTATTTAGCTTGTTCGTACGTTTTTATGCCCCTTTGTATTAACATGTTAGCGATAGGTAGGCTAACATTTATTGCTTCCGATAGTTGTTTTATGTCATCAGCATTAGCTTGTTCCTTAATAATCCATTTTTTTGTTTGCATATTGTTTATTTTAAAATCTGACTCTTAAGGAGAAAATAAAATTTCTTCCAGCACTAGCAATTCCACACGCATAAGGACGATAGCGAGTATCTAAAATATTTTCAACCCCACAGCTAACGTGGAACATTGGTGTTATGGCGTAATTCATTTTCATATTAAGAGTAAACCATTCAGGAGAATATAACTCTCCGTTATCGTTAATAGCGTACATATAGTCTTTACCCTGTTCCGATTGTGGTAAATCGGTAACTTTACTGTTGTAGATGTAGTAAAAATCGGCTTTAAACTTTTTGTACTGATAGATTAAGTGAGAGTGAGCAAACATAGGTGGAACGTGTCGTAAACGCTGTCCGTTATTGTCTTCGCCTTTGGTGTAGGTTAAAAATGTTTTTAAGCCAAAACCATAAACCAGATTAGCATTTACCGAAAGGTTTGCTCCATAAATATTAGCATTTTTGCTATTTGCAAAAGCCTCGATAGCATTCATTTCGCCTAAGTAACTTATTGAATCTTTGTTATTTACTTGAAACTTATCCTGTATAATAGGGTTGTGTACAATGGTATAAAAAGCTGATGCCTCTATGCTTACCGATTTGTTAAAAAGATATTGTATAATTCCCCCCTCAAAGTTGTAGGCGTATTGTGGTTTTAGGTTTTTATTTGGGATAATTATAGTTCCTTTCTTTGGGTTGAATAATTTGCCAAGTCCGTCCCAGTTTGGGGCTTGAAACCCTGATGATGCATTTAAATTTAGCTGAGTATTTTCGCTTGGGCGATACGCCATTCCTAAGCTACCATTAATAGCTCCGTTTTTATTTGTAAAAGTATCGGCAAAGCCAAATGTTTTATAATAATCGTTATTAAAGGTTGATTTTAAACTAACAAAACTGTAGCGTAATCCTGCATTTAGTAATATCTTTTCTGATATTTTGAATTTTGAACCCGTATATACAGCTACCGAAAAATAATAATTATCGCCATCAGGGTAACGAGGGGTAGTCCATTTGTCTAATAGTTGGTCTTTCTTTATGTCCTTTGTTTCGGCTTCCGATTTTAGTCCGTTAAATAAAAATTCTCCTCCGTAAAATATTGATAATTTACTATTTAAGTTTTTGTTAAAGTCAATATTTATTGAGGCAATATCTACATTTTCATGTTGATTACGTTCCTTACTTTTATTGAATTTACGTGTAATTCGGCTTTCTTGGTAATTCTGATAAGCTAAAAGAACTTTAGCATCATCGTACAATATATTTTTATTTGTTAAGCGTGTTTTTAATGCGTGCATTTGCCAAAGTTGAGGACCGTAATCCCAACGGGCAAATTTTGGTTTGCCTTTTTTTATTTGTCTAAGAGCATCATAACGAGGAATATCCGATGATTGCGAATAATGGAATGCATATTCTAAATTAATGTTATCATTTACTTTGTAGCGTAATTTTTGCATTAAATTTAATTGTTTGTATCCCGAAAATTTTTGTACATCTTTATTTGTGTTTTCACAGATAGAGTCTTTATTTTCAATTCGTTTAACGTAAAACTGTCGTAAATATTGGTTGTTATTGTTGCCTTTTGTTCCCATTTTTAAATCTTCGTATTTGCTGAACGAGATACTTGTAACCGATGATAATTTTTTATTAGCTAAAATAAAATCGGCATGGGCAGTCTGTTCATTATTAGCTGAAGAATAACGAGTTAAGGCATTAACTTTAAATAATATTTTATCAGTTGCAGATAGTAGAGAGCTACGTGTATGAAAATCCATAACTCCACCTAAAGCATCACTTCCGTAAATAACTGAGCCGGGTCCAAAAAGTACTTCGGAACCGTCCATTATATTGGCATCTAAGGTAATAACATTTTGTAAGTTGCCTTGTCGGTAGATAGCATTATTTAAACGAACTCCGTCCACAACCAGCAAAACGCTATTGGTTGCAAAACCTCTAATCATAGGACTTCCGCCACCCAGTTGGCTTTTCTGTACGTAAACCTCGCCACCTGCTTGTAGCAAATCGGCAGTAGTTTGCGGATTATTAAATTCTATCTCTTTTTTTGATATTGCACTAATTTTATGGCTAATTTCCTGTTTGTTTTGTTCCCACTTATTAGCAGAAATAAGCACTTCTTCAATATTAATTAGCGATTGCGTCATTAGTATAGGTTTATCGCATAGCGTTTTATTATATACAACTTTAATTTTTTTGAAACTTGAATGTTGAATACTAAGAGTGTCGCCAATAGTAAAATCAGAAAGAGTAGCAATTCCATTTATATCAGTAGTTGAATATTTATTCTGACCACAATATATAAGAACTTGCGGAATAGGAGTAAGGTCGCTTTTATCTAAAATGCGAATTGTTTGGGCTAGTGCCGAAATGTTGTATATTAAGCCAATAAACAACGTTAAAATAATTCGTTTGTTAGTTGTATTCATTATTTTAATATTTTTTTGCAAAGATTGTGAAAAAAACAATACATAGATTATTATTTGTAAATAAAAAAACTATATATTAATCTTTAATATAAAGAATCTAATTAAAAGAGAGTTTTTGAAAAAAAACTTCTAAAAAAAAATAAAAAGATTTAGTATTTTTGTAAAAAAAGATTACTTTTGCACCCAAATTGTAATTAATCTCTGTCAGCGACGTAGGAGCCTGATACATTACTTACAAAAGTTAAATTTAAAAAAGTTTAAAGCAATGGCTATTGATTTAATGAAAGTTGTAGAAGAGCAGTTTGCAACAGAAAAAAAACATCCTAATTTTAAAGCAGGAGATACTATAACTGTTCACTATAAAATTAAAGAGGGAAATAAAGAGCGTATTCAGCAATTTAGAGGAATTGTGTTACAATTAAAAGGTTCAGGTGAAACTAAAACATTTACTATCCGCAAAATGTCAGGTAACGTAGGTGTTGAAAGAATCCTTCCTTTATCTTCTCCTTTTATCGATAAAATAGAACTTAATAAAGTTGGTAAAGTGCGTCGTGCACGAATTTATTACTTGCGTAACCTTACTGGTAAAAAAGCTCGTATTAAAGAAAAAAGAATTTAAAAGTAAGTTTTTCATATTTCTGATAGAGGCTGTAAATAAACAGCCTCTATTTTTTTTTATAATAGGTAGAGCCATTAGTATCCGAAAATTTCTATAATTATAATTTACAAGTTATTAGCCTTTTGTATTTAGCCCTTAGCTTCTTTAAATTTAATGAATCTAGTACACATAAATAGTATAATTGCCGAAGGTGAAATGCTAAAAAAAACAAAGGCTAAGGGCTAAAAGCCTTAGTTTGTATATTCAGAATAAAGTTGTTTTATATAAACTTTCAGATGCTAATAAGATTACCAATATTATTATATCTTTGTGAACTATGAATTATTTACAAACAGATAGTATAAGTAAAAGCTACGGAGATAAAGTATTATTCTCTGACATTAGCTTTACCATAAATAAATCGGAGAGGGTAGCCCTAATAGCTGGTAATGGTGTTGGAAAAACATCGTTACTAAATATTATTGCAGGTAATGATGAGCCTGATAGCGGAAAAATAATCTTCCGTAATGATTTAAGGGTTAGTTATTTAGCACAAAACCCTGACCTTAACCCTGATTTAACCATATTACAGCAAGTATATGCAACCTCAAACGAAATAGTTGACGCAATAAAGCATTACGAACAAGCGTGTGCCAATAACGATAAACAAGCCATCGCAGACGCTACCGATAAAATGGATATATTAAAGGCTTGGGATTTTGAGGTAAGAATAAAGCAAATACTTAGCCGACTAAAAATAACCGACTTTCAGCAGAAAGTAAAAGAGTTATCAGGAGGGCAGAAAAAACGTTTGGCATTGGCAAGTGTACTTATTAGCGATGCAGATATATTAATATTAGATGAGCCAACTAACCACCTCGATTTGGATATGATAGAGTGGTTTGAGGATTACCTTAAATCAAGTAAAAGTACGTTGCTAATGGTTACGCACGACCGTTATTTTTTAGACCGAGTGTGCGATGTTATTTATGAAATTGATGATAAACAAATATATCAGTATAAAGGTAATTATACCTACTTCTTAAAAAAACGCGAGGAGCGTATCTTAAATAAAAATATAGAAATAGATAAAGCACGAGCCTTATATAAAAAGGAGCTTAATTGGATAAACCGTATGCCACAAGCAAGGGCAACTAAAGCTAAATATAGGGTTGATGAATTCTATAAAACAAAGGAGATTGCTCATCAGCGTAAGGAAAATGCTAAATTAAATATTGAGATACAAAGTCAGCGTTTGGGTAAAAAAATAATTGAGATAGATAATATTACTAAACGCTTTGATGATAAGCTGATTATCAACGATTTTTCGTATAAATTTTCACGATACGAAAAGGTTGGAATAATTGGCGAAAACGGAACTGGTAAAACAACCTTTTTAAAATCAATAACTAAACAAATTCCTGTAGATGCGGGAACAGTAGAAATTGGTTCAACAGTTCAGTTTGGTTATTATTCGCAGGAACATGAGGAGTTCCCGCCTAATAAAAAAGTGATTGAGGTAATTGAGGATATTGCCGAAGAAATAACAATTAGCGAGGGACGAAAAATGTCGCCATTGCAGTACCTTAACTATTTTTTATTCCCCAAAGATATGCACTATGCTTATGTTAATAAGTTAAGCGGTGGCGAGCGACGTAAGCTATATCTGATGTCGGTACTTATAAAAAATCCGAATTTTTTAATTTTAGACGAGCCTACTAACGACCTTGATATCGTTACTTTAAATGTGTTGGAGGAGTATCTGTTAAACTTTCAGGGTTGTGTAATTATCGTGTCGCACGACCGCTATTTTATGGATAAAATAGTTGACCATTTGTTTGTGTTTGAAGGCGATGGCGTTATTTCTGACTTCCCCGGTGATTATACTTTATTCCGCCAAAAAAGTAAAGAAAAGCAACAAATTGAGGTAAGGGAAAATAAAGAGAAGAAAATCAAGCAGGAGCGAACAGGGGCTAAAACAAAGTTAAGTTATAAGGAATCGGTTGAATATAAACAACTTGATGAGGATATCCAGAATTTAGAGCAGGAAAAACATGATTTAGAAACAGCCTTGAGTTCTGGAGAATTGCAGTCCGACGATATTGTAGAAAAATCAAAACGGTTAAATGAAATTGAAAAGTTGCTTGATGAAAAATCAGACCGTTGGTTGGAGTTAAGTGAGTTTGTAAATGATTAGTTTTTAGCTATTAATATAATGTTTGGAGTAATTGTCCGATATATTAAATTTTTTATAAAATCGCAGTCGTTAAGTAAGGCTATGCGAAACTATGAGTTTCTGCGGAAGCTATTTGCTGATGTAAAAACAGTAAATCTGCAACAACTTGTAAGCATAGAAAAGGAACGCCAAAAGCTATTAAATAATGAACAGGTAATACATGTAACTGATTATGGGGCAGGTAGTAAGGTTCATAAAAGTAATGAGCGTAAAATATCAAAAATTGCAAAATATAGCTTAAAACCTACTAAACAAGCACAATTAATTTCGCAGATAGCAAGTAATCAGTCGGCACGTAATATTTTAGAGATAGGCACATCGTTAGGAATTACAACAAGTTATTTGTCAGCTTATAATTCCGATGCTAAAATATTGTCGTTAGAGGGTTGTCCTAAGCAGTTGTTAATAGCTAATTCGGTTTTTAGTAATCTGAATATTAATAATGTACATACAATTCAAGGTAATTTTAATAAAACCTTACCTCAAGCATTGCAACAGTTTAAGCATTTAGATTTTGTTTTTTTTGATGGTAATCATGCATTTTCGGCAACTCAAGACTATTATCAGCAATGCTTAAAGTTAGCAACCAACAATTCTGTATTTGTATTTGATGATATTAACTTAAATAGTGAAATGTATCGTTTTTGGCAAACCATTATTGCCGATAAAAAAGTAACACTTTCAATTAATTTGTTTCATTTAGGTATAGTCTTCTTTTCGGAGGAGTTGAGTGGTAAGGATTTGAAAATTAGATTTTAACATTAGGTAACCTCTAAAAATGCAAATTTCTGCGTTGTTGCAAAATTTTTAAATTACAAATATAATTTTAAATTTTTTTAAGGTATTTGTGAGACCGCTTCGCTAAGTTCTCATTTACAATAGTAAGCTGCGGTTTAAAATTTTCTTATGCCTTGAACTTTACTATTTTTAGAGATTACCATTATATATTTATCAACTTTGTGGGTCGGTTTGATGTTGAAGAAAATCTTCAATAATTTGTTTGTGGTCAAAAGCTAATTCTGGCAGATTATTTATGTTGTGCCATTGTAATTCCTTGGCATCGTCCGATGCTTTTGCATTGGTTGGAGTAGTTTGTATTATTTTGAAAAATACAACGCTTATGGTGTGTCCTCTTGGGTCGCGGTAAGGCGTTCCGTATGTTTTAAATTGTGTTAAGGTGTCTGTTTTTATATTAGTTTCCTCATAAAGTTCGCGTATAGCGGCAGTTTCTAAATCTTCATGTTCATCAACAAAGCCACCAGCTAAAGCCCAATAATTTGCATAAGGATTGTTTAACCTTTTTATTAAAAGTATAGTTTGTTCGGTTGGGTTGAATAATATAATATCAACTGTAACCATTGGGCGAGGGTATGGGTATGTATAGGACATATTGTAGGTTTTGTTTGTGATGTGCGATTTAATGCTTAACTTACACTTTTATAAAGTGTTATAGTAAAAAAAACAAAACCTCAGCTGTTTAATTTAAACTGAGGTTTTTATTTTTATTTTACTTTAATTACTTAATCATTTCTTTTACAACCGAAGTATGTATTATATTGTCAGCTATCGGACATCTGCTAACAATCTCTTTTAAGAAAGCTTCTTTTTCTTCGTGAGATAAGTCAGCGTCAATACTAACCATGCTACGGATTTCAATAAAACCAGCTCTTCCTTCAGTAGTTTGTCCTAAAAGGAAATCCTTATCGATATCGCCTTCTACTTCAACATTAATACCTCTTATTTTTATCCTTTTTTGGTTTGCAATAATTCTGCCAATAGCACAAATACATGCAGGTAACGATGATAAAAATACTTCCATAGGATTAGGACCTAAGCCCTCGCCACCCATAGCTTTGGGTTGGTCTATTATAAAGTCATGCGAACATTTTATATCTGTTCTGAAACTGTCGCCCATACTAGCTGCGACTTTCATTGTTGATTTTGCCATTTTTTTAAATTTTATATAATTAATATTACCACAATAATATGAAAAAAATAATTTAATATAGTCAAAAACTTTCATTATTGTGTTAATATCTTGTTAAAAATCAAATAAGAAAAATATTTTTCTTGATTTAGAGAAAAAATATTTTTGTTTTATAAAAATTAAAACAATAATCTTATGTCTAATACTTTTGATTATCAGAATAAAGAAGATTTGTTGCAAAATGCTAAAAATAGATTTGCTACTGATTCATTATTAATAAAATTAGAGGATGCTTCATTAAATATAAATTGGAGACATCTGCAAAAATATTATTTTCCAAATCAATCTCTTACTTGGTTTTACGATAGATTATTTGGAAAAGACGAACAAGGTAATTTAGTTGAATTTACATCTGATGAAAAAAAACAATTAAAATTAGCCCTAAAAGATTTAGCAAAGCGTATAAATAGTATGTCTGAGCTTATATAAATGTATGAATTTATTAATTAATTATCAATCAAAAACTTTCATCGTTATGTTAATATCTTGTTAAAAATAGAATAAGGCAAATATTTTAATAAGTACATATATTGCATACATTTGTTTCTCTAAATCTAAAAAACGCGTTAGAACTTCGTAATAAAAAGCCTAATCCGTAACCTTAGAATAAAATAAAAATTCAAGATACTTTACTATTGAGTTAGCAATTAAATGCTCAATAATAAACCTTAAAGCATTATAACTAATGGAACAAATACATGTAATTACACGAGACGGAACTCGTACACCTATTAATTTAACAAAACTGCACGAAGCTGTAGAGTGGGCTTGTAATGGTTTTGAAGATGTATCGGTTTCGGACATTGAAATTAACTCAAAATTACAGTTTTATGAGGGAATTACAACTGCCGAAATACAAAAAGTAATGATACGTTCAGCTGCTGACCTAATAACTGAAGAACGTCCTAATTATCAGTATGTTGCTGCACGTTTGTTACTTATGGATTTGCGTAAACAAGTTTATAAACAAGCAGAGCCAATACCTTTTGAATATCTGATAAAAAACAATATTTACCGAGGTGTTTACGACAAGGTTTTATTACAAAAATATAGTGAACAAGAGGTTGTGTATTTTAGTAAACAAATAAAATACGACCGTGATTTTAACTTCACTTTTGCAGGATTAAGCCAAATGGTAGATAAATATCTGCTACAAGACCGATTAACTGGCGAACTATACGAAACACCGCAAGAGGCGTTTATGCTGATAGGGATGTTTATGTTTATGAACTACAAAAAATCGGTACGTAAGGATTATGTTGTGCGTTTGTACAATGCTTTGTCGGAATTTAAGATTAGTCTGCCAACACCTATAATGTCAGGCGTACGTACTCCTTTAAGGCAATTCAGCTCGTGCTGTTTAATTGACGTGGGCGATTCTATTGAGTCAATTATGAACTCCAACACGGCAGTTGGCTACTATACTGCACAAAGGGCAGGTATTGGTCTTAACTTTGGTAGGATAAGAGGTATTGATGCAAAAATACGTGGAGGAGAGGTTATACACACAGGTTTAGTTCCATTCCTTAAAGTGTTTGAGGCAACTACTAAGAGTTTTACGCAGAACTCAATACGTGGTGGTGGTTCAACATCAACACTTCCGTTTTTCCACTGGGAGATAGAAACATTTATACAGCTAAAAAATAACAAGGGTAACGATGAAAATCGTGTGCGTAGAATGGATTATTCTGTTGCACTAAACCGCTTGTTCCGTGAGCGAGTAAAGCAAAATAAGGAGATTACTTTATTCTCAAGCGAGGAAACGAGAGATTTGTACAGCTTGTTTTATAGTGCCGATTATGAGCGATTTGAGGAAATGTACGAGTATTTTGAAAATGACTCATCGGTAAGAAAAAAGAAGATAAATGCACGAGAATTATATTTGGCAATACTAAAAGAACGCTACGAAACAGGTAGAATTTACATATTAAATGCTGACCATGTAAACTCGCATAGTTCATTTAAGGACAGCGTGTTTATGAGTAATTTGTGTCAGGAAATAACCTTGCCAACCGAGCCTCTTACAGACATTAATAAAGCAAATGGCGAAATAGCAATGTGTATCCTAAGTAACGTTAATTTGGGTAAGATTGACAATATTGACGAATTGGACGATATGACTGATTTGCTTGTTCGCTTTTTAGATGAATTGATTGATTATCAAGAGTATCCTGTAAAGGTTGCTGAAAAATCAACTAAAAACAGACGAAGTCTTGGTATTGGGATATCCGATGTGTTCCACTTTTTGGCAAAGAATAATTTAAAGTTTGATGATCCGAAGAGCCGAGTTATTTTGCATCAGTACATTGAGCGTTTTCAGTACGGACTGATTAAGGCATCGGCAACCTTGGCAAAGGAGAAAGGAGCATGTAAGTATTACAATCGTACCAAATATTCGGACGGCATTTTCCCAATCGATACCTATGAGAAAAATGTTGATGAGATAGTGCCAAACAAGTTGCTTTGCGATTGGGCTGAGTTAAAGAATTTTGTAAAACAGCATGGATTACGCAACTCTGCATTGAGTGCTATTCCACCAGCTGCGTCAAGTTCAATTGTGTCGAACTCAACACCAGGTATTGACCCAGTACGCAAGTTGCTGATTGCAAAAATGAGCAAGTACGGACCTTTAAAACAGTTAGTTCCGGGGTACGAGCATTATAAAGATAATTACGATTTGGCTTGGGATATTGATAATGAGGAGTATCTGAAATTTGTGGCTATCTTCCAAAAATTTATCGACCAAAGCATCAGTACAAATATGTACTACGACATAGCCAAGTATGACAATAGCAAAGTGCCTATGCGTAATTTGGTAAGGCACGAAAGTATTGCCTACAAGTACGGACTAAAAACTCTGTATTACTTAAATAGTAACGATAATTCGGGCGAATCGTCGCAGGAGTTAGCACAGCAAAAGGATGAAAGCTACTCAGAGGATAACAAACAATCGGAACAATTAGAAATGTTAGACGATTGCGGTTGCGAGGGTGGAGCGTGTTCAGTTTAATGTTTAATGAATGTAGGGGTGAAAAATTTTTCACCCAACAACAAAGTATAATTATTTGATAATTATCAATTGCAATTTTTAACTTTTAATTCTTAATTTTAAGATTATGACAAAGAATAAACCAAGTTTATATAATAATAGCAAGATAGATTTCTTAACCGAGAAAATGTTTTTTGGTTCAGGAAAAAATGTGCAACGCTATGATGTACAGAAATATCCGTTTTACGAAACATTATCGCAACGAATGTTAAGTTTCTTTTGGCGACCAGAGGAAATCTCCTTGATTAAGGACATTAACGACTTTAATACACTTACGGAGCAGGAAAAATTTATCTTTACCGAAAACTTAAAATATCAAATATTATTGGATAGCGTTCAAGGGCGTTCGCCATTCCTAACCTTTGGACAAGTAGTTACTTTGCCTGAGGTTGAGGAGGCAATCATTATTTGGGACTTTTTTGAGACTATCCATTCAATGAGTTATTCGTATATTATAAAAAATGTATATCCTGACCCCGAAAAGGTGTTTGATGATATTATGCATAACGATATGATTGTGGAACGTGCTGGTTCGGTAACCGACCATTACAATAGTTTTTATCACGATTTAATTAAATATCAGGCACAGGAATTGGGAGTTGAGGGCAAGGAGAAAATCACTTTAGATGAGCTGAAAAAGAAACTTTATTTGGCATTAGTGTCAGTAAATATTTTGGAGGGTGTTCGTTTTTACGTGTCGTTTGCGTGTTCATTTGCTTTTGCCGAGAATAAAAAAATGGAGGGTAATGCAAAGATTATCAAGTTTATAGCACGTGATGAGAACGAGCATTTGGCAATCACACAAAAGATGATTCACGACCTACGTCGAAATAAAAATGAGGGCTTTTCTGAGATTATTGAGAGCTTGGACGATGAGGTTTATGCTCTATACAAAGATGCCGCGGAACAGGAAATGCGTTGGGCAGAATATCTTTTTGAAAAAGGTTCAATCATCGGCTTAAATGCCAAACTGCTTATAAAATATATGAAGTACCTAACCAATAAACGCCTAAAAGGTATCGGCCTAAAGCCAATATACGAGGAAATGAAAAACCCACTTTCGTGGATGGATCATTGGTTGCGTAACGATAAGGTAGAAGTACTTCCGCAGGAAACAGAAATAAGCTCTTATGTGGTTGGAGGTATTGATATGCATGTTGATGATGATGACTTTATCGATGTGTAAGTAAGTTAAGTAAAAATATAAAACCCCATTTAGCTCAACTAAACGGGGTTTTATCATTTTAGTAATTATGATTTAAGCTCCTGCAAATAAATATTCTGTTTGAATATCCTTAGTTAAAAGCGTAAATAATTCATTACTTAATTCATCTGCTAAATCCATAGCTGATTGCATAGTCTTGTCTGAAAATTCTTGAATTAATTCTTTAGCTTTAAGCGGTTGCTTATCAACTATTTCCAAATACTTACTTTCCATTTCACGTTGTAATTGGTCAGTTTCTTTTTCCCACAGTGAGTAAGCCTTTTGTATAATAGGAGCGTACTTATTAAAGTTTACCATTCCTAAAGTCTGCACCTTGCGGAACTTCCAGTATGCCGATTGTTCACTACACTTATCATCGCCAATAGTAAACGCATCTAAGTATTTTTCCATTCCTTGATAAAACGGAATAAATACACCTAATGTAGCCATGCCGATATTTATATAATTTACCTCGCCAATTTCAGCAGGTAAGTCGGGTCGTACTTGTAAAATATGTGTTTGTGTAGTTCTGAAAATTGATACAGGGCGATATGGCTCTTTGGGGTTATTATTTTTGTAAGGGTCGTGTTCAGTGTCCTGATAATGAAAGCGAAATACTTTACGGATATCCGAAATAGTTAGTTTATTATCAGCTTTAGCAAACACAGGAAATGTGTTTTTTGTAACGTCGTTTTTTATTGACGGACTTAGCATCTTCTGAATACCCCAAACACGAGGATAACTGTAAGTTGTGTCAGGTTCTTCATCGCGAGCGTAAGCCTCGTGGAAGTCAAATTTACCTTTTGCTGGGTCGTATAATTTATTGGCTATTGCAAAATCAATTAAATCAGCAGAAGCCATAAAATTTTCTTTGTCCTGAGGGTCGTACTCACGCAAACGTCCTTGATTACCTGTTATAAAATAAACATCATCAGGAATTTTACATGCTAACCAACGATGCCCACAAGCAGTTTCTAGATACCATACTTCGTCCTTATCGACAAAGGCAACGCCAAATCCCTCGCAAACGCCATGTTCTTCAATTAGTGAGCCTAAGCGGATAATTCCCTCTTTGGCAGTTGTAATATACGGCAATACTATGTTAAATACTCCGTTTTCGCCAACGCCAGACTCTACATGTGGGTCAACAGCTAAGGCTTTTTCTCCGCAGAAAATACTTTCGGTAGCACTCATTCCTACCTTGGCGGTGTTAAAACCAGCACTTCCCCAATGACCTGGTAGAACGCAACGCTCAATAGCGGTGTAGCCTAAGGCTTTCTTGGGTAACTTACATTTAAAAGGGCTATCTAATGCCTCAAATTTTTCTGCACCATTTTCTGTGTCTTTATATATTTTAAGATGCCTAGCAACCATTGCGTTTGAATCTGCCGAACGTGCAACTATCATTGAGTTGTCAGCCATCATTTTTTTGCCTACTAATATTGTAGTACATTGTGTTTTGTCTATCATATTTTCTTTGTTTTTAGTTAGTTAAATTTATTACTAAGCCTAATATTATTATACCTAATTTTTATCGTGATATCTGTGTATCTTAATAAGATATTGGATATTGCTAATGATAACGGTTCAGGTGTATGGATAGTACGAGATTTGAAAAGCGATAGTTTTCAAATCCGCACGGCTAATAGCACTTGCTGTCTTTTATTTTGTTACTTCCTCAAAAATACAAAATAAATGCAAAAGTGCGGACAAATTAGAACAACTTTTTGAATTCTAACTCTATCCGTATTATTTATACACTTGTGTTGGCGGTCGTTATTCTATATCCGTCATTAATATTTTTCCTGTTTCAGCTTTAATCTCATAAGTAATCTTTCGCTTTCCATATTGTTCTGTCATTTTTTCATCAGTTCTAAACTTATAAGTCAGCGAAATTCTATTTTCTTGAATATTGTCAATAAATGTTTCAGCACAACAATAATTTAATAGAGATTTTATATTCTGCATTCTCCATAAACTGTCTTTTTCTATAAATGCGTTATCAATGTCATAAATTTTAGTTGAGTCTGTCTGAATGTTTTTAATTATTAATCTGTCTGAACCATGCCATGCTCCAGTTTTCAGAATTAGCCAATCTTTGTATTTTTTAATCTGTTCATTTTTCTCCCATTCACGACCATAATAACCACCATATTTGAAGTCTAAAGTATCTCCTTTATTGTCAATGTATTTATAATCAATATTATAGTGCCAAGAATGATGGTCAGCATTGTAAACAGATTCACAAATTAACTTTCCTCCAATTTTTTGTTCAATTTCGACCGTTTCATATTCTGGTCCAAATCCAGCTCCGTTCATGAAAAAAATTATTGAGTAACCAATCATAAAAAACGAAGTCACTGCAAATATTATTAATCCAATTTTGCGTTGTGACTCATCTTTCTTTTTAAGGTATCTATATAGCCAATAGGTCAATCCTGATGGAACAGATAAAAGGACTAAACAAAAAATTACAAATATTATAATTGTCAATATGCCCATTTCGGGTTCGTTTTAATTACTGCCAACTCTTAAGTTTAGTTATCATATATAAATTAAAAATCATTCCAAATAAATTAAAAAAACATAATAATTCCAACTTAATTGGTTTTTATATCTAAAAAAAAACGATTGCCAACAATGTAGCAATCGTTTAGTATATAAATTTATAAATTATTAAGCACCAGCAAACATATATTCAGTTTGGGTATCTTTTGTTAAAAGAGTAAATAGTTTATCAGTTAATTTGTCAGCCAAATCCATAGCTGATTGCATTGTTTTTTCTGAAAATTCTTGAATTAACTCTTTTGCTTTAAGAGGTTGGTTTTTAACAATCTGCATGTATTCATATTCCATCTCTTTCTGACGTTGGTCAGTTTCCTCTTCCCATTTAGCGTACGCCTCTTTTATGATAGGTGCATATTTGTTAAAATTAACCATACCTAAGGTCTGCACTTTACGGAATTTCCAATAAGCAGAGTTACCACAGCACTCGTCTGTTCCTTTTGTGTATTCCTCTAAATATTTTTCCATTCCTTGATAGAAAGGAATAAATACGCTCAACTCAGCCATACCAAGGTTTACGTAATTTACCTCGCCAATTTCGGCAGGTAACTCAGGACGCACTTGCATTAAGTGAGTTTGAGTAGTACGGAATATCGACACAGGGCGGAAAGGTTCTTTAGGGTTATTGTGTAGATATGGGTCGTGTTCCGTGTCCTGATAGTGGAAACGGAATACTGTGCGGATATCCGACATTGTTAATTTTTTGTTTGCCTTAGCATATACTGGGAATGTGTTTTTTGTAACATCGTTTTTAATGTCAGGGCTTAACATTTTCTGAATACCCCAAACACGTGGATAGTTGTAAGTTGTGTCTAACTTTTCATCGCGAGCATATGCCTCGTGGAAATCAAATTTACCTTTTGCTGGGTCGTATAATTTATTTGCGATAGCAAAGTCAATTAAATCGGCAGATGCCATATAATTTTCTTTGTCGTTAGGGTCGTAATCGCGAAAACGACTTTGATTTCCTGTTACAAAATACATGTCGTCAGGTATGCGACAAGCTAACCAGCGATGTCCACAAGCAGTTTCTAAATACCAAATTCCGTCTTTGTCAACAAATGCAATACCAAATCCTTCGGCTACTCCGTGCTCTTCAATTAAAGCACCTAAACGCTTAACACCTTCTTTTGCAGTGCTGATGTAAGGAAGTACAATGTTAAATACAGAGTTTTCAGCTACTCCGTCCTCAACCATTGGGTCGGCAGCTAAGGCTTTGTCGTTGCTAAAAATACTCTCGGTTGCACTCATACCAACTTTGGCTGTGTTGTAACCAGAACTTCCCCAATGACCTGGTAAGTGGAAAGGCTCTAATGCAGTGTAACCAAATGCTTTTTTAGGTAATTTACATTTGAATGGACTATCAAGTGCCTCAAATTTTTCTGCACCATTTTCTGTGTCTTCGTATTTTTTTAGATTCTTTGCTAACATAGCGTCCCAATCTTCGGAACGAGCTACTACCATTGAGTTATCTGCCATCATTTTCTGACCAACAAATAAACTTGTACATTCTGATTTTTGTCTCATTTCTTAAAAATTTTATATTAATTTATGTTTTACAAAGTAATACAAAGATTAATTTATTTACAATCCCTAAAAATAGGGATTTTTGTAATTAGTCTATTTAAAGAAAAGAGAGGAGTGGTAAGTGCTTTATTTATAGGTTTAGTAGGAATTGTAGGGTGTCTATATTGTCGGCGTAATCGTTTAGCATAGGTTTTTGGGCATCACTAAAAGTAATGATTTTTGATTTTAATTTGTCTTTACTTATTACGCATTGTATTTGGTTTTTGTTTAATTCTATAAATTCATCAATTTCAGAATAATTATTATAGAAGGCATAGTTTATTACACCTATGGGAGAGTAGGTTTGTTTGTTTTCGGTAAATAGGCAAAAACCATTATCGTAATACGGTATGCCGTTCATTGCGTAAATAGTTTTTTGGTAGTTGTAATTATTTGCGTATTTATTGTGGTTTATGATGTGTTGATAATCTGTTAACCCTTCAAATAATATATTAAAATCAAAATTGGTAGGTACAAATAATAATGAAGCATTACGACAACCTAAACCAAAATATAAAAATAAATCGTTTGCAAGTAGTTTAATATCTTCTACACTTGTGTTGTTGCTGAGTACGGCTACAGTATTTCTGTTTTTGCGAATTATATTCGGATATTTGCCGAAGTAATATTCAAAGTATCTGGCACTGTTGTTACTGCCTGTTGCTATTATAGCATCGATGTTTTTTAATATGTTTTCGGTAAATGTTATTTTGTTGCTGTATTCTGGGTTTATTGAGTTTAATAGGTTGTATATTAATTGATATAGGGCTTTGTCTTTGTGCGACAGTTTTACTAAGGCTTTATTGCCAGATATAAGTACGCATAATAAATCGTGAAAGCCTACTAAGGGTATGTTTCCCGATAATATTATACCTACCGTTTTATTTTTTTGTTCTTTAGGAAAAGTGTATTTGCTAATCCATTGGGTTAGGGCAGGGGCGTTTAGCCATGTTTGTATTTGTTGTATGGCATATCTGATGTTTTCCTGTGTAAACCATTGGTTTTCTTGTTCGGCTTTGTGTAATAATGGATTATTATTATCTAATTCCTTGTTTAACAGATTGTTTAGTTCTACTAAATCGGATATTATTTGTTGTGTTGTCATATTGTTTAAAAATTCTTACCTGCAATGTCAACAACAAGGTCAATTGCTTTTAAAAATTTACCATCTTCGCTTTTAAACGGAATAACTGTGTGTTTAAACAAATACTCGCAACGTTCATTTGCAAAGTTAGTCATAATGCTATCTTTTTCGCCGTTCTTTACTTTGTCCCAAAGGGTAAGGAATTCTGTTTTGTTATTTGCAGCAAAGGTTTCTTGGAAGTTTTTGCCAATTAAAGCCGATGTTGGCGTTTTCATCTTGTCAACTAAGTAGTTGTTTACCGATGTTATAATGCCTTGTTCGTCAATGTCGATAGAGCCAAATACATTATTGATTGATGCAATGTTGTTGCTCATTTCTTTTTCGCGACGAGCAGCCTCTTCTTGAGTTGCTTGTAGCTCTTCCATATTTTGACGTAATTCTTCTTCTTGCTCGGCTAATTCATTACTTCTAACTTTTGATTCTTCAAGTAATTTTTTAGTTTTTTCGTTTGTGCGAACATTCATTATTGTTGATGCAATATTCTCACCTAACTGAACAAGGAAGTCTATTTGATATTGGTGAATCTCGTTAAATGATGCTAACTCAAGTATTCCCATTACGTTTTCGTTGATAATCAGCGGAATAAGTAATAGGTTACGAGGCTCGGCAGTTCCTAAACCTGATGTTATATTTATGTAGTTTTCAGGTATTTCTTTTAAATATATTGGTAATTTCTCAAAGAAGCATCTTCCAACTAAACCTTCGTCTATTTCTATTTGTTTATGGATAGCTTTTTCGCGTTCGTAAGCTATTACAGCTTTCATCTCTAAAAATTTCTTTTCGTTTTGTGAGCCGTCATTAATAATATATATAGCTCCTTGATTTAATTGTAGGTAGTCAATAATATTAGAAAGTACTTCTTTCGATAGTTCACCCATATCAGATGAGTTCTGACGTAGGATATTACCAAAGTCTGCTAATCCTTTAGTTGTCCAATTTTGTATTTTGTCGTTTTCTTCGCGTTTTTTGTTTTCTTCTTGTGCAAGTTTTAAGTTTTTACGCATTTCTAATAGTGCATTACCTAAAATGTCGTCTTCGCTAATAGCTTTGTATTCGGCATCGTATTTTCCAAGACCTATGCTTGCTGCAAATTCTGATGTTTTTTGAATATTTGCAATATATTCGTTTAGGGCATCTCCCATATCACCAATTTCATCGTTGTTGGTAACTAATTTTTCTTTTGGCAGATTTCCTTTTGTCATAGTTATTAAAAAGCCTTTTAGTTTTTGTATAGGCTTAATTAAACTACGTGTTGTAATAACTCCCACAATAACAACAAATAGCGATAGTATAAGTACTGCAATTATAATAATGCGTTGTACGTTTGAAAAAGAATCGGCCATGTTAATTTTTGCTTCTACCGATTGCTCTTCCATGTGTTTTTGTAGCTCATTAAGGTTTAATAATATTCTTTTAGTATTTTCAATTATTGAGCCTCCTTCTTCTATCATCGGAGTTATTTCAAATACTGTCATTATATTATTGTAATCCTCAAATGTTTTAAGGCTTTGCATTATTACTTGTTGGTCTTTAAATAAGGTGTCAGTTATTGATACTAATATGTTGTTTAGTTTTTTTTGCGATGTAGTATCCCATTTTGCCGATAGGGTTTTTAGTTCTTTTTTTAGTTCAACAAAATGAAACTGATGAAGGTCGTTTAGTTTTTTCTTATCGGGGGTGTTTGTTTGTTTTTCAATGTAAACCCAGTTTTTGATTAGCATTTGCGAGTTGTTTATCATACTCGCTAAATCGTTTAGTTTATTTACCGATGGGTCGTAATTGTTTAATATATTGCTGTTTATCGATTGGTTTTCATTTATTATAGAATAGATATATAATCCGTAAACAAAGAAAGCTACTATTAATATACCAAAACCTAAGGTTAGTCGGTTAGCTATCGAAAATCTTGCTTGTATATTTTTCTTTTTGTTCATCTGTTTAAAATTTGCGACCAAGTTTTGGAGAGAGAGATAAAATTTAATCATTTTAGTGTGTTTCTCAATAATACTCTCAGACAAGGTCTGTTTATCTATTTAAAATTTACGACCAAGTTTCGGAGTGAGACAAAATTTAATTATTTTTAGTGTGTTTCTCAATAATACTCTCAGACAAGGTCTGTTTTTAATAAGTTACTATGCGTTTAAACCATAGTTACTGTACAAACTAAACTAATAAGCAAACCTACATAATTTTAATAATATATGCCAATTATAAAATACAAATTTTATATATTTTTTATATAAAACTTATTTGGGAGTTTTATCTTATTTGTTTAAGTAATTTGTAATTAGTTATTTATGTGTTTGTGGATTGTTGTAATTTGCTAATTAAAATAATGCAGAATACCCTATGTGTATTTTGCCATTTTTAATGTTTATAGCTTGGTTGTCGTATTTTCCTATTGCATAGATTACCGATAATACTCCTGCTTTGGTATTTAGTAAAAGTCCTAACCCTAACGACTGTAAATTAAATGTTTGTTTGTTTAACGATTGAAAAACTCCAAAATCGTAAAATGTATTTATATACGATTGTTTGGCTATAGGTATCCTATATTCAAACGAGCTGATATTAAATGCTTTACATAGAACCTCGTATTCGTTAAAACCACGGATGCTTTTTATTCCTCCTAACTTAAAAAGCTCTATGTTATTTAATTTTTCCGAATATTTTAAACCAAATAGATTCTGTATTTTACAGTTTCCAAAAGGTAAAGTAAAGTAGTATTTTATCTTGGCTTTTGTCTGTAATATAAATTTGTCGGACGTTTCAGTTTGGTTTGTTCCTACGCTAAAATCTATGTTTGTAAGAATGCCCGATGTAGGTAAGTAGTTGTTGTCTAAGTGTTTGAAAAGTATATCTGTTCCGTATAGATTGTGTGTGATATAGGTGTTGCTATCTTGTGAGTTTATTGTTTGATAGTAATTATTCTCGTAGTAGGCTGTTGTTTCAAATCCTGACAATGGATAGACAAATAATCCTAAGCGGTAGTTTTTTGTTAAGAAATTAGAATCTTGTTTATTTAGCTCAAAATTAATTTTTGTACCCAAGGGTAGGTTAAATAGAAAAGGAAATTCGGTTTTTATTAGTAATAACTGCGATTGCTGTTGATATTTCTGCCAATTAAAGGCAAGTACTTCGCCCATTTTTAGTGTGTTGTTTAGTAGTACATCAACATTACCAGTAAGGTTGGTTTTATTGCCTTTGTTACTTTCTATGCCAAGTAAAGCACTTATTTTGTTTTTGCTCGATTTATGTAAAAATGGCGATAACATTATTTTTGAGTTATTAGCCTTTATATGCAAAGAATCTAATGAGTAGAAGTTATTGTTTGTTAGGTTTTTGGCAAAATTATCAATATCGGTTTGTTTGCATATTTTATTTGGCTTTATATGTGTTATGTTTGCTATGTAGTTTAATTCTCTTTTTTTTAGATTTTTATTTTGTATTTTGCTGTAAGTAAACTGTTTGTCGGTTATAACTATAAATTTATGACTAATATTATTATCATTGTAAAACGAGGTGCTTGTTTGTATTTGAGCTTTTAAAAAACCATTATTTTTATAGTGTTCTAATATCTTATTTTTTAAAGAGTTAATATGTTGAGGTTTGTATTTTTTGTGTTTATAAGTAAATGAAAATTTTTCTATTTTTTTGTCAGAATTTTCAAAGCATTCAATGGTGTCAATAAAATATAAATTCCCTTTGTTAATGAATATTTTATAATTTGAGTCTACTTTCTGTACAGAGTCAGTATTTGCAGATAAAAAGCCCTTGTTAATGTACTTATTATTAATATTATTACATACTTCATTTATATTTTGGTCTTTTTTTAATTTTAGCTTATTTATTACTTTATTATTTTCAATAATGTATATGTTTTGAGCAAGAATATTGCATTCCGAAAACAAAAATAAACAACAAGTTATAAACAGCTTGAAGAGTGTGATTTTATATGTTATTTGCTTAGTTATAAACATTTTGCAATATAGATGTTGAATACATATATCTGCAAAAGTAAAAGTTTGCGACAATTAAAAAAGGTTTTTAAATAGCTTTTGTGTATTTTAGCCAAAAATTTCTTTTATATAGGAAATAATACAACTATTTATAAAATAATTACAGACAACATACACAGATTTAAATGTTTATCTTGAATTTGTGTTCAAACTGATTTTAATAAATTAAAAACAGATGAAACAGACCATGTCTGCGGGTATGATTGAGGTACATAGTGGCATTTTTGACTTTAGCCTCGCTCTGCAACTTGGTCTAAAATTTTAAAAATATGAGAATAACTCTACTAACAACTTTACTATCATTTTTTTACGTAACTGGTGTATTTGCACAGCAAACATCGGTGTTGCAAGACGAGGGTAAAAAAAATACCATAACAATAAGTTATAACAAGAACGACCGAGATAGAACTTTTGATAATCGGATACTTTCAACAATATTAGAGTCGAAGGGTGGTAATATGTCCGATTTAAACTTGGAATACAATATTAAAGAATACACCAAAATAACTCAATACGGAACAAAAATAACCTTGTGGTCATCGGTAAGTAATTTGGTTTTGCAAGGTGAGTACGATTATAAAAAATTCCCTATAGGTAAACTGCTTATTCCTACGCAAATATCGTTTAAAGCTACTTGGCAATCGGCTGGAGGTAAGGTTTTATACGATGAGGAGTTTAATAAAGTTAAATTTAAGTCAGGTGCCGATTTATTTAAAAAGAAGATAACTGATGCCTCAAAAGCTGAAGGAAGTAAGTTATTTTTGTCAGATATAAAACTGTATTTTAGCCAAAAGGATTTTAATAAATTTGATAGCTTTGTAAAAGCAGTAGAAACATATTACGATGCTGACGCTCAGTTAAATATGCTTAATCAGGAACTTGACAAAGTGCGTACTGATACTTTAGAATTGCTAAATGAGTTTTTACGAATAACTCAGAATAACGAAAAATACTTCGACCAAATAAAAAAGCAACGCCTAAGTAGTAAATTAAACTTACGAGTAATTGACCCTATTGGTTTTAACTCGCATTTTGGTAAAACACAGGTGCGTAATCGCGATTTAAAAAAGCAAATAGAATACACCAAAAAGAATATGCACGAGGCATACTATAAAAAAGGCTTAGACCATTTAAGGTGGAAGAATGAGGACAAAGCAAAATCGTTCTTTTTAAAATCGTGTAATAAAAAGGATAGCTATGCTCCGCCATTTTACGAGTTAGCACATCTTGATTTTAAACATAAAAAATACGATATAGCATTAGACTCGTGTGCAATTATTATGAATACAAAAAAGCTGGATAACGATACTCGATACAATGTTTTACAGCTTATTGATACCATAATTCTTGTAAAAGTAGATGAAATAAAAAAGCATATAGATGCTAACGAAACCGATATGGCATTTAGTAAACTTGAACAGTGTCAGAAATATATTGCAGGGGTAGAGGGTGTAAGGCGTTATCCTGAATTTGATGAGATAAATGAATTAATTTACACTGGAATATATAATGGCTTGGCTCAGGTAGCACAAAGCTCGATAGATAAGGGTGAACTGTACCAAGCAAAAATAGATATTGACACCTTAATGAATTTTAGAACAGTTGGCGAAAAGTATTATATTAATCCTAAAAAGGAGCAAGAACTTTTACGTCTGTTGCATTTAAAGTTTGTGCAAAAAGGCGACTCGTTGTTAAAACTAAATCAGTCGGATAGTGCATTGAGTAATCTTGTAAATGCTCAAAAGATTTGTGTAAAATATCAGTTTGTGGCTTGTAACCCTAAGCTTACGGCTTTGTTAAAACAGGCTTATAAAGAGCATTATGCACATCTGTTAAATATTACTGAACAAGTAATAAAAGAGCAATTAGCCGATTCTGCTTTATCGTTACTTAACAAAGCAAATAAATTGCAGGTAACACAGCATCTTACAAAAAATGAAAAATATGATGATTTGTTAAATCAAGCGAATCAGCTGAAATATAATGATTTAATAAAGGAGGGCGATTTAGCATCGCAAGGTGGTGATGGGCGTAAGGCATTAGCCTTTTATAATGAGGCTGAGAAAATCAGTGCGTCGTTCATAATTGATATTGATAAAACTTTGCCTGAAAAAAAGCAGAAGGCAGCTGCTGCTTATATAATAGTTATCTGTTCGCAAAGTGAAACGTTTGTTCAGGCATTGCAATTAGATAAAGCACAAGCAGGTTTGAGCAAGTGTCGAGGATTGGAACAGCAATATAATTTACAAGATAACGAAGAGGTAACTGAGGCAATAAATAAATTAGCTGGTTTGTTAAATCGAGGTAAGTGTAACGAGAAACAACACGATTATAATATTCAATATGGTGCAGCAACAAGGTTTATTGCAGATTTAGATTTTGAGAATGCAAAAAATAGTCTGCAAAAAGCAAGGCAGATAGCCAAAGAGTCCAAAGCTTGTAATATAAGCATACAACAAGCCGATTCGTTAAGTGCTGAAATTCAGCCAATATCGGTATATATGGAAAAATTAGCCGAGGTTTATGACCTATCGAACGACAAGCAATATAGTGCTGCTATTGAGGAGTACGAACAAGCTATAAAGTATTATAATAAATTTGTAAAGAATAATTTTGGAATAAAATGCGATAGTTTGTTTGACTTCATTATAAAATATAAAGATAACGAGCTATTAAATTATGCTGTGGTATATTATACCGAATTAGGAGAGAAACAACCAGCTTTAGATGTGTTAAACGAGCTATATGGTAGAAATTATATAGCAAGTTGGAGTAAGGATAGTCAGAATACCTTAGGTTTATTCTTGGCAAATGAGGATTTTGCCGAAGATAAGGATATAGACCCAAAGCGTAAAATAACCGAATATACACACGATTTATTTTGGTTTAAGTATCTTAAAAAAGCATATTTAAGTCATTGGAAAACTTTACAATACGAGTAGTGTTAATGTTTTTTGTGTTATAAAATAAAGTTTGTTTCACAACAAAATAAAATATTTATTCGTTTATAGATGTAGATGTATATATAAAATTATATATTTGCATGTAAATAAATAATATTAGTATAAATATAAAAACTTAAAAAAATGGCAATTCACGTAACAGATGCAGATTTTGCAGACGTAGTAAAAAACTCTGACCAACTTGCAGTTGTTGATTTTTGGGCAGAATGGTGCGGACCTTGTAAAATGATAGGACCTATTATTGACGAGTTAGCAACTGAGTATGAAGGAAAAGCAAAAATAGTAAAAGTAGATGTTGATAACAGTCCGAATACAGCAGCAGAGTATGGTATTCGTAACATACCTACAATATTATTCATTAAAAATGGAGAAGTTGTAGATAAGCAAGTAGGAGCAACATCAAAAAATGATTTGATGGACAAAATTAATAAACTATTATAAAATTAATTTGGTTAATGATTGTAAACCTGATACAGTATCGATATATTGGTCAGGTTTTTTTTATGAATAAGTAAAGAACTTTCAATTTGAATCTTGAAACTGAAAAATGCTTAGTTTACACGAAATAATAAAATTTGAAGAATTTGATAATTTACCTTGGGTATCGCAACAAGTGGTAGAGGGGTTTATTACAGGAATGCACCGTAGTCCTTATCATGGTTTTTCGGTTGAGTTTGCTGAGCATAGGTTGTATAATCAGGGTGAGGCAACACGCCATATCGATTGGAAGCTTTACGCCCGAACCGATAAATTATTCGTAAAAAAGTACGAGGAAGAAACTAACCTACGGTGTATGGTTGTTATTGATACTTCATCGTCAATGTTATTTCCGTTTAACGAGAAATCAAAAATTAGTAAACTATCATTTTCGATATATTCGGCAGCAGCCTTAATTTATTTAATACGTAAGCAACGTGATGCTGTGGGGTTAACCCTTTTTTCTGATGAAATAGAATTACAAACACAAGTAAAATTATCGGAAAGCCATTCAAAAATGCTTTATGCCGAGCTGAATAATTGCTTAAATAAGCAAACAAAAAATCAACTTGATAAACCTACAAATATTGCAGAAACGCTACATTTAATATCTGAAAGTCAGCATAAACGTTCGTTAGTTATTTTATTTACCGATATGTTTAGTGGCGATGTTGATAAGATATTTGAGGCTATTGAGCATCTGCGTTACAATAAACACGAGGTTGTATTGTTCCATATAAGCGATAAGGAGCAGGAGGAACAGTTTAATTTTCCAAATCGTCCGTTGCGTTTTGTTGATGTAGAAACTGGTTTGGTACAAAAACTAAACCCTAACGAGGTACGTAAGGACTATAAAAAATATTATAATTCGTTTTTAGAAAGTATCAGGTTAAAGTGTCAGCAGTACAATGTTGAATTTGCTGACGCTGATATAAATAATGATTTTAAAAGTGTACTTATTCCGTTTTTATTAAAGCGACAAAGCCTTTTTTAATGGTTAATTATTAATGTTTAATGATTAATGATTAAGGTTCAAGATTAGTTAAGTTATTATTATCTTTGCTTAACTAATTAAAAGCCAATGAGTAATAGTTATTTTTTTCGAGCCAAGATTTCTGATGAAAAAT
>PDWI01001687.1_pt1 | contig 34363 bp, 17 predicted proteins | sample 1430891 | NCBI WGS metagenome assembly PDWI01 (sample SAMN01162508, study PRJNA174530) | Oral metagenome, whole genome shotgun sequencing project. | biome: Marine environment; feature: Marine mammal; material: Swab sample of the gingival sulcus; isolation source: swab sample of gingival sulcus... | reverse complement strand
CAAAAGCACTTATTTGCCCTAGAAATGAATCCTGAAAGTTTTAAAATATCTACTTGTCAGACGGTAAATAAAAGGGAAATATCCATAAGAGGCATCAAAAATCATAGAGCCTTGAAGTTTGTAGCTTCCACTTATGACCATACCAATCATATTTTGAGAACAGGTGTGAGAGAAGATGGTATAAGAGTAATTACATTCGACCAAATACTCAAATATAATTCGTTTCCGTTGGCTGATATTCTCAAAAAATTGCTAGATATTGGAAAACAGGAAATGCAATCGCCAATAGAAATAGAATTTGCCGTAAATCTTGATGTTCCTGAAAATGAACCTCGATTTTTTAGCTTTCTACAGATAAGACCGACTATTAGTACATCCGGTTTTGATACCCAAATTCCAAAGAAAATAAATCTGGGCAATGCAGTAATTTATTCTGAAAGTGCCCTAGGAATAGGTGCTTTTGACGGCTTAAAAGATGTTGTTTATGTGAAACCTGATGTTTTTGATAAGTCCAAAACCAAAGAAATAGCTAAATTGATTGAGAAAATTAATGGTTCTTTCGAAAATTCCGATAGAAAATATATCTTGATAGGACCGGGAAGATGGGGCTCTAGTGATCCTTGGTTGGGAATTCCTGTGAGCTGGTCTCAGATATCCTATGCTAAAATCATAATCGAATCAGGACTCGAAGATTATCGCATAGAACCAAGTCAAGGTACACACTTTTTCCAAAACCTTACAGCTTTCAAAGTAGGGTATATAACCATTAATCCTGCTATTGGAGATGGACATTTCGATGTTGAGTATCTCAATAGGCAAGAGGCTATTTACGAAGATGAATTTGTCAGACATGTGAGATTTGATGACAACTTAAAGGTTTTTATAGATGGAAAAGAAAATAAAGCTGTAATCTGCAAAAGCGGATTAGCACCGGATTAAGTAAAGTGTTAGTTTATTTGATTTTATTAGATATATATTGTTTAAAATTAAAATATAGAATATGGCACGACCAAGAACAAAAGTAGATTTGATAGAAGCTTCTAATGCTAATTTTGAAAAATTGTGGAAAACAATTGAGGCTCTTTCCAAAGAAGTATTTACCGCAGACTTTGATTTTTCGGATAATCCCAAGCTAAAAGAGGCACATTGGCAAAGGGATAAAAATGTGAGAGACGTATTAGTTCATTTGTATGAATGGCATCAACTATTGATTAATTGGGTAAATAAAAATCAAGCGGGAGAAGCATCTAAATTTTTGCCGGAACCTTATACGTTTAAAAATATAGCAGATATGAACGTTAAGTTTTGGGAAAAACATCAAGAAACTGATTATGATAAGGCTGTTGAAATGCTAAAAAATAGCCATGAGGAAGTGATGAAAATTATAGGGTCATTTACTGATGAAGAATTATTTGCAAATAAGTATTTCCCTTGGACAGGCACCACCAGTGTCGGGTCTTATTGTATTTCGGGTACGTCAAGTCATTATGATTGGGCGATAAAGAAAATCAATAAGCATAAGAGGAGTGTGAATAATGGTTAATGAGCAGGGAGTTGGAAGTTGGGAGTGGGAAGATCAAAGTCGGGAGACCGAAGCGAAATTAATGGTTGGAAAATGGTAGAGACGCGCAAATGCGCGTCTGACGAGTGCAGGAGAGGTTTCTTTGCGTGCCCTTTGTGCCCTTTGCGGTTGAACCGAGTGAGAGGGTGTACACGTTAGAGGGCAGCCAAAGGCCAAAAACTAAAAGCTAGAAATATGAAACACGAATGGAGAAAAAAAGAAAAAGCAATTTACTTGCCTAAAACAAAACCGGAATTGATAGACATTCCTGAGTACCAATTTATAACCTTAAGTGGAGAGGGTAATCCTAATGCCGATTTTTTTTCAGAATATATCGGTGTATTGTACAGTGTAGCCTATGCCATTAAAATGAATATTAAAAAAATAGATAATCCTCCAAAAGGCTATCAGGATTGGGCGGTATATCCTTTGGAGGGGGTTTGGGATATTAAAAAACAAGCAAAGCCAGATAAAGATGGTAAGATAAATAAAGATGATTTGGTGTTTGATTTGATGATAAGGCAACCTGATTTTATAAGTCCAGATTTCTTCGATAAAATGATTGAATTGACCAAAACAAAAAAGCCTCATAAGCTTTTAGATAAAGTGAAATTTCAGAAAATAACGGAAGGTAAGTGTATTCAAATGCTGCACATCGGTAGTTACGACGATGAACCGGAAAGTTTCAGGCAAATGGAAAAATTTGCGAGAGGTTTAAACTTAGAGAGAAAATCAAAGGTACATAGAGAAATATATCTGTCAGATTTTAGAAAGGTAGCAAAGGAAAAACTCAAGACAACGTTACGATTTCAATTGTAATAATAATTAATTGTATAAGAAACATTTGAAAAGGAAAAACCAACATCAAAATAGGAGGGATGAACGTACACGATTATGCACTAGGAATTCTTTAATAAAATAGGATATCAAGATTGCCAAAATTTAATAGCTCTGTTTGTTTTTTTTTGATATTTTTCACAGAACAACAATAAATTATTAAGATTTAGTGAGTTTTTTGCTTGCAGTATGTTTGTATTAGAATTATACACGTTAAGAGTGGTATAATTTGTTTTTACTGTTAGCTGGTATTTTTTTACTAAGAGTTGCCTTTAAAATTGTGCTAAAAACAAATATTAAATTAATTTTGCATGCATAAAATATTAGATATGAAAAATATTGTAATAATCATCGGTTTTCTTTTGATGTTTTTCTTTGGATGTAGTACAAATAAATATCAAACTAACAGGAAAATACAAGCTGAAATGTTAAAAAAATATCCATATACTTTTAGAGATGAAACGGTGTCTGACAATTACTTTGGAACGGTTGTTAAAGATCCTTATAGGTGGTTGGAGAACGACAATTCCGATAGTACCTCTGATTGGGTTGATAGACAAATAGCATATACCCATAAATATATGGACAATATCCCATTTAGGGATAGTATAAAAGACAGATTAAAAGATTTGGTGAACTATGAGAAGTTTGGTACGCCATTTATGAAAAAAGGGAAGTACTATATGTTTAAAAACAGCGGTTTGCAAAATCAAAATGTACTTTATCAGGTCGATGAAAATGGAAATAATATAAAAGAGATATTGAACCCTAATAATTTCTCAAATGATGGTACGAAAGCCTTGAGCGGCATATCTTTCAATAAAGAAGGGGATTTATTGGCGTATATGATTTCGGAAAGTGGCGCTGATTGGAAAACAGGCTTTGTGTTAAATTTAGAAACAGGTAAATTGTTAGAAGATGAGATAAAGTGGATTAAATTTTCAGGAATGTCCTGGTTAGGAGATGGATTTTTCTACAGTCGCTACCCTAAGTCAGATGATGGAAAATTGAGTACTGAAAATAAAAACCACAAACTTTATTATCACAAGTTGGGAACAAGTCAAAGTGAAGACAAGATTTGGTTTGAAGATTTGGACAATCCCAATAGAAATATTTATGCTTCAACATCAGAAGATGAAAAATTTCTTATTTTGAATCAAGTAGAGTCTACAACAGGGAATGCTTTTAGTTTTATGGATTTAACTAAAGATAGAATATCCGAAATACAAATTGTTAGTGATTTTACTTCCGACGTAGGTTTTGTCGATAACATTGGAGATAAATTCATTGTTCTTACCGATAGAGATGCTCCTAATAAAAAAATTGTCTTGGTCGACAGTAAAAAACCAAATGAAAATAATTGGAAAACTATAGTTCCTGAATCTGAAAACCCAATAAAAGGCGTTAGTGTAATAAACGAAAATCTATATGTATCCTACCTCGAAAATGCTTATAGTAAGGTGAAAATATATGATTTAGAAGGTGGTTTTATAAGAGATTTTGACTTGCCCGGCATAGGAAGTATATCAGGATTTAGTTCTGAAAAAGGTAACGATAAGGCATTTTTTACTTTTAGTTCATTTTTGTTCCCCGGTACTATTTATGAATTTGATGTTAAAAGCTTTGATGTTAAAAAATTCATATCTCCAAACATAGATTTTAATGTTGATGATTACAAGATGGAGCAAGTTTGGTTTTCAAGTAAAGATGGAACAAAAGTGCCAATGTTTTTGACTTATAAAAAGTCTTTGAAGATGAACGGTAAAAATCCTGTTCTGCTTTATGGTTATGGAGGGTTTAATATACCTCTTACCCCTTCTTTTAGGTCTTCAAGGCTGTGGTTATTGGAAAATGAAGGTGTTTTAGCAGTTGCAAACTTAAGAGGTGGAGGCGAATTTGGTGAAAAATGGCATAAAGACGGTACCTTAGATCAAAAACAAAATGTTTTTGACGATTTTATTTCAGCAGCGGAGTACTTGGTTGACAATAAATATACTTCCCCCAAGTATATAGCTATTGAGGGAGGTTCAAACGGAGGTCTTTTAATTGGTGCTTGTATGCTTCAAAGACCTGATTTATTTGGTGTAGCTTTTCCAAAAGTAGGTGTACTTGATATGTTGAGGTATCACAAGTTTACTATAGGTTGGGCTTGGGCTACTGATTATGGTAAGAGTGATGACGAAGATGCGTTCAATTATTTGATGAAATATTCGCCGGTACACAACGTTAAAAAGATTCAGTATCCTTCTACTCTGGTATTTACGGCAGATCATGACGATAGAGTAGTTCCTGCTCATTCTTTTAAGTTTATATCTGAGTTGCAATATAATCAGGTCGGAAAAAATCCGGTATTGATTAGAATCGATAAAAAAGCAGGACATGGAGCAGGTAAGCCCCTTACTAAAGTTTTAGATGAATTGGCAGATATGTATAGTTTTATGTTTTACAATATGGGATTAGACTATAAAAGGAATAAATAGAAATTATTTAATTTTATGTATTTATTTGATGTAGGATTTATGAATATTAGGATACTGGATATTTTGGATATCCTAATAGTTGCCTATTTCTTATACCTCATTTACAAGTTGTTGAAAGGGACTATTGCTTTTCGTATCATTATCGGGGTTCTGTTATTGTATTTTATTTGGTGGATAGTCAACATTTTGGACATGCAATTGCTGGAACTGTTGCTTGGAAAGTTTGTGGGGTATGGCGTTATTATTTTGATTATTATTTTTCAGCAGGAGGTGAGGAAGTTTTTGCTGTTTTTGGGAAATTCTACATTTAAAAGAAGATTTACATTCATAAATAGTTTTTTTGATAAGAGCTTTGTTGCTGAAAACGATAAGATAATTATAGAGGAAATAAAATCGGCTCTTTTGAATATGTCAAAGACAAAAACCGGTGCTCTTTTGGTTTTTCCTTCCTATGGTGAGAATATACTGGTTGAAAAAAATGGTATTATATTGGATAGCAACATAAATGGAGAATTGATTGAAAGTGTTTTTAATAAGTATTCCCCACTACACGATGGGGCTATGATTATAACCGGAAGACGAATACATTCCGTGAGTTCTATATTGCCTGTTTCTGCTAATCATGATATTCCCAAGAGATATGGAACAAGACATAGATCCGGAATTGGAATAACTGAGGTCAGTAGTGCCATAGCTTTTATCGTATCCGAGGAAACTGGAGTAATATCTTATGCTAGAGGAGGGGTGTTGAAATCTGGATTAGATGAAAAAGCAATAGAAAAAATTCTTAAGTATCAATTTAATATCAATAAATAAAATAATGTTTAATATCAATAAAAACAATCTTTATTATGAATGAAATAATTAAGGACACGAATTTTAATTTTCAAGGACAAAGTAATATATATAAGGGGAAAGTTAGAGATGTATATGAAGTAAAAGATAAATTGATAATGGTAGCAACAGATCGGATTTCTGCGTTCGATCACGTATTGCAGGAAGCAATACCTTATAAAGGGCAGGTATTGAATCAAATGTCTGCATATTTTTTGCAAAAATCGTCAGAAATAGTTCCTAATTGGTTCGAAAGTTCGCCAGACCCAAATGTAAGTGTTGGAAAGAAATGTAAACCTATAAGATTGGAAATGATAATTAGGGGGTACTTGGTGGGGCATGCTTGGAGGTTGTACAAAAAAGGTGAAAGAAAGATATGTGGTGTCAAGATGCCTGAAGGCATGAAAGAAAATGAAAAATTTCCCAAGCCTATAATCACTCCTTCCTTTAAGGCATTGGAGGGACACGATGAGGACATATCGAAAGAAGAAATATTAGATAAAAAAATCGTAACCCCGGAACAATACGCAATATTGGAAGATTATACCTACAAATTATTTGCACACGGTTCTGAGATAGCAAAAGATAGAGATCTGGTTTTAGTTGATACTAAGTATGAATTTGGCTTTTACAAGGGTGAAATACTATTGATTGACGAAATACATACGCCTGATAGCTCAAGATATTTTTATAGATTTGATTTAAAAAAGAGGATTGAGTTAGGGGAAAAGCCAGTGCAATTGTCTAAAGAGTTTGTAAGGGAATATTTGATGAGAGAGGGATTCCAAGGTAAAGAAGGGGAGAAAGTCCCTAATTTAACTCCTGATTTTGTTGAGCAAGTAAGTGAAAGATATATCGGTTTATACGAAAAGATGACCGGAAAAAAATTCGCTAGAGCATTTGCTCCGGATATAAATCAGAGAATTGAGGATAATCTAAGGCCTTATATTTTTTGATTAATTATTTTTATGTTGTTATGCAGCGAATAGGGACATGAGAACATCTTACTAGAGCAAGTATTTTTTTTATGAAGAGATTATTTTTAGCACTTTTATTTGTATTGTTTGGGTTTAATTTTGGCTTTAGTCAGTGCGGACAAGATACGGTCATGGCTATACCCGATAATCAGGTCCCGTTGGAGTTTCAGTTAGTAGTTAGCGGAGTGCTAAAAGATGATTTATCCCTGTCTTCTCAGTGTGTAAAGCTTGTTACTCTTCACTACGATCATAGTTCTAGACACGACCTAACTATTGACTTGGTATCACCTTCTGGACAAAAAGTAGGTTTGGTGGGTCCTTTTGTAGATGTTTATTTGTTGACAGGATACATAGAATGGGATGTCTCTTTTGTGCCTGATGGAGACCTTGCTTCGCCTGATTTTCAAAAATCTGAACATTTTAATAATAATGATGATTGGTTAAATATTGGTCGTGCTTACGATGGGGTATATTATCCTAACAATGGGCGTTTAGAAGATTTTAATGTTGGTTCGGTTAATGGAATTTGGACTTTTGTTATCCATGACCATGACCGTATATATGACGGTCATTTTTATGGAGCATCCATTGAATTTTGTGATGGCTCTGAGATAGAGTGTAATGTTTGTAGATCTGATGCAGGAGCTTTTTCTGAGAGTAAATTTTCTTTTTGTGAGGATGATCCTAGTCGTCCGGTAGAGTTGGAAGTGTTGTTCGAGGGTTCACCGCCAATTGAAAGTTATTACAATTATGATTATTTGATTTACAAGGATAATGATCTTATTGATATTTCGAATAAACCACGTTTAGATACATTCCCGGTTGGAAGTTATAACATATGTGGTATTTCTTATTACAGAAATGATTCTATCCGGTTATTTGATATGCTGGAAGCTGAAGGGATTAAAAAATTTGTAGACAGCATAGAAATGGGAGGCGCTCCTTATTGTGCCGATATTACCAATACTTGTATAACACTAGAAATATTAGAGGTAGAAAATAAAATAAATATAGATACGTCAATTTGTTATGGTGATACGTTGTATTTTGAAGGTAAAAAAATGTACAAAGAAGGTCAGTATTATATTTCTTTACCATCGTACAACTGCAAAAAATCTTATTTGGTAAACCTTAAGGTTTGGGATATAGAAGCTCAGGTGTTTGCCGATAATAACACGATAGGATGTCCTGAGGGATTTGTTACATTGACAGGAGGTGGCTATGCAGGAGATGGGTTAAGTTTTGATTGGAGTGATAATGTCCTTTATGACCATGATTCAACTTCTGTTCAAGTCAGCTCATCCGGTATTTATGATTTTATAGTTACCGGTAATAATTGTTCTGATACAGCTTCAATCGAAATTTTTATAGACGCAGATGTTCCCCAATTAGAATTTGATATAGGTAAAATCAATTGTATTTCAGATACAGCAGAACTTAGTGTTAGTTCTCTGAGTGGTGTTTTGGATTTGGTCTATTGGTGGGATGAAGCAGGGAACGAATATGTAGGGGAGAATATCAAGACTTCAACTCCAGGTACATACAATGTTAAGGCCATATCAACCAATAAGTGTTATGCTTTACAGACAATAGAAGTTCTTTTAGATACGACTAAACCACAAGCATTTTTGTCTTCAACAAACATAACTTGTAATAGTGATACCTCTTTTATAAGATTTGTTTCTTATGACTCTTTGATTAGTGTAGATTGGTTGGAATTTGGAAAATACACAGGAGATACATTTGTGTTCGATTCCGGTTGGTATCATGTCCAATATCAGGGAGCAAATGGGTGTTTAACAAGCGATTCAGTTTATGTTAAGTTGGATGTGGAAAAACCACAAGTGTCGATAGAATATGATACAATTGATTGTACAACTGATTCGGTAAGGGTAGATGTTTTATCTCCGGATCTTAATTTAGATTATCTTTTGATTAATCCTGACGGAGACTCCATTTATAATAAAAGTTTTTATACGGATTTGGCGGGAACTTACTCTTATGAAATAACGGCAAAGAATGGATGTAAGACAAATGGAGACTTTGCTGTAAGCATTGATACGGTTCCTTTTGAATTGAGTTTTGCCAGTGATACTTTATATTTGAATTGCGATTCGTTTACGCAGATACAATACACTATAGGAGACAGTATTGTTTCGTTGTTTTGGCAAGGTCCGGCAGAATTTATTTCTAGCGATACGTTTCCTGTTATCGAATATGAAGGAGTTTATAATTTGTCGATTGTTGGCGTAAATGGATGTGAAAATAATTATCAGTTTACCGTTTTAAATGATTCTTTATTTTTTGATGTAGAAATTATCTCGGGGGGGATAGACTGTGAGAATAATCAAGCCAATTTATCTGTGAAATATGATGATTCAAAAAATTATTCATTTAATTGGGAAGATGTAGATGGAAAGACTTACTCAGGTGAAAACATTTCGGTTTCACATGGTGGATATTTTTATTTAACTGTAACAGATAACGATTTGGGTTGCGAAAGGGTATTTTATACTTATGTATCTTTTGATGATGCAAAACTTAAAATTTCTCTTGATGCTTCAAATATTCTTGATTGCAACCACGATAGTGTAGTGATAAGCTTACAAACAAATATCGATCTTGAGAGTGTACATTGGACAGGAAATGGTATTGATATTTACGATGATAGGGCTATAGAGGTCTCGTCTTCAGGTGTTTATTATGTTTATGCTGTTGGAGTAAGTAAGTGTGATGCCATAGATAGTATAATCATAGCACCAAGGGAAGAGCTGGTATTATCTCCAGATACATTTTACTTGAATTGTGAGAATGATACAATGGTAGAGTTGAAATTAGATGGTATTTCTGAAGATAATGATTTCAAGTGGGTAGGACCTAATTTGGAAACATCAGCTCCAAGTCCTGTAGTTTCTGAAGAGGGTATTTATAATGTTGTTGTTAGCAAAGGGAATTGTACTGCATCCACAGCTATTCTTGTTAAACGAGATTTATTACCTCCAGCTTTCACTGTTGAATTTGATACTATTATCCCTTGTGAGCCTAATCATTCTGTCATAAAAGCAAATTTAGATACAGTAGGGTTACCTTTTTATTCTTGGTTTGGTCCTAATGGGTATCAGAGTAGAGAATTGATAGATACCGTTTATGAAGCAGGGCAATACAGGTTTTATGCTAGGGGAGAAAATGGGTGTGAATCCCTTTTTATCATGAGTATAGATAAGTCTTCTGACTACCCTACGGTAAATCCAAAGGGAGATACGATAGATTGTATTAAAGGTATACACGAATTGATTATTGAGGCAGATATTAAGGGGGATTATAATTTTTTGGAATGGACAGGTCCAAATGGATATGTATCTAATTCTATTCAAAATACTGTTTTAGAAGGCGGTTGGTATAGTCTTCTTGTGAATAACAAAAAGAATTGTACCGTTCATGATTCTGTATATGTTCTGGTAGATACTGTTCATCCTACCGTATCAATACCTACTGTAGATACAATTACTTGTAGAAATGATTCTGTTGATATATTAGTGGGTACAAATGATTCTAATAATCATTTTGAATGGGGTGGTCCCTATGGTTTTTCATCTCATAATCGCGGTATTACTGTCGATAAAGGAGGTGAATACGTTTTAAATGTTGTTGGAGATAACGGTTGCAGTGTAAGTGACACTGTTTTAGTTCCAATAAATAAATTAAAGCCTTATATCTTTCTGAAATCTAATAATCTTGACGGAAATAATGCAAAAGTTACTATTGATTTAAATACATCGGCTTCTGATTTTTCCGTTTTTTGGAGTGGGCCTAATGGTTTTTCAAGTACTGACGAAGATATTACCATTAATGTTGAGGGCAAATATTATGTTTTGTTGATTGATGAAAGTAACGGTTGTCAAGCTGAGGATTCAATAACCATTATATGGGATACCATTCCTCCTAATATTTTTTCAAAAGATTATTACCTTCCTTGTGATACATCTGATATAGAGATGGTTGCTTTCTCCGAAATCTCAGGGTGTCAATTTTATTGGAGTGGACCTGAAGGCTTTTACGAAGTAGGGTCGACAGTTTATACTAATATTCCCGGAGAGTATATAATAACAGCAAAAGGACCAAATGGTATATATAATCAAATGACGATAAATGTATTTGATACTCCTATATATCCCGAGTTTAATGCGCTTGGCGATAATTTAAATTGTTATGCCGATTCAACCAAAATAAGAGCGATTGGTGTTGATGATGATCAGTTTTTTGAATGGGTTGGTTCAAATGGATTTCACTCTTTAGAAAAAGAGTTTTTTGTTGATAAACCCGGAACTTACACTTTGATAGTTACAGGTAAGAATAGTTGTGTAGACTCATTTGATTTAGAAATATCCATAGACAGTACAAAGCCTGTTATAAATATACCTGAAATAGAACCTTTTGTATGTGAAAATATACAAAATAATTTGAATGTAGATGTTTTGAATGATTCATTGGGAACTTATTCGTTTTTTTGGAGTACTTTTGACGGTAAAATATTACAAGGTAATAATTCTCAAAATCCTTTAATCGAGGGAGAGGGTAATTATTACGTTAAAGTTTTGAATACTACAAATGGGTGCTATAACACAGACTCTGTTTTTGTTGAGAGTCGTGTTTATTCGTTGGATAGCGCAATCATAAATGTTTCATCTCCTACGTGTTATGGTCATAAAGACGGGATTATAAATATAGATAAAGTATTTGGAGGAGAATTACCATATACATACTCCTTAGACAACTATTGGTTCTCCGATAATAATAATTTTACTTCAAAGAGTTCGGGGGAATATAGAGTTTATATTAAGGATGTAAATGGGTGTGGGCTGGATACTAATATTGTTGTTCCGCAAGGAGTTCAAGTTCAAGTTGTTTTAGGAGCAGACAGAGATAGTATCTTTTCCGGAGAAATAGTTAATTTAGAAGCAGTTGCCTACTCTGAAAATCCAATCAAGGAATATTCTTGGACACCAAGTGAATATTTTGATGACCAAAATAATAGTAAGCAAAATATTTCGTTAGTTAAATCGGTCAATATAACTGTTGAAGCGGTGGATGACAAAGGGTGCTCGGATGTGAGTTCTTTGTGGATTAGAGTGAAGGAACACCCCGATATATTTGTTCCTAATATTTTTAGCCCTAACAATGATGATATAAATGATTACTTTTATATGAAGTCAGGTGCAGGGGTTAAAAATATAAAAAAATTGACGATTTATGATAGATGGGGGAATAAGGTTTTTGAAAGACAGAATCTTAGACAAAATGTTTCTGTTGATGGTTGGGATGGCAAGTTTAATGGAAGAGAAGTGTTGTCAGGGGTGTATGTTTATACGTTTATTATTGAATTGAATAATGGGGATTTATTTAATTTGACGGGTGATATAACGTTGACAAAATAATATTAAAAATGTTAGTTATATATATAATAAATTGTACATTTGCGGCTTTTTAATATGTATATTATTTAAGTAGGTTACAAAAATTGTTTCGTGAGTAAGTTAAGAGTCTCAGTTGTCGTTTTTTTCTTTTTTTCTTTTTTTAGTAATTTATTATCTCAGAAGCCTGAGCCTAGTATCAATTGTTCGGAAGCGGGTATATTTTGTAATCAAAGTGATTTTAGAGGTCCTTGGACTCTCCCCGATATAACAATAAGTGCAGATTATAATCTCTGTGACAAAGAATTAGGGACAGCCGGTAATCCTCAGAATATATTGTTTTTTGCATTTGTCCCCACAGAAAGTGATGTCGAGTTTGATATTGTTATAAAAAAATTAACACCTAAACCTGATGATAAAGAAGGTTATCAGTACGGTATAGTGGATGGGTGTCTTGAAGATAAAAATTCAGATGTAAATTATGTGGTCTGCAATGGGGATCAAGTTACTGATCCTGTTACAAAAATAAAGAGTTCTGATTTTATACCGGGTCATACTTACTATCTGTATGTAGATGGCTACACAGGATGCATTGTAGAATTTGAAATTGATTTAATTGCCGGATTGGGAGGTTATCAGGTAGATGAAATCGAAAGCTTTATCGCAATTAATAAAGCAGGAGATACCACTGATATAGCAGTAAATGATACTGTAACATTGTGTAGTGGTTCAGTTTTCGAGTTTCGCTCCAAAAATATACTTAACACGGATACCTATAGGTGGTTGTATGATGGTAATCTTATGCCATCTCAAGATACTTTTTTTTCAACATCACTTGTTACCAATCAGAGTGTGAACCAAATTTGTCATCAAGGAATTACAGGATGTGACTCTTCATATGTTGCTTGTTTTTACGTAAAAGTTGATACTATACCCGTTGTCCGTATTGATACTACGATTTGTGAAACACCATTAAGCTCGGATGGATATATTCCTCCCGGAGGTTGGACATGTGGTGTGATAGCAACCGGTGGCACAGTTCATTGTACTTCTACGGACGCTGTAACAGGTTGTAAGTTTACAATAGAAGCTAATGTGTCTGTGGGTACGGAATATGGTGGCGTCTCTGAAGATGTTGTTCATTGTGGTCGTTATGAAATGAAAAATGATACTATGACTGTAGATAGTCTCTTGACGCAATATGGTTGTGATAGTATTGTTAATATAAATCATTATTATTTTAATTTTTATGGGAAGATAGATACCCTTAAATGTAATGATGGTAAGTTTGAATTAAATATTGTGTATAGTACTGACTTAGCTATTTATGAAAAATATGAGATAGTATGGTATTTAGATGGTGTGGAAATTCCTAATTCCAATTCTTTTGTGTTGGAGGGGGTAAGTACTCCCGGAAAATATTCTGCTTCTATTAAACTGTTCAAAAAAGATAGTAAATCGGGTAAACATTTCGATTGCACTGTGGATGATATAGAAGAGTATGAGGTGTCCTCTATACCGAATACTTCATTTTCTTTGAATGCCGCCACTGTTTGTATTTCTGATAGCTGTGTTTTAACTTTGGATAATTACTATGAAGCCTACGATTACAGGGTTGAAGTGTTATCTTCAAAAGGTGAGGTTAAAGATATGGGGAACGGACGTTATGAGGTAACTTGGAGTAATTTTGAAGGATTAGATTCCGTATTTGTGCGCTTGAATGAGGATTGTTCCATTGAAACAAAAAAGGCTGTGCGTGTTATTCCCGAAGTTATGAAGCCCGTTATTACTTGTAAGGAACAGACTAGCAGCTCTGTCGAATTTGAATGGGAAACATCTGACTGTGTGGAAGAATTTGATGTGTGGATTAATGATGCTTATATGGGAACACAAAGTGAAAAGACATATAAAGTAGAGGGATTAGCTTACGGTCAGACTGTAAAAATACAAGTAGAGACAAAAAATATTGATTGTGTTTGTGGAACTAAGATGTCGATTGATTCTTGTACTGCTTTGGAGTGTCCTGAGGTATCTGTTTCAATTAAAAATTTGCCCGGTGAAATTTGTTACAGTGACTTGGATGAAGAATTGAGAATAGGTTATAGTGCAGATGCTTCCGGGGAGGTTAGTTGGAGCGGAGATATAGTAAATGGAGAAGGAGTAATTTTGAGGGAAAAAGTACCATCAAAAGAGGGAGGGGTATTTTACGTGACTCTGAATTTTGTGGTAGGAGATTGTTCTTATAAGGTAAAAGATTCTATCAATATAATGCCGGAGGTTGACGCTAGGGTAAATGTTAAAGACATATCTTGTTATGATATGACAGATGGAGAGTTGTCTGTGGAGCCCATATCAGGTAAAGGTGATTTTATATTGGAATTAAACGGAGAACAACAGAGTTCTATGAAGGTTATAAACTTAGATGCCGGTTCTTACAGTGTTGTCTTGACAGATGCAAACGGGTGTCAGTATTCATCTTCTTTTGATATTGTGAAGCCTGAAGCTCCTGAAATATCATTTAAGGGAGAAGAAATAATAGAACTTAATTCTGAAAATTCCTACTCCGTAGATATAGAAGATTATGATAGCATTGCTTGGTTTAAAAATGATACATTCCTCAATATATCTTCCAGTGATGTAGATATATCATCAAATCAAGATTTTGAGCTTTGTTATACTGTGTTTTTTGATACTATTTGTAAAATCAGTGATTGTAAGAAGGTTCGAATAGACAGAGATGGTGAAGTTTTTATGCCTAATATCTTTTCGCCTAATTCGGATGGAACCAATGATTATATATTTCCGATATCAAAAAATGGACTTTCTTATCACATAAATACATATAGAATCTTTGATAGGTGGGGAGAGCAAGTCTATGAAAAATCCGATTTTTATATCGGAGGAGAGGTTATGCCCAATATAGGCTGGAATGGACTTTTTAAGAATAAAGAAGTTCCTCAAGGTGTTTATGTTTACTACATAGAGATTCTTAGCGAAAACGGGGAAATAACTAAGAAATTTGGAGATCTTACTCTTGTTAGATAGATAATTAGTAGATTCGTTTAAGTTAACAGACAGACTAAATGATATAAAAAACCAAACGGTTTTTGTATTTTGTGCCTGTATTACAACTCAAAAAAGTATCCATTAAGAAGCAGGTGGTCATGTTCTTTTGGCTTTGCCTGTATAAATAGAAAAAGCGATTCAAAATTTATGTTTTTGAATCGCTTTTTTACAAAGTAAATTTCGCAGTAAAATGCAACTACAAGTTTTTTAGAATGTTATACCAATCATAAGCATTTTACCGATTGATTTGGTATGAATTTTATTTATCCTTTTTAGAAAGTACAGTCTTTATCGCTTCTTCTAAATTGTATCTTGGGTTGACAAATGCGATATTTCCATCTCTATCCAATAAAAAAGTCTTTGGTATACTCCTAACTCCGTAAACTGCTGCAGCCTTGCAATCCCATTTGTCGAGATCACTAACATGGTAATCCCAAGATAAATTATAATCCTTAATGGCTTTAATCCATCTCTCTTTTTTATTCTCCTTTGCTTTAGCTAAATCTTCGGAAGTCTTATATCTTTTGGCAGATCTTTTGTCTATACCATCAAGAGAGACACTGTAAACTGTAAAGCCTTTATTCTTATATTTATTGTAAATTTTAGTCAATTCAGGGAAAGATCTTTTACATGGACCACACCAACTTGCCCAAAAGTCTATTAAAGTTACTTTTCCTTTTAAATCAGAAAGTTTTTTGATTTTACCATCTACACCCGGCATACTTATTTCAGGAGCAGGCTGTCCTACTTTTATTTTTGCATTAGCCTGCTGTCTTTTTTGTAAAACTTTTATCGACTCAATAACGCTACTGTATTCTTTTGTAAGATTAGAATTTGGATATTTTTCATTCATATTTTTATAAACTTGCTCATGCATATTCAGAAAATCAGGTTTTGCTCCAAATATATCGAACATTAGAACTGTACTTAACATAGGATCTAAATTCTTTACGGTGTTAAATGCTTGTTCCGCATTCATTTTTTTTGTTCTAAAATCATTAAGTGTCGAGTTGTAATCCTCTGTCAACTTAGAGCCCTTTACCAAAATATCGTTGTTGTTAAATTTTGTAAATTCGCCCTCAATATCAATTTTATGATCTTTATCACTCAATATTAACTTTATAGCAGATCTTCCCGAGCCTAATTTGTAAACACCTTCCCCTGGAAATGAGTCAATCGCCATTTTAAATACACCTTTATCAGCAGTAACTTCACCAATTTTGTCAACACTGTTAGTGTTGAAGTGCAATTTTTTTAAATAAACTGTTTTATTTCGTAAACCATCAATATTTCCTTCTATAGTCAAACCGGAAGAGTTATTGCCTCCTATTGAGTTACAGGAAAATATTGCAAAAGAGGATAGAATAAACAGAATCAGTACATTAATTTTTTGATTAAACATAATTAAATTTTTTAACGTTTTAAGATTATTAAACATATCAATAAGGAAAACAACGCAAAGTTACAAATAAATGTTTATAAAATTGTAAAATCTTAATAGCCTATATCCATATTTTGTATCCAATATCGTATTTACTTTTTTTATATTGCATTTATTTACAAAATATATTTACTCTTTTTATTTATTTATTACACATTAGTTATTATTAATATTTTATTGTTTTGTTAAAATTACCTTTTTAAATTGCTTATATTCATTATTTTTTCAAAATTTAGTACGATATTTGCAGTTCTATATTATAAAAAACCAATCGAGAAGATTATGAGACGGAAGTTTGTTCAATTTCTTTTAGTTTTATTTATACCCTTTTCCGGGGTATTCTCTCAAGATTTTCATTATAGTCAATTTTATAATGAACCTCTTAATTTTAATCCGTCATTTGCAGGTGGATTTAAAGGAGATAAGAGAATTATACTTAGCTTAAGAGACCAATACAGGTCTGTCAAGGTGCCTTATTTTACTGTGTCGGGAAACTTTGATATGAAGTATAAACCCAATAAGCCCAGTAAGAGCTTATTTTCCGGAGGAGTTGTATTCAATTATGATATTCAAGGTGATTCTAAAATATCGTTGTTAAATTTTAATTTAGCAGGTAGTTATAAATATTTCATAAATACCAAGCATGTTGTTTCTGTGGGGGCATTGTTAGGCTATTCAAATAGAGGTTTTTCTATGGATGATTTGAGATGGGACAATAACTATGACCCTGTAACAGGAAAATACAATGGGGGGTTGCCATCAGGTGAATCATTTGAAGGTTATCGGTTTAGCTATTTAGAAACAGGAGTCGGGTTGAGTTATGATTATGTTATTGGAAATAGGTCAAATATAAAAATTGGGGTTTCTGCTTTTCACCTGAATAGACCGAGTATGAATTTTTATGACAGTTCCAAAGATAAGTTGGATATGAGATTGTCTTTAATCGGGTTAGCTAATATCAAGATTATCGATGCTTTAGACTTTCAGCCAAGTGTTCTATTTCAGAAACAAGGTGTTTACAGAGAGTTGGTATTGGGTGGATTATTTAAGGTGTATCTGAGCAAGAAGAGGGGAAGGAAATTGGCGCTGCAAATTGGATTGATAGGTAGATTGGGAGAAGGTATTGCGCCCAAGTTGGCAGTAGAATACAATGCGTGGTATGTTGGTTTTAATTATGATATTGTAACTAAAGACAATCTGTCAGAATATACCAACTACAGAGGAGGTCCTGAAATACATTTAAGATATATAATAAGTAGTGTAAGACCTCTAAATGATTTCAAAATTTGTCCAATTTATTAATTCAAGTTTAAATGAGAAACATGTATATTATGAATAGGAATAGAATAAAACCGATATTTATTATTTTGCTTACAATTCTTATCGGGAACGGTTTTGTGAACGGACAATCTATGAAAGCTTATCTGGAGGCGGCTGAAAAGGCTTTTGAGGATAAAAATTATGGTGCAGCTATGTTGCACTACATGGCTGCAAATGAATTTGATGAGGATAGATATGATGTTATGTTGAAGAGTGCAGAGTCCGCAAAGATGTTTAGGGCATATAATATATCTGAGAATCGCTATCAAACTATTGTTGACAATGATACAATTAATAATAATCCAAAGTCAAATTTTTGGTTAGCAGATATCAAGCAAAGACTCGGGAAGTACGATGAAGCTATTAATTTTTACAACGTTTATATTTCAGAGTATGGAGATGACGAAGATTATTTTACTCAAAAAGCCAAAAAGGAACTTGAGGCTTGTAAGTGGGCCTCGGAATTGGTGGAAAATCCTAGTGAAAGAATCGAAATAGAACATTTGGGGGACGATGTAAATACTCCTCATACTGATTTTGCAGGGGTAAGTTATAATGATGCTTTGATATATTCTTCAATGAGGTTTGAGAAAGAAAACGACACGAATATACCAAATAGATATGTATCTAAGTTGCTAAAGAAAGAAGACGGAAGAAGCACTATTCTTGATACTATTTTACAACACGAGGGTAAATTAAGTGCTCATTTGGCATTTAATGTTGATAAAAGTAGAGCCTATTTTACTATTTGCGAATATGAGCAAGTGGCAGATATTAGATGTGATATTTATTCTGTAGATGTTTCTGATTCGGGAGTTTTTTCGAATGTACAAAAGTTACCTGAGTTCATAAATAATCCTGAATCAACCAATACCCAACCTAATGTTGGTTTCAACAGTGTGTTGAATAAGGAAGTACTTTATTTTGTGTCTAACAGAGAGGGCGGAAAGGGAAAGAGAGATATATGGTATTCCATTATGGATAAAAATGGTAATCTCACACAACCCTCAAATTTAGATGAAATAAACACCGTAGAGGAAGATATCACCCCTTTTTATGAAGCAAAATCTAACACATTGTATTTTAGCTCTGAAGGGTATAGGAGTATGGGAGGTTTTGATATTTATGCAGCTCCTTTCGAAGTTGATTATTTCGGTAAACCGGTTCATCAGGGTTATCCTTTGAATACAAGTTATGACGATATCTATTATTGGATTTCGAATGACAGTAAAAGTGCCTATTTTTCATCTAACAGACCGGGGTCGTTATATCTGGATGAGAACACAGAGGCCTGTTGTTTTGACATATACAAGGTCAATATAAAACCTATTTCCCTCGACTTGTTAGCATTGACGTTTAACGGTAAAACATTAGGAGAGTTGCCGGGAACAACTGTCAAATTGTATGATGCCAATACTAATGAGCTTATTGGAGAAAAAACAAGTAAAGATACTAATGTTTGTAAATTTGATATACAGAGTGATCACAACTATTATATAATAGCATCAAAATTGGGGTATAACTCTGATTCAACAAGGTTTAATACTCTTGGCGTTCAAAAGTCCGGTAGTATAACAAAGAAATTATATCTTGAGCCTAAAGATTTAAAATTATCTGTATTTACCTTCGATAAGACAACGTTGAATGAACTTAAGGGCGTTGAGTTGACTCTTGAGAATCTATCTGATGACACTATTGACAAAATTGTGATTAATAATTTTAATAGCAATGAATTTAACTTTGACATATTAAGGGGACACAATTATAAAATAACAGCAACAAGAAAGGGATATCAGAGTGTTTCAACGATAATAGAGACCAATGAATTTGATGGGGATTTGATGGTTAAAAAATTGTACTTGCCAGATTTGTTAAATGCTTATATTCCAATTGTTGTTTATTTCGATAACGATAGACCCAATAGAAGATCTAGGAGTAAGTATACAAATTTAAGTTATAAAGATACCTACCTTAGATATATAAAAAGAGAAGATCAATTTGTAGATAAATTTACGAGTGATTTGGAAGATCCTGTGGTGAAAAAAATGAGTGAAGAACAAATTAGAGATTTCTTTAAGTATGATGTGAAAGGCGCAATTGAGAAGTTAGATTTGTTCATGTCTACATTGGAAGCAGTACTTGAAAATGGTCATACTGTTGCAATACAATTGAAGGGATATGCCAGTCCTAGAGCTGACTATAAGTATAACTTAATACTAGCCCAAAGACGTGTTTACAGTGTTAAGAATCAGTTTGAGAGATATAATAGAGGAGCTTTAAAGAAATACATTAAGTCAGGAAAACTTTCTATCACCGATGTTTCATATGGCGAGTCGTTGGCACCTCAAGGCATAAGCGATAGTATAAATGATGAAAAACAATCAGTTTATAGTGTTGGGGCTTCCAAGGAAAGAAGGGTACAAGTTGTGAAGATAAGTACAGACTTAATTAATAACAAGTAAAACATTTTTGATTATGATTAACGATAAATTGGTTAGAATTATAATATTGCCTCTAATATTTTTGTTGTTTCTACCCACGACTAAGGCTACTCATATGATTGGGGGAGATTTTACCTATAGATGTTTGGGTGAGGGATATTTTGAAATAACCCTAACGATACGTCGTGATTGTATTAATGGCGATCCTGAAGCTTTTTTTGACTCTAAGGCTATCGTTAGTGTTTTCGACCAATACGGTGGAGTGATTACAGAGATAAATAGAGTGGGGCAGTATGAGCTTAGTTATAGGGGAAATGATTACATTGATGAGTTCTTAGATGTTCAATGTGGCATCTTAGGAGAAAAAGTGTGTGTGGAGCAGACCACATACAGAGATACGGTTTACCTTCCTCCAATGCGTGAAGGGAAAATTTATCAACTTATATATCAAAGATGTTGTAGAAATGAAACGCTTCAAAATATTAAGAACCCTTTGGAGAGTGGTAATTCATACAAAATTGAGATTGATTATAATGCTTATAACCAATGTAATGATGCCCCGAGTTTTAAGGAATGGCCTCCTGTGTATCTATGTGCCAATGAGCCTTTCGAATTCGATCATTCTGCATACGAGTCTGATGGTGATTCTCTTGTTTACAAGTTATACGATCCGTTTATGGGAGGTACCTTTGATAGACCAAGACCAACTTTACCTAATCATTATAAACCCCTAGGAAGGCAAGTAGAATGGGAAGACGGATACAGTCTGGATAACATGTTAGGTAGTACTGTCCCTTTGACCGTTGATGCTAAAACAGGGCTTCTAACCGTTACTCCTGAAAAATTGGGGCAGTTCCTTGTGGGGGTTATGGTAGAGGAATACAGAGAAGGGAAGTTATTGTCGGTTGTTAGGCGAGACTTTGAATTTAACGTTAGAGAATGTGTGCCACCTCCTGTTCCCGATTTTGAGAGTGTTTTGTCATTATGTGGTGCTGAAGAATCAGATACTCTAGTATTTACAAATAAAAGTGAAATGACCGATACTATCGAATGGCATTTTTATTTGCATTCTACTGGTGAATCATTTAAATCCACAGATGAGGTAGTATCTTACATTTATACTCTTCCAGAGTCAGGAAAAGACACACTAGACGTTACTTTATATGCTTATCAGGAATTAGCTGATTGTTCTAATTCCGTAACAAAATCTATTTATTTGATTCGTGATAAATTGAATGCAGATTTTGAAGTAAATTTAAATGATTGTATAAATGATTCTATAGAAATTACATTAAACCTAAAGGATAAGTTTGAAGAGTTGAATCCATTATACACGTGGAAATCCAGTGATTGGATTTTGTATTTTGAAAATGATACGTTAGAAGCGTCAGGACAAGTTGTTGATGTTGTCGTTCCTAAAGAGAGATTTGTTAGAATTAAACTCTTTGTAGATACTGAAGAAAATTGTCAAACAGAGATAGAAAAAGTATTCCCTCTTGAGTTTCCTGTTTTAGAATTTATTTCTGATCCGGTTATAAATTGTTTGGGAGACGAGTCTAAGATAATTAAAAATCCAAATGTTGATTGGACTTATACTTGGGAACCTGAAACAGGATTGGATTTTTCTTTGGATTCTATAGGAAAATCAAATCCTACAGTAAATATAGATTCAGATATGACTTACAGGGTTACTGTGACAGATGGTATTTGTTCTGATTCAGGCTCTATATTGGTGGTGGTGAAGGATTACTTCGATTTATCGATATTGGGACCGGATACCACTTGTAGTAATTCTGTATTATTGAAAGCCGCCGGGTTCGAGCCTGGTGATTCTTTGATAGTATTTGAGTGGTCTGATACTTCGGATTTTTCAAATATTATCTATACAGGGCAAGACCTTGATATTGACAATCTTGACTTTGGAGATAATAAATTTTATCTGAGAGTAAAAGAAGGAACCGGATGTGCTAACAATATTGATAGCATAAACGTAGTAAATGAATCTATAGTGTTGGAGTATGATAAGGAGGTAAATTATTGTACCAATTCAAATTCAAAGATAGAAATAATTAAGGTTAAGCCTGAATATGATATTTCTATACACTGGGAGGAAAATCCATTGATTGTTGCCGGACAGGACTCTTTGGTGTTGACGATATATACAGCAGATGTAGGTGAATATGATTTTGTTTTTACAGCTGCTACCGGTTTTGGTTGTGAATATACTGATACGATACATGTTATTGCAAATGAAGGACCTGAATTAATATTGCAGAATGACATAAATTGCGGCACTTATGAGATGTGCTTTAAAATTTCAGGTGGTAATATATCCGATTATAATTGGGATTTTGGAAAAACGGATGACAATAGTGATAAATCTATAGATAGTGAACCTTGTTTTGATTACCTAGAGCCGGGTGTTTATACTGTTGTTGTTGAGGCTTTTGTTGAGGATTGTGGAGGGGTAGTTTACTTAGAAAAAGATGTTATAGTTCCCAAGATTTTAGAATTGAATTTGGATGAGGAGAGTATGACGTACTGTATTGGGGAGGAATTGGAGTTGGATGTTTCTAAGAATTATATGGCCAATATTAACTGGTATAAGGAGGATCAATTGATTGGAACAGGGGATACAATTCTTTATACGCCTTCAGGCGAAGAGGAAATTATCACAATCATAGGTTCTGATATTTATGGCTGTACTGATACCGTCCAACTGGCTTTGAGCCCATACCAATTTGAGATAGATTTTGAAAATCCCGGAGTTAGGTGCGTAGGTGATACTATAGAATTGAAAATAATAAACAATTCGGGTGCTGAGCTCGTATATCAATGGAAAGGAGGTGTGATAATTGAAGGAGCTGATACAGAAACCCCTACTGTTGTTATTGATAAAGATACCGATTTTGAAGTAACCGTATCTGATATCTATTATAACTGTGATTCGACGTATATTTTTAGTGTAGAAGTAAGTGATATAGATATTGAAATTGAGACAGATATAGATTTGGAAGAGTTGGTGATAACTAATTCCGGAACGATTACAGTAACCAATGTACCAGATAATTCCACTATTTTGTGGAGTACAGGAGAATCAAATGTTAAAACTATCACAATATCTGCGGACTCTGTTGATGTGTCTCCGCAAGAAAAGGTTTATTGTGTTACAGTAACTGATGAATATGGATGTTCAGATGAAGAATGTATAACAATAATGGTCGTCGATCCTTTGTGTAATGAAGAAGATATATATGTGCCTAATGCTTTCTCCCCAAATGGAGATAACACGAATGATGTTTTTAGATTGAGGGGCAAATATATAAGAACTGTAGAAATGGAAATATACGATAGATGGGGAGAATTGATTTATGAGGGTGCAGGCGATGAAAATGTTAATTGGGATGGTACTTTCAGAGGAAAAGATTTACCGCCTGATGCATATACTTATAGGGTGCATGTGCAGTGTGAAGATACGGATCACTGGGAGAAAGTAGGAAATGTATCTATTGTTAAATAATGAGTTGATTATAATATTAAACTTTATGTTTTTTAGGCAGTAAATAGAGATATAAAGAATTGAAGGCCGAATTGTATTCGGTCTTCGTACTTTTGTTACTTATACAATTTTATAGTTCACACGGTGTTGTTATGGCTTTTTGCATCGGAATCATACACTAAAAATAGTCTAAATAGCTTACATTATATAAATTTGCAGACTTACAAAAAATATTTCAAATGAGAAAATTAGTAATTTTAGTTTTTATTAACTTGATTTTTGTGCTATCTGTTATGGCACAAAACAAAAAGGCAGGCCCACACGACTTTGGCAAAATGTGGACATTCGAAAATCCACCGACAAAGTGGTTGAAAGAAAAATATGACTTTACCCCTGACGAAAAATGGTTCGCAGACGTCAGAAAAGCTGCTCTTCGTATGCCAAACGGATGTTCTGCATCGTTTGTGTCGCCTGATGGGCTTATTATGACCAATCATCACTGCTCAAGAGATGTTGCTTTGGGAGCACAAAAAGAAGGAGAGAATATGTTGAAGAACGGCTTTTTTGCCGACGAAAGAAAAGACGAAAGGAATTTGCCGGGTTTGTATTTCGAGCAACTGATAGAGGTGGATGATATCACCGACCAAATGAATAATCTGATGAACACTATCGATGAAAAAGACTACGAAAAAAGATTGGATTTAGCTTATGATAGTATAACCGCCAGGTACGAGAAAAAAGTAGGGTGGGGAAATCTTAGATTACATATTGTATCTTTTTATAGCGGAGCTAAGTACTCTATGTATGGATATGAGAAATTCGAAAATATCAAATTGGTTGCAATTCCGGAAACTGATGTAGCATTTTTTGGTGGGGATGCAGACAATTTTACGTATCCTAGATATGATGTGGACTTTACTTTTTGGAGAGCTTATGATAAAGATGGAAATCCGGTAAATACTTCTGAAAATTATTATAAATTCAACATAAATGGAGCTGAAAACGAAGAATTAGTCTTTGTTGTGGGCAATCCTTGGAGTACAGAGAGGTATCGCACAGTTGCTCAATTGGATTGGGATAGACAATACAGATATCCTCCAAAGTTGGACTTCCTGAGAAGTGTATTGGAAAGATTGCAGGAGCAATATGACGCAAATCCTAACGAGAACCTTATGAATATGATATTTGGTTTAGCAAATGGTGAAAAAGCCTATAGTGGTATTCAAAAAGGCTTGATGAATCCTGAATTGTTTCAGAGAAAAATAGATATAGAAAATCAAGTCAGAAAAGATTATAAAGGAGAAGATTATTGGTTGGAATTGGAAAATATCTACAAGAAACTTGCGCCACATTCTTGGGCACTGGATATACTAAGCCCAAATCCTATGAAAGGAAGTACTATGATGCTTGTTAATGCTTTGTACAAATATGAGGAAGCTTTGAAAAAAGGGGCAAAGCAATATGAACTTGATGATATAAAAGACCAAATATCGGGACTTACTAAAAGCGTTGGAACAGAGGATGATATTTTCTATTTAACATTGATGGTAGAACTACTGGAGAGGCATATTTACGAGGGAAATACCATTATGAAGGAATTGATGCAGGGGGACTCTCCAAGTGACTATGTTAAGAAGTTAATGAACAATAGTCTATTTTTTAAGGGAGATGAATGGAAAAAATATTTTGACCTTAAAGCAGATGACTTCTACAAGGCGAATGATATGCTTTTGCTAATGTCTAGAGCTTTGGTGCCTGAATATCATAAAGCCGTAAAAATATTTGAAGAAACAGCCGTAAGACGTAAGGAGCTTCAGTCAAATATTGCTAAAGAGTATTTCAAGCATTTTGGAGATATACTTCCTCCTGATGCAACTTCTACGTTGAGAATATCTGACGGTATCGTTAAAAACTATAAATATAATGGAACGATAGCACCTTATAAGACTTCTTTTTATGGCATGTATAATAGAAATGTCTCTTTCGATAATAAATTCCCTTGGCATTTACCCGAAAGATGGCAAAATCCCCCAAGAGAATTTTTGAAATTGCCATTGGACTTCGTTTCTACAAATGATATTATTGGTGGAAATTCCGGTAGTCCTATAATCAACAAAAACAAAGAAGTAGTAGGATTGATTTTTGACGGTAACATTGAATCTTTACCCGGAAACTTCATCTTCGACGAAGAATACAACAGGTCTGTTAGTGTGCATGCAGGTGGTATATACGGATGCTTAAAGTACATATATAACGCTAAAAGATTGTACGAAGAATTGGTTCCCGAAAAGAAGAATTAAGGCAGAAATAATCATAAAAAAGCCTTTGTATTTCGCTAATACAAAGGCTTTTTTTACACAAAGTTTTACCCTATATATAATACAGAGTTCAGGTGTTTTACCAGTTTTTTTGTAGCAATGGCTCTATGGCTTATTTCATTTTTTATACTAGATCCCAGTTCAGCGAATGTCATTTCATATCCGTTTGGTTTAAATATAGGGTCATATCCAAATCCTGTTGTTCCTGATTTTTTCTTTGTGATTTCGCCCTCTATTTTTCCTTCAAAAGTTGTGATTTTACCGTCTATTATAAGTGCAATAACCGTTATAAATCTTGCCGTTCTATTAGTACTGTCCTTTAGTTTTTTAAGTACTTTTTTTATGTTTTTTTCCGAATTTGATTCCTCACCTGCGTATCTTGCAGAGTAAACACCGGGTTCTCCGTTTAGAGAATCGATAAATAGCCCTGTGTCTTCAGCAAAGCAATTTATATTATAATTATCGTACAAATAGGCAGCTTTTTGAATTGCATTGGCTTCTATAGTATTTCCTGTTTCCGGAATTTCTTCTTTGATTGACATTTCGGAAAGACTTTTTATTTCAAAAGTAGTATCTTCACCAAGAAGTTTTTTTACTTCTAAAACTTTGTTTTTATTTGAGGTTGCAAATACCAGTGTGTTATTATTTCTCATTGAATTTTATTAATAGGTTATTCCAAAGCGTTTTTTTCAAATTTATATTCTCCTTCACTTTGTCAAGATTTTCAAAAATGAACAATCCAAAGTTTACGAAATTATTCCATTTACCGTATAATAAATTAGCTTGTGTATAAAATTGTTTAATGTCGATACCAAAACTTATGACATTTTCACTTTTATCTTTATTGTAAATATTGCTAATATTTATGTTCTCATCTTTCTCAAAACATCTAACAGTGCAATTTTTATTAAAATCAATATTTATTGATTTTATTATTTTTTCTAAAAATGCTTTTTGCTCATCATCATAATCATTGCAACGTACTAAAACAGTCAATTTTGTGTTATTCGGTTTATTTGCATTAATAATTCTGCCTAAGGTTGTTTTAGGTATTTTGTATATGTCAAAATCATAAAATTCTTTCATAAAATAAAAATTTGATATTTATACTGCTTTAAAATTTTAATAAAATAATATACTTTTTATTGAGTAATACTCAATTTTATTTCAAAAATTATTAAATTGCAGACTGAATTCGCAGATTGTGGTTGCAGTCAATTTTTGAAATAGGTTATTAGAATTTTTTGTAAATATAGTTTAATTGAATAAAATATTTGTTATGAGTTATGATATAAAAATTTCAAAGATAGCAAAGTCAAGAGTAGAAGATTTAGATTTTAGCCATTTACCTTTTGGACAGGTATTCTCAGATCATATGTTTGTTGCTGATTATATAGATGGAAAATGGCAAAATTTTGAGGTTAAACCAATAGAACCTCTTCCTCTTCATCCTGCAAATCTTACATTGCATTATGGTCAAACTATTTTTGAAGGTATGAAAGCCTTCTTGATGAGTGATAATACACCGATATTGTACCGCCCAAAGGATCATGCTAAAAGATTCAATAGATCTGCCGAAAGAATGTGTATGCCTACCATTCCCGAAGATTTGTTTATAGAGTCTATAGAGGCATTGGTGAAAACAGAGATAAATTGGATACCAAAGCAAGTAGGAAGCGCATTGTACTTAAGACCATTTATGATGGCTATGGACGATGTGGTAGGAGTAAAACCGTCAAAAGATTATAAATTTATAGTGTTATCGTTGCCATCAGGACCTTATTATAACAAACCTGTTAATCTTAAAGCAGAGCCTAAGTATGTAAGAGCTGTAAAAGGAGGAATAGGGGAGGCTAAGACTGCCGGCAATTATGGAGCATCATTGTATCCGTTTAAAAAGGCAAAAGAAGAAGGATTCGATCAAATTATGTGGTTAGATGCCAAAGAACATAAGTATGTTCAAGAAATTGGAACTATGAATATATTCTTTGTGATTGGCGATACAGTGGTTACTCCAAAGTTGGATGGTGCTGTCCTACATGGAATTACCAGAAACAGTATTATAACCCTACTCAAAGACGAGGGACGAAAAGTTGAGGAAAGACTTATCTCCACCGATGAATTGAAAGAGGCTTATGATAAGGGGGAATTAAAGGAAATATTCGGCTCCGGTACTGCTGCAATTGTTGCTACAATAGATAGACTTGATATAGACGGTAAAAAGATTAAACTGGATTCTGAAAAATATGAAATTTCTAAATATATCCAGAATTATATCAATGGCGTAAGAAGTGGAAGTAAAGAAGATAAATTTGGTTGGATACACAAAATAGTTTAGTATTCTTTTGTCTCCTTTTTTCTCGTTTGTTCAAAATTTTTGGTAATTAGTTGATTTTTTACTAAAGCCTTGAGCGTTTCTGTTCAGGGCTTTTTTGCAAGATATTTGCAAATGTTTTTTTATTTGTCGTAGCCTTACAATGAAGCTGATATTACACTAAACAACACGTGTGATATAATATCAGCTTCAATTATCATCGTTTTATAAGGCTTTTTTAGTTTTAGATTTATATCGTCGATTTACTTGTAACTATTGAATTATTAATTTTTTATAATAATCTTTTCTGTTTATTGTAAATTTAACAAAATATATTCCCTCACTAAATCCTTTTAAGCTTATCGTTTTGGTATTGTTACCAGCTTTCAAATTATTAGATAATAATTTTCGACCATTCATATCAACTATACCAAATTTTATATTACCGAGTTCCGTTTTATTTTTTGTGATGGTTAAAAAGTCAGTTGCCGGCATTGGGTATATGCTTAAAAACTCAGATAATTCTTCGTCTTCTTGCTCTATAGAAGAAGTTCTTATAGTTGTATGTGTTTTAAATTCTTTACATTTATAAGCGTGTCCATATTTGTTGTACGGTAATATGTTGATATATAATTCTGTGTTTATTGGCAATCCTAAATGTTGGTAAGTATTACTGCCCTTAACATCAAAATCTTTTAGAATGTCATAACTTCCCGATTTCGTTCCTATTGATAACTTATATCCTTCGGCATTTTCAACTTTTTCCCATTTTATGGGTACATTGTGGTATATTGAGTCACTTATTTCGGAAATCAATCCATTGGAACAAGTTGGTACATAATCACAGTTCCCTATATTGTCTTTGCAAAATTTATCAAAATTTCCATTTTCCGGTAGCTGCGGATTGTTAGAAAAGTCAATATTCAACAAAGAACAGAGGTCTTTTAGCTCATTACTAAAGCAACCATGGAAATTATTGTCATTAGCGTATAAATCATGCAGATTAGGTTCCGTTAATCCTTTAGGTATTTTACCTGTAAAAGAGTTGTTGTTAATATACAAGTAATTTAATTTTTTTGCAGACTTTATCTGATTGGAAATGATGCCTGTAAGTTTATTATGGCTTACATTTAAATATTTTAAATTTTTAAGATACCATATTTGTGAATGTAACTTTCCGGTTAATTCGTTCTTAGATAGATTTATCTTTTTACAACTCGGTAGATATGTAATGGACTTAGGTATGTTTCCCGATATCTTATTATTGGACAATATAAGTGTTTCTAATTTTTTAAGTTCGCTGATGTCTGAGGGGATTTCTCCTGAAATATTGTTTAGACTTAAATTTAAATATTTAAGATTTGAAAGTTTTGTTACTTGAATAGGAAATTCTCCTTTGATTCCATTTTTCGATAAATCCAATTCTTCCAATATGTGCAAGTTTTCAATATTATCGAATATATTGTAACTAATTTTGTTTCCAGAAAGGAATAATCTTTTTAGTTCTTTTAATTTGCTGAGCGATTCCAAGTCCAAATCTCCTGAAAGATTGTTCCCGTAAGAAGTACTTGCGTTGTCGTCCCATGCTCCGTCCAAATCAATAGAGACAACATTCCCGTTAAGATCAGTAGTAATTCCATACCACTTTGATAAATCGCATTTTGTTGTATCCCAACTATTATTCCAACTATCTCCATTCATAGAATTATAAAAGCTTAATAAAGCTTTTCTGTCCTCATAATAGCATCCTACTTTGTAGTAGTTAGCATTACAGGATTGCGTTTCACCATACTCGTTATAGGCTGTAATATTTACGAAAATTTTTTGGTTTATACCCTCAGTATTCCATTTATATGAAATAGTATCACCTAAATCTTTTGTTTGCAATATATTATCTTCTCCCCAAGAATCTCCTATTGATATTTTATATCCCGTAGCATTATCTATTTTTTTCCATTTTAATACCACTGTCCCGTTTGGTATTACAGATCCGTTACTAGGTTCCGTAATATCACTGCACAAAGGTAAATTGGCATCAAAATCTCTAAGATGAGACTCCCATAGTCCTCGTCCATATGTTCCTGCTCTCAATTTTTTAAACTCAGGCGTTATTTCAAGTTCACCGATTCTTACGGGAGGCAATCCTTTGTTAAAAGGAACCCAATCTTCCAGAGTGTTGTCCGAATAAAATACTCCGATGTATGTACCCAGGTAAACACTTTCCTTATCATTGTTTTGTACTACTACTGAAGTGAGAGGTACATTAGGAATAGTTCCTGATATATTATCCCAAGATTCACCACCGTTTTCACTTTTGTATATTCCATATGGTACTCCTACTGCCCAAATCTTTTTAGGATTTCTAGGACTTACTACAATATCATTTATACTACCGTCTTCTCCAAAAGGATTTGATATAGTATTCCAACTACGACCACCATCTTGGGTACTATAGATACTATTTTTAAAACTTATGTAAATATAGTCAGTATTTGATTTTGACACTTCTATCCTTCTGATTGTGTTGGCTCCGCTAATCTTACCGGATATATTTTCCCAATCGTTTCCGTGATTTTTAGATTTCCACAGACTGTTATAGCCGATGTAAAGGACATTTCTATTTTGTGGGTCTTGTACGAATGGTGTTACCCAAGCTCCTTCTTCACCCACATCGTTTGGCGTTAACATATAGTTGAAGTTTTGCCCTCTATTTGTTGATTTTGCGAATTCTCCAAACTGATAGCTTGCAAAAATTATATTAGGGTTGTAGCGGTCAATAGTACAGTCCATTCCATCTCCTCCAAGTATTCTTGACCATTTTGAGCCGTCTAACAAATGGGTTCCATTGTCTTGTGCTCCACAAACTACCATGTTTTCTATTTTAGAGGAAGTCCCGACTCTGTAATATTGAGTTATGGATAGTTCTTCGTTTAGACCTGTCCAATATTTTCCCCTATTATCACTTTTGTATAATCCACCGTCATTTCCTACGAAAAATGTATTTGTATTAGGCTGAAATACAGAGTGATGTTGGTCGACGTGGAAGCTGTGATTGTTGTTTGGATTTGTCCAATTATTTATTTCGTTCCAGTTTCTTCCACCATCTATTGATTTAAAGTATCCAACTCCTCCCGCATACAATTCATTAGGATTGTCAGGAGCAACTGCAAAAGTCCAATCATACCAACTTTGGGATCCTAATTCAGGATAAAAAGTAGAATTTATTTTAGTAAATGATAAACCGCTGTCTTCAGATTTGTAGATGCCTTCAAAATCTTGTGCACTCCAACCGGATTTGTTAATGCCTGCTAATAAATAAACTATTTCAGGGTGTGATTGGCAAGTTCCAATGGCTATAACAGATACATCTGACGACATTCCATCCACTTTTATCGGGCTAAAGCTTTTTCCTCCATCGTCACTTCTGTAACACACAGGACTTACTGAGTAGTAAGAATAATCTGTAGCGTATATAACTTTGGAATCGTTGGGTTTGTATTCCATATACTTTATAAAATGCCCATCTAAAGTACTTGTCCAAGATTCTCCACCGTCAACGGTTTTGTAAACACCGTTATCCGTTGCAACTAATAGTTCATTTGTATTTTCTTGGTTTTGTAATATTCTTGTTATTCTATCAACACTGGGAAGATTTGTACTTGCCCAAGTATTTCCTCCATCTGTAGATTTAAGTACTCCGTAGCTCCATGTGTCACCGGCATCTCTATCTCCTGTTGCTACATACATAATATCGGTGTTTTTAGGGTCAATCACAATATCTGATATTCCCATCATCCTAAAATCATTACTAAAAGGTGTCCAAGTTTCACCACCATTAACAGACTTCCAAAGACCACCGGATGGTGAACCTAACCATAATTCTTGATTATTATTAGGGTTAAAAGTAACCACATTTACCCTACCTATTCCATATTCTGATATGAATCCAAAGGGACCCATTTGTTCCCAATCACCGCTAAGCTCTCGGTAAAAACCGGAAGAAATGCGGTCTTTGTATTTCAAATATTCTCTTTCTATTTTATTTTTGTCAAAATTTCCGTCACTATCAACAATCTGCTCCATTGAATATTCCCATCTCTTAAACAACTTATAACCGTCGTCTTTGATGTAATTCATGTTTCTCCATCTATCGTAAAATGCTTTTTGTACATCGTGAAAATTATATTCAGGTCTCAAAATCATATCTTCCCAATTGGGAGCTTTAGAACTGTCTTGAGAATTAAGTGAAAAAATCACTCCCAATACCATTAAAACAGAAAATGTTATTTTATTCATAATTAAATTGTTTTAGTGTATCAAAATAGCTTTAGAGCTACTTAATAACCTCATATTTTGCAATGAGTTCAAAAAAGTACCCAAAATTATCAAACTATATGTTTTTATTAATGAAAAACATATACATACACTTATCATTCTAGTGAAAAAGAGCTTTATTAATTATTTTTTTTGTAACTACAATAAAATTTTGCTTTTAAGTCTTTTCCAATATCAACTATATAACGTAAAAAGATAAAAAGTATTTAACACAACAGTAAAATAACTGTAACTACATTTTACTGTTTGTAGCGATTATTCCAAATGATTTTCTGGATTTTAGTAATATTTTAGTTGTTTTTTTTATAATAAACAGTGTTTTTATGTTATTTTTGTCTTTGATTTTGAAATACGAAAAATAGAAGCTATGAAAAAAACATCAAAAATTTTGTTTGTCTTATTTTTTGCTCTCATTACATCAGTAAGTGGTTTGTTTGCACAAGGGAAAGCGAAAAAATATGCTAAAGTAACAACTTTTAAAAATGAGGTTTTTAGCGGATATATTCAACAAAACAATGATGAAAAAATAGTTTTGGAAACCTCTTCTGCTGTGATTGAAATATCTAAAGATAAGGTTAAAACTGTAGAATATCTAAAGAAGAAAAGTAAAAGAAAAAAAGGTAAGAAAAGGAAAAGGAACAGTGCAGGTAGTGATTACGAAAATATAGAACAGGAGTTTATAGAGAGTGAAAAATACAGTTTTGACTCTAAGTATGCATTTGGTAATACGGCATACGGACTTCAAGAAGGACAAGGATATTACCATAATTATTGGATATTTTATAATGACATCAATTATGGTATTACTGATAATATTGCTATCGGAGGTGGAGTAATACCTTTGTTTTTATTTGCTGGTGCACCTTCTCCATTTTGGCTAAAAGGAAAATTTTCACTCCCTATAAAAAAGGATATGGTAAATGTTGCGGCAAATGTAGGAATAGGAACTATTTTGGGAGGATGGGGTATAGAATCTGAGTTCCCCTCAGTATTTACTTTGGGGGGTGTCATCACTTTTGGACCCCAACATAGAAATGTTTCTCTGGATATTAGCTATTTCGGCTCAGGAGCTGGGAGTGCTACATTGGTTAGATTGGGAGGTAAATTAAAAATAAGCAGACGCTCATATCTGATTTCTGAGATTACTTTGCCAGACAGCGAATTTGGGTTTGTTTCAATTGGAGGTATGACCATATTTGATGCTCTCGCCTTGGATTATGGTCTTATTTTTCCTGTTACCGAGGAAAGAGGATACTTACTAGCATTTCCTTATCTTGGAGTTAAGATTCATATTGGCGAGGATAATTAGCGTCGTTTTAAATCAATTGTACAGGCGGTATTTTTATTTTTTGTTCCTTTTTTATTTCCAATTGTTTTTTATCTCCGCTATAAAAAATAGAGGTTTTTGTCGTACGTTAATGGCTACTTCCTATTCAAAGGTTTCTAATACAGTTTTTTCTTTATAGAATCTATCAGGTCTTTACTTACCTTTGACCTATGTAGTTGATTTTTGATAGTTGTTCTTAGGT
>PDWI01001686.1_pt1 | contig 34364 bp, 28 predicted proteins | sample 1430891 | NCBI WGS metagenome assembly PDWI01 (sample SAMN01162508, study PRJNA174530) | Oral metagenome, whole genome shotgun sequencing project. | biome: Marine environment; feature: Marine mammal; material: Swab sample of the gingival sulcus; isolation source: swab sample of gingival sulcus... | reverse complement strand
AAAAGGAGGAGCTAAAATGAACAAACATTTAACTATATTGTTAGTTGTTGTACTAGTTGTTGGTATGTTAGCGGGCTGTGGTAAGACTGAAAATGATAAAACTACAAAATCAGACGTAGAGAAGAAAGAAGATACTAAGAAATCTGAAGATAAGACTGAAAAGAAGGCTGCTGAAGGTGAGAGCAAAGAAATTAGAATGGGATATTGGGATAAAGGTCAAACACCATATTTAGAGGCTTGTGTAGCTGAATTTAATAAAGAAAATCCTAATATTAAAATTACTTTAGAACTTAATTCTTGGGACGAATATTGGACTAAGTTAGAAAATGCGATTGTTGGTGGTGGAGCTCCAGATGTTTTTTGGATGAATGGACCTTATGTAACTAAGTATGCTAGAGGTGGTGTTATATTGCCTATAGATGAACTTATTGCTGGTTCTGATATTGATCTTGCTAACTATCCAGAAGCATTGCTTAATTTATATAATATTGATGGTGTTCAATATGCTTTACCAAAAGATTTTGACACTATAGGTCTTTGGTATAATAAGAAATTATTTGATGAAGCTGGTGTTGCTTATCCAACTGATGATTGGACTTGGGACGATATGTTAGAAGCGGCTAAAAAGCTTACTAAAGAAGATGGTTCTGTTTACGGAATTGCAGCACAGTATAGAGACCAAACAGGTATTTATAGTACTGTTTTTGCAAACGGTGGAAAAATAATTTCTGATGACAAGAAAAGTTCGGGATATAGTATGACAGAAACAGTGGAAGCTATAAGACTTTGGGAAGGACTTCAAAAAGCTGGAGTTAGTCCAACTGAAGCTGCATTGGAAGAAACTGATGATTATAAACAATTTTTATCAGGTAGAGTTGCGATGTTGCATAATGGTTCTTGGTTCTTAAATCAAATAGTAGAACAAGATAATAAAGAAGATTATGACGTTGTTGAATTACCATCGGTTAATGGAAGTAAAGGTACTGTTATACATGGTTTAGGAAATTGTATAGCTTCTAATACTGAAAATCCAGAAGCTGCATGGGCTTGGGTTAAGTTTTTAGCCGGTAAAAAAGCAAATGAATTATCAGCACAAAAGGCTGCAGCTATTCCGGCATTTAAAGGTACAGCTCAGGCGTGGGTTGATGCACAACCTGATTATAATGTTAAAAGTTTTATAACTTCATCTGAAAAATATGCTCATCCATATCCAAGTAGTTTAAATTCAAGTGAATGGGGTACGGTTCAAGCTGATACACTTAAAAAAGTATTTGCATTAGAACTTGATGTTGATGAAGCTTGTGCTCAAATAGATAAGCAAATGAATGAAATTCTTGCTAACGAGTAGTAGTTTGATATTTAGAAGTTTTTAACAAATAATATTTTTTATTGCAGAGTGTATCTTATATGTGCTCTGCAATATTATTTAATACTAGTATTTGAATTTGTTTTATTGGATTATAGCATTCGCTTTTAATTAAGTGATTAATAGATTTGGGAGTTGATTATGAAGAAAAAGTTAAGTACAACTAAGAAAAAAGATTATGTAACTGCCTATCTTATGATTTTACCACTTGTATTAGGTCTTTCAATATTTTATATATATCCTGTATTTAGAGTTATTTATGATAGTTTCCATAAGGTTGGTGCATTTAACCAAAGAAAATGGATTGGAATGGGTAATTATATAAAGATGTTTAAAGACCCTATTATGTGGGAATCTCTTGGTAATACTTTTATGTATGTGTTAGTGATTGTGCCTGGTACAATTATTTTGTCATTGATTATTGCAAGCTTACTTAATGCTTCGATAAAGGGCAGAGGATTTTTTAGAGTTGTATATTTTATTCCATCTATTACTATGGGAGCTGCAGTTGCTATGGTTTGGCAATGGATGTTTAATGGAGAATTTGGTATTATTAATTTTGTTTTAAATAAAATTGGTATTGAATCGATACAATTTTTAACTAATCCTAATACTGCTTTATATGCTATTGCGGTTGTTACTATATGGATGGGTGTTGGATATAATATGATAATTTTATTAGCAGGTATTCAAGGTATATCTAAAACTTATTATGAGGCAGCAACTATTGATGGTGCTACAAGTTTGCAACAGTTTTTTAATATTACATTACCACTTGTTACACCTACTTTGTTTTTTGTAATGGTTACTACGTTAATAGGAACGTTCCAAATATTTGATACTATTTATTTGATGATTCCAAAAATTAGCCTAGCATCAGAAGCTACACAGAGTATGGTTATATATTTTTATAGAAGTGCTTTTGATTATTCTAAGAAAGGATATGCTTCTGCTCTTGCGGTATTTTTATTTATAATTATTATGGTTATAACTGTTTTGCAAATGAAATTTCAGAAAAAGTGGGTGAATTATGATTGATAAAAAAAGAAAAAAATCTATAAAAGTTGAGAAGCTCATTATATATTTAATTTTGATTTTAGGAATTGGTCTTACTTTGTTTCCGTTTTTGTGGATGATATTAACTTCTTTAAAAACTCAGACAGAGGCTATAAGGATACCTATTCAAGTTTTTCCTAAAGTTCCTAAGTGGGGAAACTATCCAGAAATTTTTAAAGAATTACCATTTGGACTTATGTACTGGAATTCAATTATTACTTCGCTAGCTATAATTGCAGGACAGCTCGTGTTTTGTTCGATGGCTGCTTATGCTTTTGCTAGAATAGAGTTTCCTGGTAGAAATGTAATATTTGCGATTCTTTTATCTGTACTTATGATACCTTCATCATTTTTTATTTTGCCACAATATCAAATAATACAGAAATTAAATTTACTTAATACGATACGGGCATTGTTTTTGCCTAATTTATTTAGTATATTCGGTACATTTTTATTACGACAATTTTTTGTGGCATTGCCTAAGGAATTAGAAGAAGCTGCTAGAATAGATGGCTGTTCTAGATTTGGTATTTTTACTAAAATAATGCTTCCACTTGTAAAACCTGGTCTTGTTGCACTTGCTATTTTAACACTTAGATTTGCATGGAATAACTTGATGTGGCCACTTATTGTAAATACAGAAGTTAGTATGATGACATTACCAGTTGGTATATCGTTTTTAAATGGTCAATATTCAACGAATTATCCATTAGTTATGGCAGGTTCGGTTATGGCTGTATTGCCATTGCTTATTTTATTTGCGATATTTCAAAGGCAATTTATTGAGGGCATTGCAATTCAAGGTATAAAAGGATAAAAAATCATTATTAGAGAGGAATTATGGATATGAATTCAAAAACAAAATTTGCTATTATTGGTCTTGGAGCGAGAGGATATGGTCTTTTGGAGATGGCTTATTTAGAGCATCCAGATGCTTTATTTGTTGCAGTTTGTGATATTTATGAAGATAGGGTTAAAGATGCAGCGGATTTAATTGAAAAAGCTGGATTTGATAGACCTTATGAAACTACAAATTATAAAGATATTATTTCAATGGAAGATATTGAAGCTGTAGTTATATGTACTTCTTGGGATAACCATATTGATATGAGTATTGAATTTATGAGAGCTGGCAAATATGTTGCTTGTGAAGTTGGAGGAGCTCATTCGATTAGAGAATGTTGGAAACTTGTAGAGGCGTATGAAGAAACAAAAGTGCCTATTATGATGTTGGAAAATTGTGTCTATGGTCGAGATGAGATGATGCTTATGAATATGTTAGAAAAAGGAGTTTTAGGAAAAGTTGTACATTGTTCTGGAACATATGCACATGACTTAAGAGATGAGATTGCTTTTGGAAAAGAAAAAAGACATTATAGGCTTGAAAACTATATTCATAGAAATACTGAGAACTATCCAACTCATGAACTTGGACCTATTGCAAAACTTTTGAATATTAATAGAGGTAATAGGCTTATAAGTCTTACTTGTGTAGCATCGAAATCAGTTGGTCTTAGAGAGTATGTAAATGAGAATAAAAATGATGATGAGAGACTTATGAATATAAATTTCAATCAAGGAGATATTACAAATACTCTTATTAAGTGTGCTAATGGAGAAACTATTTTGCTTACATTAGATACGACTTTGCCTAGATATTATTCTAGAGGTCTTACTGTTCATGCGTCAAAAGCTTTATATACTGAAGATAATCATTCGATTTTTATTGAAGGTGAACATAGCCAAAAAGACCATTTTAAATGGAAAGAGTATTGGGGTAATGTTACAGATTATTACGAAGAGTATGATCATCATATGTGGAAAGAATATTTGCAAAAAGGTGTTAAAAAAGGTCATGATGGAATGGATTATTTAGTTTTTGATGAATTTGTAAAAGCTGTTAGAGCAGGAAGTGAAGTTCCTATTGATGTATATGATATGGCAACTTGGATGAGCATAACAGCACTTGCAGATGCTTCAATTAGTAATGGGGGGCAACCTGTATACATTCCTGATTTTACAAATGGTAAGTGGATTAATAGAAAATAAAAGAGGAAAAATTTGAGAAGTTTAGAACTTGTATATAGTGATGCGACTGATAATTGGTTTTCTGCCTTGCCTTTAGGCAATGGTTTTATTGGTGCTATGGTTTTTGGTGGTACTCAAAAAGAAAAAATATCAATGAATCTTGATTCTCTTTGGTCAGGAGATGGTCATTATAAAGGAAAGTATGTTTCTGCTAATACATGGGATACTATTAAAAATAGTATTGTTAATAGTGAACTTCTTTCAGCAAAAAAAAGTATTGAAGATGAAGTTTTATGCGATTGGACAGAATGTTTTTTGCCGGCTGGTAATATTTTATTTGATTTTGATAATGTTAATAAAATTAATGACTATAAAAGGACGTTATCTCTTAATGATGCGATGGTTTTTATTAGTTTTAAAAGTGATGGCATAACTTATGAAAGAGAAATGTTTACAAGTATGGCTGAAAATGTTTTTGCTATTAAATTAAGTGCTAAAAAAGACAATAAGTTAATTCCTTTTGATTTTTCTATATCTATGGATAGCCAGTTAAATTATGAATGTAATGTTAGTAATAACGAAATTATAATTAATGGTAAAGCTCCTTCTTATTGTGCTCCTAATTATTTTGACACTGAAAATCCTATTAAATATGAAGATGGTAAAGGAATTAAGTACAATATGGTTATTAGGGTGCTTTCAAATTCTGTTACTGTTAATGAAAATAATAAATCATTGTCGGTTAATAGCGATGGTGAATGTTTTATATATTTTTCTGGTAATACTAATTTTATTGAAGGTGATAATTATATAGAAAAAACACGATTAGATATATATAATTCAATTAGCATTAATTATACTCAGCTTAAAGAACGTCATATTAAAAAGTATAGGCAATATTTTTATGCTTTTGATTTTACGTTAAATTCTATTGATAAGTATAATGACACGAAAAAATTATTATGCGGGTTTAATGGAGAAGATAATTATTTGTATGAACTTATGTTTCACTATAGCAGATATTTAATGATTGCTTCTTCATCAAATGGAAGTGAATGTTCCACTTTACAAGGTATATGGAATAAAGATATTCGTGCACCTTGGAGTTCTAATTATACAGTTAATATAAATACACAAATGAATTATTGGTTTGTTGAAAGTGTGGGACTTGGAGAGTGTCATAATGCCCTTTTTAAATTAATTGAAAGGACGTATAAGACTGGTCAAGTAACTGCTAAAGATATGTATAATTCAGATGGCTGGGTTAGTCATCATAATATTGATATATGGGGGCATAGTACGCCAGTTGGATTAGGTTCTTCTGATGATAACCCATGTTCTTATTCTATGTGGCAAATGAGTTCAGGGTGGCTTTGTAGGCATTTATGGGAACATTATTTGTATACTTTGGATAAGGATTTTTTAAAGAATTTTGCTTATCCTATAATTAGTTCTGCTGTTGGATTTTATATAAATAATTTAAAAAATGTAGATGTTTTTTTAGGCTTAATTCCATCAACGTCTCCAGAAAATGTATTTGTGCTAGAAGATGGAAATAAATATGCTATTAGTTATTTTACAACTATGGAAACTAGTATTTTAAAAGAACTTTTTAATTATTATATTAAAATGTGTAATTTGATTGATGTAAAAGAAGATTATAGAGTGCATGATGTTTTGAAAAAATTACCAGATTTTAAAATTTCAGAGAAGGGCTATTTGCAAGAATGGTACTTCGATTATAAAGAATCAGATGATAAACATAGACACGTTTCGCATTTATATGGTTTATATCCATCGAATATTATAAAAGAAGATGAACATGAGCTGATAAAAGCATGTAAAAAAACTCTTAAAAGACGTGGTGATTGTGGAACTGGTTGGTCTATGATGTGGAAAGCTTGTCTTTATGCTAGATTAAAAGATGGAGAGAAGTGTAAGCTATTACTTGATAAACAACTTTGCTATACTAATGAAGAACGTGTATTGATGAGTGGTGGTGGAACATATTGTAATTTATTTTGTGCTCATCCACCTTTTCAAATTGATGCTAATTTTGGATTTGCTGCTGCAGTTGTCGAAATGTTAGTACAAAGTCATAATAATAAATTGGAGTTTTTGCCTGCATTGCCTTATTCTTGGGCGACTGGAAAAGTTGAAAATATTATTTTACGAGGAGGTTATAGAGCTAGTTTTTCATGGAATGATAGAAAAATAACAATTCTAAAGATAGTTTCTAAATTTAATAAAAAAGTGAATATAAAATATAATGGAAGAGAAGAAACAGTATATTTTGATGAGAATATGACTTTTTCTATACTTTAATTGTTATGAATTTAATTTTACGACTTAGAAAATTTTATTTGAAAACAGTATAAACTAAAATTTGACTTTGAAAATCAAATTTCTTATAATAATCTATGAACAATAATTATTTATATTCATAGATTATTTTTATGGAGATAAGTTATGGGTAAAGCATTTACGGATAATGAGCGTATACAAATTCAAAATAGATTAAGAAAAGCTGGGCTTATGCTTTTTGCTAAAAAAGGTGTTAAAGGTGTTTCTATTCGAGAGCTTACTTCGGCAGCAAATATTTCTCAAGGTGGATTTTACACTTTTTACAAAGATAAAGACGAGTTTATGATAGACCTTATGGAGCTTAGAATTAAACAAAAACTTGCTAATTATGAGAAAGAAAGAGAGAGTTCTTTTAAAGATCCTATAAAATATTTATCAGATATTTTGTATAAAGAGGGTATGCACCTTAAAGACCATAAAGCGTTTATGGGTGGTGTTAGCAGTTCGATTAGATTTATTTATGATGAGCAAAATAACATTAATGAAAGGCTTAGTATACATTATAAACAGTTTTTGCAAAGATTAGCTGATTACTGGACAGTTAATGGATATACAGTGCATATCAATATAGATGGACTTATGAGCGTTATTAGAACTGCTGCCATCATTTTTTCAAATGCTAACTTAATAGAAGAAGAGTACTTTGCTATCATTTATAGAAGCTTTTGCGATAGCTGTTTGTTACAGTTTTTGGAGGTGTGTAATGAATGATAAAAAGGCAGATGAGAAGTATAAATTAATTATTAATTCAGACATTTATCCACTTCTTTGTAGACTTTCTATTCCGTCTATAATAGGCATAATGGTTGCATCTTTGTATGCTCTTACTGACACTTTTTTTATAGGTAAGCTAGATAAGTCTTATTTGACTGCTGCTATTGGTCTTGTGTTTTCATTCGTTTCTATAATACAAGCTATCGGATTTTGGTTTGGGTACGGCTGCGGCAATTATATATCTAGGAAAATAGGAGCAAGAAATAGATTAGCGGCACAGACTATGGCTAGTACGGGTATAGCTATTTGCACAATAGTTGGTACTGTAATATGTATATTTTCGCTTTTACTATTAAAGCCTTTAGCTATAGTTTTAGGAGCAGATAGTTCTAATGAACTTTTGGTGGCGACTATATCGTATTTGAAAATAATTATATTTTCCATTCCCTTTATGATTGCAGCAAATGCTATATACAATATGCTTAGACTAGCTGGAAGTCCAAAAGAAGCTATGATAGGTGCTTTAGTTGGAGTGGGGATAAATGTTGCACTAGATCCTATTTTTATATTTTGGTTACATATGAGTGTATCAGGAGCAGCGTTAGCTAGCCTTGTAGGGCAAGTCATTGGTTTTTTAGTGCTATTTTATTTTACTATGCAAAATGAAAATATGAAGCTATCGTTTAATAAAATAAAGTTAACGGGAGTTAACATTAAACAAATACTTTTAGGTGGACTGCCCAATTTTTCTAGGCACGGTATAAGCAGTCTTTCATTAGTCATTTACAATCGTGTAGCTTTAAGCTTTGGTGGTAGCGTAGTGGCAGCTCTTACTATATCGCTTAGATTTATGAGCGTAATATATGCCTTTGTCATTGGATTTTCACAAGGATTTCAGCCTATTTGTGCTATGAATTATGGTGCGAAAAAATATGAAAGAATAAAAAAGGCTTTCAAATATACGCTAATTACGGTAACTATATATCTTATTATCGTATCCGTAGTTATATTTTTAAAAGCAAATATCATAATGGCTATTTTCTCTAGTGAACAAGATGTAGTGAGAGTTGGAGCTATTATTTTAAGAGCTTGGAGCTTTGTACTACCATTTATGGCGTATTATATTTTATCGGGAATGTTCTTGCAAAATATAGGTCAGTTTACGAAAGCTACATTTGTTACGACAGCAGAAAACGGAACTTTTTTCATTCCTATAGTGCTTATTTTAAGTTCTATTTTTGGCTTTGATGGTTTTGTAATGGCAAAACCTATATCTAGTATACTTGCACTTGTTTTTTCGATTTATGTTGTAACGAAAGCGTGGAATAAATATTTGAATACTACAGAAGGGAGTGTGTTATAAATGAAAAAATATATCGTAACTTTTAATGAGATGTGTAAAGAAGATGTAGAGATAGCAGGTGGTAAAGGTGCTAATTTAGGCGAATTAGTGCATTTAGGTGTGAACGTTCCTAACGGTGTCGTGCTAACTTCATATGCATATGAGGCATTTATGGAGTTTAACAATATAGATGTGAATAGTATTATAGATGAAAAAGATATAGAAAGCTCGTTAAAAATCATTCGTGAAAGCATTATAAAAGGTGAAATTCCTGCCATTATAAAGGAACAAATCGTTCATTTCTACAATGAAACTATGTATAATGATAGAGTGGCTGTGCGTTCATCTGCTACTTTAGAAGATTTGGCAGATGCTAGTTTTGCTGGACAGCAACAAACGTATTTAAACGTAGTAGGAGAGCATAATATATTGGAGATGGTTAAAAGATGTTATGCATCTCTTTGGGGCAAAAGAGCCTACACTTACCGTAAAATGCAAAACTATGATGGCAAATCAGTTAGCATAGCAGTAGTTGTTCAGCAGATGGTAGAAAGCCAAGTTTCTGGAGTTATGTTTACGAAAAATCCTACTACAAATACAGATGATATAGTTATAAATGCGTCTTTTGGGCTTGGTGAGGCTATAGTGAGTGGCATAGTAACTCCAGATGAATATATATGTTTAAGAGATGGAAGCATTAAAAGTAAAATAATAGGTAGCAAAGAGGTGCAAATAGTGTACTCTGAAAAAGGCACTAAAAAAGTGTCTGTAGCTGTAGAGAAAAGAAAAGAGCAAGCTTTAAGTGGTACTATTATAAATGATCTTGTAAACATAGGATTAAAAATAGAAAGCCATTACTGCGCACCTATGGATATAGAGTGGGCAATAAAAGACGGTGAAATATATATACTTCAAGCTAGACAGATTACAAGCGGTAAATTAAATAGTGCAAAATCGTTTAGCAAAGAAGATTTTAAACATTTGCCACAAGTTAAGCCAGTAAAGCGTTCTATGAGAGAATTAGTTTTATTTAATTTAGAAAAAATACCTAAGCCGTATTTACCTTTAGACTATGATTTTTCTAATATCATTGGTTGGCAGAAAAAACGCTTATTTTCGGAGATTGGATTAGAAATAAAAGATACGAATGACATAGATAAAGATGGTATATGTTCATTTGTTTTAGATAGAGTAACACCTAGTTTTAAAATAGTAAATGCACCTAAAATGTTAAAACTTATGAGAAATGAAAAGAGAAATATAGAGATTTCTAATAGAATGTTAGTTAAGTACAAAGCTATGTTAGAACGTGAAAAAACTAAAAATCATACTGATTTAATGAGCGTTGCCAAAAGCCTAAAATTTATGATGAAGTTAATAGAACATACAGCTTATAATAGGTTTAAATACTCCCTTTTTCCACTCGTAATAGAAAATAAAATAATAGAAAGAAAACTAAAAAAGTTAGATGGTAATTACAAAGGATTTGATTTACTAGACGGTTTTTCATATTTGACTACAGATATAAATAGAGATATAGATGATATGGCGACTAAAATTAGAAAAGACGAAGAGCTTAAATCGGCAGTTTTAAATTTGCCTTATAGCACTCTTATTAGCGACTATCCAAAGTTAAAAAATATGTTTTTAAAATTTATGTCAGGTTACGGTTATCGTTCAGACTTTAATTGCTATTGTTTTACAGCGAAATCGTGGATTGATGAGCCAGAAAGGTTTTTATCTACTCTTAGAGTAGCTGTTAGAAGTTTATCAAACAGTGATAAAAATGAAAATAAATTTGATATAATTATGTCGTCTTTTAAGAAAAGACTATCTAAAAAGGCTTTTTATAAGTTTAAAAGCAAAGTAAATGCACTTAGGCATTACTACTACGTTCGTGAGGCCAGCCAGTATTTATGGGAATGTGAGTTTGCTCACTGTAGAGATTTGCTTAAAAAGTGTGCAATTATATTAGGTTTTGAGTATGATGACTTGCTTTATCTCTTCGCAGATGAGCTATTTGAAGTTTTAGAAAAAGGTGAAGTAAGTAAAGAGTATCGAGATTTGATTGAAAGAAGAAAGTCAAAACGTCCACTTGCAAAGGCTTATTGGGATTACAGCATAGAAACTCTTTTAACTACAGATGGACAAAATATAAAAGGTGTTAGTGGAAGTGCAGGAAAAGTTAGGGGAAAAGTTTGCGTAGTAAATAGCCCTAAGCAGTTTTATAAATTAAAAAGAGGAGATGTTTTAGTATGTCCATATACCGACCCTGAATGGACGGTTTTATTTACTATGGCGTCAGCTGTAGTAGTAGATACAGGAGGAACTTTAAGTCATGCAGCAATCGTTGCTAGAGAATACTGTATACCAGCAGTGTTAGCCACTGGCAATGCAACTAAAAAGCTCAAAGATGGTGATATAGTTATAGTAGATGGCACAAAAGGTGAAGTTATTAAGGTGTAGATGGCTTTTGACTATAAGCCTATTTTAATTTTTTTTTAATTTATCTAAATTATAATATCAATGAATTAATGAAACACATAATACATTTTACAAGAAGGGAAATGCATCTTTAAACTGATTTTATAAAAATATGTGAATAGATGTAGGTTTTATATGAAAAAATTGTTACCATATATAGTTAAATACAAATGGTTTTTAGTTTTAACTATCGTTTTTACTGGTATAAAAACGATTTCAGATTTATTGCTGCCTACTAAAATGGCAGATATAGTTGATAATGGCATAGCAAACAAAGATATTGCATATATTTTAAGCACTGGTGTTATAATGATACTTATTGCTGTAGTGGGAGGAGTGTTTTCTATTGGTAGTAGATATTATGCATCTAAAATCAGCATTAGTATTGCTACTGATTTAAGGCAAAAACTTTTTAAAAAGATTACTTTTCTCTCTTTTTCTGAAATAGACACTATAGGTAGTTCATCTCTTATAACGAGGACTACTAACGATATAACACAAGTTCAAAGAGTGTTAGGTGTAGCTTTTAGATTTATTTTTTTAGCACCTCTTATGTTTGTATCCACTTTGATAATAGCATTTAGACAAGATGCGAAAATGACTTTAGTAATACTTTTGGGTACATTAATTTTGTCTATAATTATGATAGTTACGATAAGTTTTTCTATACCTCTTTATAAGAAAAATCAAAAACTTATTGATAGACTGAACTTAATAGTGCGTGAAAGGCTTATGGGGATTAGGGTTATAAGAGCTTTTGATAAGACTGAGTATGAAAAGGATAAATTTGAAAATGCTAGTAGGCAGTTACAAGCGGTTACTACTTCTGTAAATAGAATAATAGCCATTTTATCACCTGCTATACAGCTTATGTTTAGTTTGCTCAGCATAGCTCTAATATGGTTTGGAGCTTTTAGGATAGATGCGGGTGGACTTATGTTAGGTCAACTTATGGCATTTTTGCAATATGGTATGCAGCTTATGTTTAGCATGATGATGCTCGTAATGGTTTTTGTGTTCGTTCCTAGAGCGCAAATTAGCATAGATAGAATAATGGAAGTAATAGATATAGACAATGAAATAGCAGATGACGGTACTGTAGATGACACTAATAAAAATGGTGAGATTGAGTTTAAAGATGTGAAATTTTATTATGCAAATTCAGATGATAGTGAAGTGGGGATAGAGCCTGCTATATGTAATATTAGTACAGTTTTACCAGCTGGTAAGTACAATGCTATAATAGGTAGCACTGGCTCTGGTAAGTCTACCATTATAAAACTTATCGAGAGATTTTATGAAGTTAGTAGTGGTGCTATATTTATAGACGGAATAAATATAAAAGATTATACGAATAGTTCTCTAAAGAAATTAGTGAGTGTATCGTCGCAAAAGACAGAAATACTTACGGGAACTGTTAGGAGCAACGTAGATATAAATAATTGTTTGACAGATGATGAGGTTATAGAGGCACTTAAAGTCGCAGGAGCTTATGAGTTTGTATCTGGATATGATGATGGAATAAATCATGAGTTAAATAGAGCAGGTACTAACCTTAGTGGAGGACAAAAACAGCGTATTTCTATAGCTAGAGCAGTGGCAAAAAATAGTGCAATTTATATTTTTGATGATAGCTTTAGTGCGCTTGATAGAGAAACAGAGCAGAGAGTTAAAGATGCTGTGTTTAGCAAATTAAAAGATAAGACTATAATAGTGATAGCACAGAAAATAGAGTCTATAAAAAATGCTAATAACATATTAGTTTTGGACGATGGACGACTTATAGATAACGGAACGCATGACGAGCTTAAAGGCAGATGTGATATATATAAGGAAATTATTGTATCTCAAGAGGGGGGTGCTATATATGAATAAAGGACCAGCGTCAGGAGCAGGAAAAGTTTTTGAAAAACCTAAAGATTTCAAAGGTACTTTTAAGCGATTAGTATTTTATTTTAAGCCTTATAAAGTAGCATTCATATTGATATTTATATTTACTATAGTAAGCACTATACTTACAGTATTTACACCTAAAATATTAGGTAATGCTACTACAACTATTTTTAATAGTGTTACAAAGCATCAACCTATAGATTTTGATGCACTTTTAAAAATACTTATTTTTTTAGTACTTATAAACGTTTTTAGCAGTATGTTTTCTTATTTATCGCAGTATATGATTTCATCTTATTCACAAAAAGTTATATTCGATATTAGAAGTGATATAAATAATAAACTTACTAAATTACCTCTTAAATACTATGATAGTACTAGTTTTGGTGATTTTATAAGTCGTGTAACAAACGATGTAGATAATATTTCGACCTCGTTGCAACAAGGACTTATTACTTTTATATCTTCTTTAATCACTATAATCAGTGTAGTAATAATGATGTTTTACATAAGTTTTTATATGACTGTAATAGCTATACTAACTTTGCCACTTAGCATATTTGCTACTAAAGCTATAGTAAAGAGAAGCCAAAAGTATTTTAAACAAAAGCAAGCTATACTTGGTTCTATGAATGGACATATAGAAGAAACTTTTTCATCTATTACTACTGTGAAGTCTTACAATAAAGAAGAGGACGTATTAAAAGAGTTTGATGAGTTTAACGATAGTTTAAAACACAAGAGTATAATGTCTGATTTTTTATCTAGCGTAATAATGCCTGTTATGACTTTTGTATCGAATATTGGCTACGTTTTAGTTAGTATCGTAGGGGCTATTTTGATGATAAAAGGTAAAATCACCATAGGTAACATACAAGCATTTTTAGAATATACGAGAAGATTTGGAATGCCTATTTCTCAAGTGGCATCTATATCGAATTTGGTGCAATCTACGATAGCATCGGCTGAGAGAATATTTGAGATGTTAGATGAAGAAGAGCTTGATGCAAGTTTTACTGAAAAAATGCCAGAGGATTTAAAAGGAAATATTAAATTTGACCATGTTAAATTTGGATATACAAAAGAAGTGCTTATGCAAGATGTGAGTTTAGAAGTTAAACAAGGTGAAACGGTAGCCGTTATAGGCCCTACAGGAGCAGGAAAAACTACTTTAGTGAACTTACTTATGCGTTTTTATGATGTGGATAGTGGTAAAATAACGATAGATGGTATAGACAATAAAAAGGTGGATAGAGCAGACCTTAGAAGTCGTTTTGGAATGGTTTTGCAAGATACTTGGTTATTTAATGGCACTATATATGACAATATAGCTTATAGTCGTGAAAATGCTACCAAGGAAGAAGTTATAAGAGCATCTAAAATAGCTAAGGCACATCATTTCATAATGACGTGGGCACATGGCTATGATACTCTCATAAATGAAGAAGCATCTAACATATCAGCAGGTGAAAAACAGCTTATAACGATAGCTAGAGCGGTGCTGGCAGACCCTAAAGTGCTTATATTAGATGAGGCAACAAGCTCTGTTGATACTCGTACAGAACTCCTTATAAAAAAGGGACTGGATAATTTATCTAAAGATAAGACGACTTTTATTATAGCACATAGGCTTTCTACTATTAAAAATGCTGATAAAGTAATACTCATGAAAGATGGTAATATTGTGAAAGTTGGTAGTTATGAAGAAGTAGTTGGCAGTTAAATTTGCTTTAGAATTAGTATTAATAATCTACAATTTTTGACAAAAATTTATTTTTTGATTATACTTTTGTAAAAAGGGGGTGGTACTGTAATGGCTTTTATAGGAAATATAATACTTTTAGCTTTAAAAATTTTATTTCTTCCAATATTTATAGTTATTTTTATTTTAAGAGCTTTAGTTTTTGTAATATCTATTTTGGGTAAGCTAGTTTTTTCTATTGTTATGGTGTTCATAGTAATTTTCTTTGTTGTTGTTCTTTTGAAAAATGGTTTTAACGATGAGGCTATCTATTATTTGACCACTTTTATTGTTCTTGCGATAATATCGTTTATTTTGAAAATATTTCCTTTCATATCAAAAATCATTTTCGATGGAAGTGCTAGTTTTATGAAATTTTGGTTTTAGAAATATATATGAATATAAAAAAGAAGTTAAATGACTGGCGTATAAAATCATTTAACTTCTTTTAATCTCGAGAACACTGAGCCATGTTCATAAAAGCTTTGCAAATAAGTTTATCAAAATACTATATTTCGAATGCTCCTTGTTCTCAGTGCTAGTGAAATAATAAGTAAATTTTATTTTTGATTAGCATAATCTTTAATTTTCTCTTTTATATTTTTAAGAACCTCATAAGGAATTTTCAAATCGCCATATCCACAACCTAAATCTATACCGACTTTATTTTTGCCATGAAAGTCAGAACCACCAGTTATTATAAGTCCGTATTTATCGGCTAGCTGTTTAATTTTTTTTGTTTCATGCTCGTTATAAGTAGTGTATATACCCTCTATCCCATCTATATTTTGCTCAGCTAAAGTCGATACTAGCTGTTCTAGTTTTTTATTGTCTAGATTGTAAAGTATAGGGTGGGCTAGTGAACATATGCCTCCTGCTTTATGAACTAAATCTATAGCTTTTTTTGGAGTTACTTTATCTCTTCTTACATAGTATTTTTTGCCATTGCCTAGAAATTTGGCAAAACCATCATTTACGTCTTTGGCATATCCTTTTGAAACTAACCATCTACAGAAGTGGCTTCTAGTTATTACGCCATCATCACTTAATGCTAGTATGTCTTCGTAAGTTACGTCAAGACCGTCTGATTTCATTTTTTCAATCATTTTTTTATTTCTTATTTCTCTGCTGTCTATTATATCTTTTAAGGCACATAAAAACTCTTCATCTTCATAGTTAAAATAATATCCTAAAATGTGTATATCATTTTTAAATCCATCTTCATTTGTGGAAAATTCTATACCAGCAACTAGCTCAAAGTTTCCAAATTGCTTAGAGTACTCCATAGCTTCTTTAACGCCACTTACTGTGTCATGGTCTGTTATAGCTAGTGCACTAAGTCCTTTTTGCACAGCATAATCTATTATTTCTTTTACTGTGTAAGTTCCGTCTGAACAAACCGTATGTGAATGTAAATCTATAAGTTTTTGCATAATTTTAATATCCTTTTTTTGTTTGAGTTACTATAACATAAATTTTTAAAATAAAAATAAATAGGTGTATTTTGTTGTATAATATATTTGTGTGGATAACGAAAGAGGTAAATATGATACTTAATTTTAATCAGATAAAAAAAGAAGATGTGATGGTAGCTGGAGGCAAAGGAGCAAATCTTGGAGAACTTACGTCTATAGGAGTAAATGTGCCGACAGGCTTTGTAATAACTTTAGATGTTTACAGAACATTTATTAAAGAAAATGGTATAGATGATTTTATAAATGATAAGTTAGAGAAATCGAAAGCCGATAAAAAAATATTTATTAACAATCTAAAAGTCGTTAGACAGATGATAGAAAATGGTATTTTTTCTGACACTACAGAGCAAGCTATAAAAAAATATTATTTATTACTTGGTAAAGATGTAAGAGTTGCTGTGCGATCGTCTGCTACGGCAGAAGATTTGGCTGATGCGAGCTTTGCTGGACAACAAGAAACTTATCTAAATGTAAAGGGATTAGACGATGTGCTAAATAAAATAAAAGCCTGTTACGCATCGCTTTGGAGCGATAGAGCGGTCAATTACCGTATAAATCAAAACTATGATGAGAAAGGTTTGGCCATAGCTGTAGTCGTTCAGATTATGGTAGAAAGTGAGAAATCTGGAGTATTATTTACTGTAAATCCAGTGAACAAAAATAATGATGAAATACTTATAAATGCTAGTTATGGGCTTGGTGAGAGTGTTGTTAGCGGTCTTGTAAATGCTGATAGTTATGTCATAAATAAAAGTGATGGACTTGTTAGCGTAAATATTGGTGATAAGCAAGTTAAGATAGTTTATGATGATAAAAATACTAAACAAGTCCCAGTAGATGAACGAAAAAGAAAGCAGAGAGTGCTTAGTGATGATGAGATAAATAATCTTTTGGATATAGGGCTTAAATTAGAGAAGCATTACGATTATCCTGTAGATGTAGAATGGGCTATAAAAAATGGTGAACTATACATTTTGCAAGCAAGACTAATCACTACTCTTGAAAGTGATACAAATGAAGATGAGATGAAAGTAGATGATTACGTCAAACATATAAAGATTAAGACATATAATCGTAAATTAATGTCGTTTTTGATTGAAAAAATACCGTTTGCATTTAGAGCTATTGAATACGACTATTTTACTGCGATAACGACTCAAAAAGCTACTATATTTAAAGAAAATGGCATATGTATAACTCCTAATTTAATTATAGATGATTATGGCATAATGACTATTAGTCGTGAGAAAGTGTCTTTTAACAAAAATATTTACAATATTTTTACTACTTTAAAAAATGTAAATGATTATGATTACTGTGCAAGACAGTGTAGAAAGTTTGTACACAGTTATAGAAAAAGGGTTGATAAGTTTAAAAACATTGATTTTGAACATATGGATTTGCATAAGTGTAAAGCTTTTCTTGAGTACAGTTATTTGCTGGTGAAAAAAATATCGTATTATCGCTTTAAATATGGAGTTTTCCCAGCTGTACTAAACAGAGAAGTTACAAAGGCTATAAAAAAAGTAGATAAAAGTTATACAGCCTTTGATTTGTACTGGGGATTGAATAGCAGAACTGCTTTGATTGCAAAGCATATGCTTTTAATTTCAGACGCTATAAAAAATGATGGCGATATAAAGAAGGCATTTTCATCTGGAATTAAATATGATGAGATTTGTCAGAAATTTCCTTATTTTAAAAGTTTGACAGAACATTTTTTAAATATACATGGATTTAAGACTGATTATATATCGTATTGTGTAGAGGGTAAGACTTTTTATGAACATACTGATAGAATAGTTGATATATTAAGACCGCTTGTGTTGGAAGAAAAAGATGAAGATATGTTTAAGGAAAGTAAAAATTTTGCGTATATAATGAAATCGCTTAAAATTATATATGGTAAAGATTATCCTAAACTTGCAAATAAAATAAAAAACTATAGATATTTTCATTTCGCACGTGAAGAGGGACAGTATTTATATGAAACTATTTTTTATTATATAAGAAAATGCCTTAAAAGAGTAAATCAATTACTTGTAGGCGATGATGACTATGAACTAGGAGTTGAAAATCTTTTTTATGATGAGCTTATAACTGCTATAAATGATGGTAGTTTGAATGAAGCATATATCGAGAAAATAAATAAAAGGAATGAAAAATTAGCGTTTGCTAACAGAGTTTGGAATGCGTCTAAGCTTAGCTTATATAAAAATAAAGGCGATGTTCTTAGCGGGATAAGTGGAAATGATGGTGTTGTTGTAGGAAGCGTATGCATAGTAAACAGTCCTGATGAATTTTATAAGATGAAAAAGGGAGATATATTAGTGTGCCGTTTTACTTCGCCTGAGTGGACACCGCTTTTTAAACTGGCGAGTGCAGTTGTAGCAGATACTGGTTCTGCTTTAAGTCATGCTGCTATAGTAGCTAGAGAGTTTGGAATACCAGCGGTGCTAGGAGTTGGATTTGCTACCAATAGATTTAAAGATGGTGATATAGTGAAAGTTGATGGTAACAAAGGTGAAGTGATGAAAGTGAGAGTTGTTTTTAATTAATATGTGATAAAAGTGTGTATTTCAAACTTTTTCAAACCGTAGACAAATGGCAAATTTCGGTGTTACTGCGTCATAACCCAGACGCTGGTGTATTTCTATATACACGTCGCCCCTGGGTTTTCCTTGTTCCTGGAACTTTGCTCATTTATCTCAGTTTTGAGATTGCCGACTTTGTCGACACTCTCAAAAGTTTGTATTTCAAACTTTTTTTAAAAATTTAATTATATTGTAACAATTACATATGTTATATTTTTGAATTTATGGTATAATGATTACAAAAGGAGTAACTATTTAGTATTGTGTATATTGCTATACGGCTTTACTCCCGAGTAGTTACCAAATAAAAATTTATGAAAGGTTGATAATTATGTTTGATTTTTTTAAACCAACAGAGAGTGATAAACTTCAAAGTGCTAAGGAGTATCTTGCTAGTATGTCTCCTAAAAATATGATTGTAGTAGAAGAAAAGAAGAAGAGTAAAACTTGGGTTATAGTTTTAGTTACAGCTGTTACAGTTTTAGCTGCTGTTTATTGTATTTACAAGTTTTTCTTTGCAAGTTCTTGTGATTGCTATGATGATTTTGACGATTTTGATGATGATTTTGATGATTATGAAGAAATTTTCGAAGACGAAGAAGTCGAAGAGGCTAAAACAGCTGAAGAACCAGTAGAAGAAGTTGCCAAAGAGGCTGTTAAAGAAACAGAAAAAGTAGTTGAAGAAGTTGAAGAAAAAGTTGATTTTCAATAATAAAGATTAATGGCTTTATAAGACGACAAATATTTTGTAACGTAGTTGCGAAATATTTGTTGTTGTTATTTTTATTAGTGATGTTTTTATTAATGAAAGTTATTCGTATAGAGTAGCTTTTTTTATTAGTATAAATAGCATTTTTGCTTTTGTTAATACTTATAAAGTTTATTTGGGGTTGAAAAGATTTGGAATCTAAATTAAATCTAACTTCTAATTTAAGATTTGTAAGCAAATCTTGTTTTGATGTGTTATAATATCATAGGCAGTGTTATAATCTTGTATTTTTATGTATAGAGTATGCACTGTGCTAATGTTATTTACTTAAAAAAATTTAGATGAAAAATATAAGGAAAGTATGGAGAAATAGATGACTAAGAAATATAGAGATAAATACGGTGTATACATAATTACTTTAGGGTTACTTATTTTACTAGTTTCGGGTTGTTCACATGTGTCTATAGATGAGTCCAAAGGACTTAAAAGCACTGGTTCAGATGAAGCTAATGCCAAAAAAGAAGAAGTTAAAGTAGATAAAGCTATTTTTAACAACGAGGACTTTTTAGCGGTAGAGCAGACTAATCCGATAGATTATTTTAAAGCTCCTGAAGTTAAAGGATTATATGTTACTGGTAGTATTGCTGGTATAAAAGATAAGTTTGATGCTTTAGTTAAGTTAGCTGATGAAACGGAAGTAAATGCTTTTGTAATAGATGTTAAGAGCGATGGTGGAAGAATTACTTATGAGATGGATTTACCATCTGTAAATGAAGTTGGTTCTGTAAGCAGACAGATTAAAGATATTGATGCTGTGCTTGATACTCTATATGAACACAATATATATCCTATTGCGAGAATAGTTACGTTTAAAGACCAATTTTTGGCTAAAAATAAAACTGAATACGCTATAAAAAATAAGAATGGTGGTCTTTGGTACTATAAAAAAATACCTTGGTTAAATCCATACAATAAGAAAAGTTGGAGTTATATAATGGACGTAGCTACTAGAGCTGGTCTTGACGGTTTTAAAGAAATACAGTTTGACTATATAAGATTTGAGGCTACTCGTACCCTTGAAAATGCTACATTTGAAAATTTAGAAGATGGAAAAACAAGAAAAGAAATTATTTTGGAATATGTAAAGCATGTAAATGATACTTTGAAACCTTTAGGGCTTAAAGTTTCTGCGGACGTATTTGGTATTGTAATATCTAGTGAGTTTGACGCTAACAATCTTGGACAAGATTATCTTCTTATGTCTGAAAACCTTGATATTATTTGTCCTATGGTATATCCATCTCATTACGGTTTTGGATTTTATGATGTTCCAAAAGGAAAGCACACAGACCTTTATCCTTATTTGACTATAAAAGGTGCTATGGATAACTCCTCAGAAGTTTTGAGCAAGTCAACTACTGGTAAAGTTGCTATAGTAAGACCTTGGTTGCAAGCGTTTTCTGCTCCTTGGATAGGAAGAGGAAACTATTTGGAGTATGGAAAGAAAGAAGTTAGAGATCAAATAAAAGCCACTTATGATGCTGGACTTAAAGAGTGGATACTGTGGAATGCAGGCGTTCACTACGATAGAGAGTGGTTTTTGAAAGAGGGTGAATGATATGGTAAATCCAAATAAAGTTAGACTTATGACAAAGGTTTCTTCATATGAAAAGAAAAACAAAAAGAAACTTGAAAATTTAGATTTTTTCAAGCATGATTACATTGGTTTTAATGTATTTTTGACTTTAGTTGGAGTTGCTTTTAGTTTGTTATTATTCTTTTTGGCGGATTTAGGGACAAAATTTGTAGCTGATATGCAAAATTTCGTAAAGTTAGATTTTGTTGAAATAGGTACGAATTATGCGATGATAGCTATAGCTGTAGCTATTGTTTATGGTATTTTATCAACGCTTATATACAGAAAAAAATATCATGATAGCGTTGAAGTTGGTGATAAGCTAGAAAGAATGATAAAAAAACTTAGTAAGTTTTGAGAATAAAAATTATAAGAGGACGTTTAGGAGGATAACGTGGTTAAGTTGTTAGATTTTAGAGCTAAATTAATTGATTTATACAAAAAGACAGAGTTTTTGGCGGTTCCGTTAATAAAATTTGCATTTGCATATTTTGTATTTTTAAAGTTAGATACATTTTTAGACCAGTACGATAGCAGTAGTACTTTTGACTTTTTATCTAAAACGGCAGTAAAAATAATACTCTCATTAGTAGTTACTTACATACCAGATATTTGGTTTACGATGATTATAATGCTTATTACGGTAGGAAGAGTTACACTTGTATCTATAGAAGCTGGAATAATTACATTTATAGTTTTATTAATAATATATTTGTTATTTTTGACAATGTTTAGAGAGAAAGCTATTTTAAGCATAATTACGGGACTAGCTCTTAGTTTGAACCTTTCTTATGTAGTGCCGATAATGGTGGCGATTTTTGTAGGGCCTGTAGCGATAGTTCCTGTTGCAGTAGGTATAATAGTTTATTATTTATCTGGAAGTCTTGAAGGTCTTATAGCTATGAAAGGTGATGGATTAGTGCAGATGCCTTTCGTGCTTATAGATATGTATAAGTTTTTTATAAGTCAATTAGCCTCTAACAAGATTATGCTAATTACAATATTTGTATTTGCTGTAGTTATTTTGGCTACTTATTATGTATCGAGATTAGAGATAAATTATGCTCATTACATGGCTATTGGATTTGGTGCGATAGTTATGGTATTTGGATTTATAATAGTAAATACTGTAATGAAATCTAGCATATCTATACCAGAGATGGTTAAAGGTACTTTGATTGCTGTTGCCGTTGCGATAGTTGCACAGTTTTTAAGATTTTCATTAGATTACAAAAAAGTAGAAAAGCATCAATTTGAAGATGATGATTACTATTATTATGTTAAAGCTATTCCGAAAATAAAAGTTCCAGAAGTGAAAAAACAAACTAAGACGATAAAATAGGAGGAATCCGTTGAGTGGCTTTGGTTCAATTTTAGATTGGGGAAAAAGTTTAATATTTCAAGTAACTACTATACATATTAGAGATATTATAGAAATAATTATAATAACTTTTGGTATATATAAGATTATTAGTTGGCTTAGAGGTACTAGAGCTTGGGTTTTGTTTAAAGGGCTTTTAGTAATATTTGTAGTTGCACTTATAGCTATGATATTTAGGCTAGACACTATACTATGGCTTATTACTAAAGCTATAAATGTAGGTATTTTATCGTTTATTATACTTTTTCAACCTGAGCTTCGTTCTGCCTTAGAATCTTTAGGTAGAGGTAACGTAGTATATAATTTGTTTAATCAAAAAAACTACGAGAGTGAATACTATCATATGGGAGTATCTATAGTTGATGAGATAGTAGATGCCACTATGGAGATGGCTAGATATAAGACGGGGGCGTTAATAGTAATAGAAAAAGACGTCAAGTTGAATGAACATGCTAAAACTGGAATAGAGATGGACGCACTTGTTTCATCACAGCTTTTAGTGAATATATTTGAACACAATACACCACTTCATGATGGTGCTGTAATAATAAGAAACGAAAGGATAATTGCAGCTACTTGTTATCTTCCTTTATCAGACAATTATACAATTTCAAAAGAGCTAGGTACTAGACATAGGGCAGGTATCGGTATTAGTGAAATTTCTGACTGTTTAGTAATAATAGTTTCAGAAGAAACTGGATACGTTTCGCTTGCAAAAAGTGGAAATGTAGTTAGAAACGTTTCTAAAGAATACTTGAGAGATAAGCTTATTGGTAACGCAAAAACTCAGACGGTAAGAGATTTTAAACCGTTTAGCATTTTGAAAGGTATTCATAAAAATGATGAGTAAAATTTTTGACAACTGGCCTTGGAAATTATTATCATTGTTTTTTTCTATTATATTATGGTTTATGATAGTAAATTACCAAGACCCTATTACTACTAAAAGAATAGATAGTGTAGAAGTTGATATTATAAATGAGAACGCTATAACGGCTCAAAAAAGAGCTATAAGCTATATAGATGGAACTATGATTAAACTTGAATTAAAAGGTAAGCGTTCTAAAATAAACAGGCTAATAAGAAGTGATATAAAAGCGACAGCAGACCTTAGCAAAGTGTCTATTACAGGTGCTATTGATATAGATGTTTCAGTGCCAGATGGACTTGAAATAATATCTAAAAAGCCATCGGTTATGACTATTTCTATGGAAAAAATAAAATCTAATTTGAAAACTTGTATGCCTTTTTTTGAGGGAGAAGTGGCAGAAGGATATTTGAAATTAGCACCGACATTAGTTCCAAATCAAATACAGATAACGGGAACGCAGTCAAAACTTGGAACTGTATCTAAAGTTATAGTTCCTATAAATGTAGAAAATGCAAAAAATGATATAACACTTTTTGTTACTCCACAGGTGCTTGATGGTGCAGGAAATGAAATAGAGGGTCTTACTTTAAGTAATGATAGAATAGAAGTCAAGCTTCCAGTTCAGAAAGAGGGTGAGCTTAAAGTCGAGCTTTCACCTAAAGGAAAACTTCAAGAAGATTACGTTCTTAAATATATGCGACCATCAAAGAGCCGTATAAGAGTTCGTGGATATGAAGAAGATTTATTAAAACATAGAAAGATAAATATAAATAGCATAGACCTTTCTAAGTTAAATGAAAATAGCAGACTTATAAAGATTAGATTGCAAGATTATATGCCAGAAAATATATATTTATTAGATGAAAATGATATAGAAGTTGTTTTAAAAATAGAAAAGCTAGAAAAGAAGAAGATGTTTATACCTAATTCTAGTATAAAAAAAATTAATGAAGATAAAGGTAGAGTATATAGATTTGCAGAAAATGGTATATTTGTTACTATAAAGGGTTCTTCAAGTGATATAAATAAAGTCAGTTTGAAAAGTTTAGCACCTAGTGTAGATTTTACAAATTCAAAAATTGGAGAGCATGAATACAAAGTTAATTTGACTATACCTACAAATATAGAGCTTCTGGACGGTGAAAACAATATAAAAGTGAATGTGGAAGAAAATGTTCCAGAGCGTACTAGTGTAACACCATAATTGGAAATAAAAAGAATAAAAGGAGTATTAAAATGGGAAAATATTTTGGTACAGATGGAGTTAGAGGAATTGCAAATACAGAGCTTACAGTTGAGTTAGCTTTTAAAATAGGTAGAGCTGGAGCTTATGTGCTTACAAAAGAAAATAAGCACAAACCGACTATTTTGATAGGTAGAGATACTAGAATTTCTGGACAGATGTTAGAGTCTGCTTTAATAGCAGGTATACTTTCGGTTGGAGCTGACGCTATGAGTTTAGGAGTAATGCCAACACCAGCTATTGCTTATCTTACTAGAGAGTATTCAGCAGATGCAGGTGTAGTAATTTCAGCATCACACAATCCAGTAGAATACAATGGAATCAAGTTTTTTAACGCTAAAGGTTTCAAACTTCCTGATGAATTAGAAGAAGAAATAGAGGCCATGCTAGATTATGATTACGATTTACCTATAGGACATAATGTAGGAAAATTAACTGAAAGAACAGAAAGTATTTATGATTATATACGTTTTGCAAAAAGACAAATAGATGTAGACCTTGAGGGACTTAAAATAGTAATAGACTGTGCAAATGGAGCGTCTTACGTGTCAGCACCTAATGCACTTAGAGAGCTAGGTGCAGAAGTAATAATAATTCACAACGAGCCAGATGGAATGAACATAAATAAAAATTGTGGTTCTACTCATATGGAAGACCTTAAATCATATGTAAAGCAAGTAGGAGCACACGCAGGATTTGCCTTTGACGGTGATGCGGATAGATGTCTTGCTGTAGACGAAAACGGAGAGCTTATAGATGGTGATACTATAATGACTATAGTAGGTCTTTATATGAAAGAGCAAGGCAAGTTAAGACAGTCAACTATCGTTGCTACCGTTATGAGTAATTTAGGACTTTTCATAATGGGTAAAGAAAATGGTGTAGCAGTTAAGCAGACTGCGGTAGGAGATAGATATGTATTAGAAGAAATGCTTAAAAATAATTACAATATAGGTGGAGAGCAGTCAGGGCATATAATATTTTTAGATGAAAATACTACAGGTGATGGTCTTCTTACAGCTATACATCTGTTAGAAGTAATGAAAAAGACGGGCAAAAATCTTTCAGAGCTTTCTAGTAAAATAAATATACTCCCACAGGTGCTAGTAAATGCTAAAGTGCCAGAAAATAAAAAGAAAGCATATAAAGAAAATAAGATTATAGTAGATGCTATAAATAAGTTAGAGCAAGAGTTTTCTGGTGAAGGTAGAGTGCTTATAAGACCGTCTGGAACAGAGCCTATGGTAAGGGTTATGATAGAGGGAAAAGATGAAAAAGTGCTTAAACAAAAGGCTACAGAGCTTGCTAAATTAATAGAAGATACACTTAATTAAAATAGGATATTATAATATAGAAAGTTAGGAGAATTTATGTCAGGACATTCAAAGTTTGCGAACATTAAACATAAAAAAGAAAAAAATGATGCTAAAAAAGGCAAGATTTTTACTAAGCTTGGTAGGGAGATTATGGTTGCCGTTAAAGAAGGTGGTCCAGACCCAAATAACAATTCAAAACTTAGAGATATAGTAGCTAAAGCTAAAAGTAACAATATGCCAAACGATACTATAGAAAGAAGTATAAAGAAAGCGTCTGGTAACTTAGAGGGCGTAAGTTATGAGCAGATTACTTATGAGGGATATGGCCCAGAAGGAGTAGCTATAATAGTAGATTGCCTTACAGAAAATAAAAATAGAACAGCGGCGAACGTAAGATTTGCTTTTTCTAAGTTTGGTGGTAACTTAGGTACTACTGGTTGCGTATCTTATCTCTTTGAAAATAAAGGTCAAATAATAATAGAAAAAAGTGATGATATAGACGAAGACGAGCTATTTATGTTAGTTACAGATAACGGTGCACTCGATATGGTAGTAAATGATGATTACTATGAGATAATAAGTGAAGTAGCTGATTTTTCTACTTTAAATAGTGCTATTACAAATGAAAATATAGCTACGGTATCGGCAGAGCTTACTTATTTACCTACTACTACGACTGCTGTTTCAGATGAAAATGCAGAGATTATAGAGAAACTTTTAGATATGTTAGAAGATGACGATGACGTGCAAAACGTCTATACAAATTTAGAATAAAATGACTGAACTTAAAAAGATGAAAGCTCTAATAAAAGAGCTGAATGAGGCTAACAAAGCTTATTATACTTATGGAAAAGAGATTATGAGTAATCTAGATTACGATAAAAAGTATGATGAGCTATTAGCTTTAGAGAAAAAACTTAATATAGTTTTAGCAAATAGTCCGACTAATAAAGTCGGTTCTACTTTAGTAGAGTATTTAGAAAAAGTGCCACACGAAAAGAAGATGCTATCGCTTGATAAGACGAAAGAAGTGAGTAAATTAGAGAGTTTTTTGCAAGATGGTGATGGGCTTTTATCTTATAAGTTAGACGGACTTACAGTAGTGCTTAACTATAAAGATGGCAAGCTAAAAGATGCCATTACTAGAGGAAATGGTGAGTACGGTGAGCTTATAACTAACAATGCTAAATTTTTTAGAAATATACCTTTGAAAATAGATGAAAAGGGAGAACTCACTTTGCGAGGAGAGGCTGTAATAAAATATAGCGATTTTGAAGAAATAAATGAACAGCTAGAAGTTACGCAGCAGTATAAAAACCCTAGAAATTTATGCTCTGGTACTGTAAGAGCTCTTAACAATGAAGTGTTAAAGGAAAGAGCAGTAAACTTTTTCGTATTTACAGTAGTTAAGTGTGATAGAGATTTTAAACTTAAAAGTGATAGTCTAAAATTTGTGCAGTCGTTAGGATTTGAAGTAGTTGAGTATGTAAAAGTAAATAATAAAAATGTAGCTAAAGAAGTGGAAAACTTCAAAAATAAAGTCGTAAAAAGCGATGTAGCTAGTGATGGATTAGTGCTTACATATGACGATATAGAGTTTTCTAAATCTTTAGGTAGCACTGCTAAATTTCCTAGAGATGCTATAGCTTTTAAATGGCAAGATGAAACTGCTACTACTAAGCTTAAACAAGTAATATTTAGTCCATCTAGGACAGGACTTATCAATCCTATAGCGGTATTTGATGATGTGCAGTTAGAGGGGACGACAGTTAGTAGAGCTAGTCTTCACAACCTTTCTATTATGGAGAGCCTTAAACTTGGTATCGGTGATGAGATAGAAGTGTATAAAGCCAATATGATAATACCACAAGTGGCTAGTAACTTTACGAAATCTGATAATATAGATATACCAAGTGAATGCCCAGCTTGTGGGCAGGCGACTGCGATTAAAGATGAAAATGGAGTCAGAGTTTTAGTATGTACCAATGAATTTTGTAGTGCTAAAATAGTAAAAGGTTTTACTCATTTTGTCAGTAGAAACTGTATGAATATAGATGGAATGAGTGAAAAGACTATAATTAAATTTATAGAAAAAAATATGTTAAAAACTTTTGATGACATATATAAGCTAGAGCGTTTCAAAGATGAAATAATAGATTTAGATGGATTTGGTGAGAAAAGTTATGAAAATATAATAAGCTCGGTAGAAAAGTCTAAGCTTGTGGCTTTGCCATTTTTTATAAATTCACTTGGAATAAAAAATATAGGACTTAGCAATGCTAAAAGTCTTTGCGATTATTTTGATGATGATTTAAGTAAAATAATGAGTTCAGATTATGAACAGCTAATGCAAATAAATGGTGTTGGGCCGAATATGGCAAAAGATTTGGTAGAATACTTTAGCGATGAAAAAAATAAAGTTTTAGTAAATAATTTACTTGAATTTATAAGTTTTAAAAGCGAGAAAAAGACTAATTCACTCGAAGGACTTAATTTCGTAATTACAGGTAGCTTACAAAAGTATAGCAATAGAAAAGAGCTTACAGCGGTGATAGAGCAAAATGGTGGAAAAGTAGTGTCTAGCGTATCGTCAAAGACTAGTTATCTTATAAATAATGACATTACTAGTAATTCATCAAAAAACAATAAAGCAAAAAAGCTCGGTATAGACATTATTACTGAAGAGCAGTTTATGAATATGATATAATTTTAAATAGGAGGAAACATTATGAGAATGTACGACATTATCGAAAAGAAGAAACACGGCAAAAAATTAACTAATGAAGAAATACAATTTTTTGTTAACGGATATACTAAAGGCGAAATACCTGACTATCAAGTGTCGGCATTACTTATGGCGATATGGCTTAAAGGTATGGATAAAGAAGAAACGCTAACTTTTACTCTCACTATGGCAAAGAGTGGAGATATGATGGATTTATCCAAAATAGACGGAATAAAAGTCGACAAGCACTCTACAGGTGGTGTAGGTGATAAGACATCGCTCGTAGTTACTCCTATGGTAGCATCACTTGGAATACCAGTTGCAAAGCTTTCTGGTAGAGGACTAGGTCATACTGGTGGAACTATAGATAAGCTCGAGTCATTTGATGGATTTAGCACGAGTATAAGTGAAGAGAAATTTATAAACAATGTAAATGAGATAAAAGTAGCTATAGCAGGACAGACTAAAAACTTAGCACCAGCAGATAAAAAACTTTATTTACTAAGAGATGTAACTGCTACAGTAGACAATATTTCGCTTATAGCAGCATCTATAATGAGTAAAAAAATAGCTGCTGGAGCAGATAAAATAGTGCTTGATGTAAAGACTGGTTCTGGAGCTTTTATGAGAGAAGAAGAAGATGCTATAACTTTAGCTAGAACTATGGTAGATATAGGTAACGGATATGGTAGAAAAACGGTGGCAGTAGTTACAGATATGAACCAGCCACTTGGTAATAATGTAGGAAATATACTAGAAGTAATAGAGGCTATAGAAACTCTTAAAGGTAATGGCCCTAAAGATTTATTGGAAGTGAGTCTTACTTTGGCAAGTCAAATGGTAGTGTTATCAGGCAAAGCAGAAGATGAAAAGGCTGCTAGAGCTATGCTAGAAGATACTATTTCAAGTGGTAAAGCACTTGCTAAATTCAAGCAATTTATCGAAGCTCAAGGTGGAGATAGCAGCTATGTAGACGATACTGATAAGTTTGAAAAAGCACCTATTGTAGAAAAAGTAGTTAGCGAAAAATCTGGATATATAAATAAAATAAATACAGAAGAAATAGGTATTGCAGCACTTATTTTAGGTGGTGGAAGAGAAACTAAAGAGAGCGTATTAGACCTTAGAGTAGGTTATGTTCTAAACAAAAAGCTTGGTGATTACATAGAAAAAGGCGACGTAATAGCTACTGTATTTGCAAATGATGAAGACAAGAAAAATCAGTCTGTAAAGAGATTTTTAGGTGCATTAACTATAGGTGAAGAAAAGGCACAAGTACCTAAAACTATAAAGATGGTAATAGTGTAAATAAATATGATAAATACTTTAATAATTTTATTTATAAATTTAATATGTGGGATAATCGTAGTCATTTGGCACGAATTTCCTAAAAATATATTGGCGCATTTTTTGACGCACCCTATTTATAGGGGAGATTTAAAAATAGTTTCCCCTATAAAGTATATAGATAAAGTAGGAGCTATTATGTTTGCTTTTTCTGTATTTGGTATAGGTTGGCAAAAACCGTATGAGTACGATGTTAATAAGTTTACCTTGAAAGATAAAGGTGGATTAATACTAGCTTTAGTCGGACAGCTTTTTTCATTGTTACTTATATTTATTTTATTTCCATTAGCATACTACACATATCATACTGGAGTGAATGAATACGTAGTTATGTTTTTGTTTACGCTTATTAAGTTTAATGCGACTTTAATAGTAGTAAATTTATTTCCTATGATATCTTTTGATATGTCGGCTATTATAAGAGGAATATCGTATGAAACTTATCGCTCTATAGAAATAAATAACATATACTTTAAATTTGCTTTTTTAGTAATACTTGGTATGAGATTAGTACCACAAATAACTTCATTTTTATTATCACCACTTTTTAGGTTAATTTTGTAATATGTTAGAAATAAAAATAGAAAATTTTGAAGGTCCATTAGACCTTTTGTTGCACTTAATAGAAAAAAATAAAATGCAAATATCAGATATAAAAATATCTATAATTGCAGACCAGTATATAGAGTTAATAGATGGCTTAGAACAAGATAAGTTAGATGAGCTATCGGAATTTGTTGAAATGGCAGCGATACTTTTATCTATAAAATCATCTATGTTACTTCCTAAATATGAGGAGGAAGAAGATGAAGTAGATGAGAGAGAAGAACTTATCGAAAGGCTTATAGAGCATAAGAAGTTCAAAATTATAAGTGAGGAGCTAAAGCAGTTTCAAAGTGGTGAAAAATATGTATTTAAAGATGCGACTATACCAGAAGAAATACTTAAATACGAGCCAGAAGTAGATGTACAGGATATAGTAAAAGATTATAAATTTGAAGATTTACTAAAAGCTTTCAACAATATACTGAAGCGACAAGAGGAGAGAGTAGACACTGTAAGAAGTAAATTTTCTGATATAAAGAGGGAAAAATATAGTGTCGAAAGGACGAAAGATAAACTTTTGAGTAGTAGAAGTACGAGAAAAAGGTTTAGCTTTTTTAATTTGGTTAGTAAAATGAATTCCAAAGTAGAAGTAATCGTTACTTTTTTAGCTATACTTGAGCTTATAAAAGAGGGTTATGTAGACGTGGTGCAAAGCTGTACTTACGATGATATATTTGTGAATTTTTTGGAGGAAAAGGTAAGTGTGTAGTGGATTTAGTGAAATTCAAGGGGCTATAGAGGCAGTTTTATTCTCTGTTGGTGATGCTATAAAAATAGATAAATTGGCTTTTGCTCTTAACATTAGTAAAGATGAGCTAATAAAAGAAGTAGAAAATATGGTGATTAAATACGATGAGCAAAATCGTGGAATAACTATAATAAGGCTTCAAGATAGTTTTCAGATGGCTACGAAAAAGCAGTATTACGATTATATAAAAAAAATAAGTACGAAAATAAAAGATTATACGCTTACAGATGTGCTTATAGAAACGCTTGCAATTATAGCATATAAACAGCCGATAACTAAATCTATGGTAGAGAGCATAAGAGGAGTAAATTCTAATCACGCTGTAAATAAACTCGTAGAATATAAGTTAGTAGAAGAAGTTGGAAGAATGGACGGAGCTGGCAGACCGATACTTTTTGGCACTACAAAAGATTTCCTTAGAGGTTTTGGTATAGAGAAGATGGACGAGCTACCGACTATAAGCGATGAAGTTATGAATAAAATAAAAGGAGAGGTTAGAGGTTTTTATGATACGACTACAGAAGATGATGGCGAGTAGTGGAGTAGCATCAAGAAGAAAGTGCGAGCAGTACATACTAGATGGTAGAGTGGTAGTAAATGGACAAATAGTAACGGAACTAGGCACTAAAGTAGACGAGAATAAAGATGTCATAGAAGTTGATGGTAAAGAAATTAAAGTCAGTAAAAAATACGTCTATTATATTTTACATAAACCAGAGAGAATAGTGAGTAGTGCTAAAGATGAAAAAGGTAGACAGACCGTAGTCGACCTAGTACCATCAGATGAAAGACTTTATCCTGTAGGTAGGCTCGACTTTATGAGCAGTGGACTTATTTTGCTTACGAATGATGGTGATTTAACTTATAAGCTTACTCACCCAAAACACGATATAGAAAAGACTTATGAAGTAGTGATAAGCCCCACTATAAACTCCGAAAAGATAAATAAGCTAAGACAGGGCGTTGTCATAGATGATAGAAAGACAAGAAGATGCAAGGTGCATCTTTTAAAACAGACAAAAGATAATCAGAAATTTAACATAATTTTAAAAGAAGGTAGAAATAGACAGATTAGAAAGATGATAGAGGCTGTAGGCTCAAACGTAATTAAATTAAAGCGAGTATCTGTAGGTGATATTACGCTAAAAGGTTTGGACTATGGTAAATACAGGAAACTAACTAAATGGGAAGTTGATTATTTGAAAAGGATATAATTGTTATGAATAAATTACCTTTAACTGAGTTTGCAAAGTCTATTATAAGAAAAAAAGACGATATTAGTATTGCTGTAGATATGACTTGTGGTAATGGAAATGATACGTTATTTTTAAGTGGCATAGCTGATAAAGTATACGCTTTTGATATACAAAAAAAGGCTATAAAAAACAGTGAAAGACTGCTTTTTGAACAACATATTAAAAACGTAATTTTTGTAAATGATAGCTTTGTAAACGTTAGAAAATATGTAAGAGAAGCAGATGTCTTTATGTATAATTTAGGGTATCTTCCTAATGGTAATAAAAATATAATTAGCACTTATGATGTTACAATAAAGTCGTTAAAAGAAGTACTAACTATTTTAAAAGACGGTGGAATAGTATCTATCATGTGTTATAACGGCCACGATGGAGGCAAAAAAGAAACTGAAGAAGTGGAGAAATTAATCTCTACACTAAATAATAAAAATTACGAGGTGCTAAAATTTGACGTAATAAATAAAGTAAATCCACCTATACTTTTTATAGTAGTGAAAAAATAAATTGTTATTTGTTAGACTTGATATAGTTTAAAATAGGTGGTATAATATAAGTGTGCAAAAGAAGTGTGCGAAAAAGAAATAAATAAAAGAGAACATTTAAAAATCAAGGAGTTGCAGCTCCTTGATTTTTTAGACTAATCATTACTTAAAATTACTGTCTAGCCATTTGCAAATATAGTACGCAACTATGCTTGCTATGACAGCAATACAAAAAGAAATAAATAAATTCACTGAGAACACCTCCTCTCAATCATTACGATATAGAGGGGTAATGACCAAAATATTATAACACAAATAATAGTTGTTGTCTTTTAAAAAATTATGATTTTATAGTAGTGAAAAAATAATTACTAAGGGGGAAATATGATAAAAAAACATACGATAAATATTGCTAATAAGCATTATAGTGAGAATTTTATAAACGAAATATGTGGTAAGGGTTACGTAGTAGAAAAGTTAATTATGGGTGGTATATTTATTAAGTTTAGAAAGCGTAGAGAAGATGAAAAGGAGCTTACATATAAGCTAATACCTATAGGTGATGATTTTACACTTGGTTCGCAGGAATTTATTAAAAAAAGTAAAGGTATAAATCAAGTACAGTTAGTCAAATCATATATAGAACAAAGTGATTGGAACTATGTTGGTAATACTTTAGATTGCTTTATCATATCGACTGAAAAAGAAAATGATGTAGCCGATTTTTACATAAGCGAAACAGAAGAAAAAATACTTAGTGTAGGTGCTGTAAGCAGAGATTTAAAAATGTTATACATAAGGTGAGGAGAATCGAACCCATATCGGTTTATTCTAGTAAATTTTCACGATGACTGCTTCAAAATACTTGAAAATACGCCCGGTATTATTTGCGTATTTTTCATTGTCCTAATAAAAATTTACTCAGAATAAACTTATATAAATCTATCATTAGCATATTTCGAGGGATTTTTCATTTTTGAGACGCAG
>PDWI01002052.1_pt1 | contig 34386 bp, 23 predicted proteins | sample 1430891 | NCBI WGS metagenome assembly PDWI01 (sample SAMN01162508, study PRJNA174530) | Oral metagenome, whole genome shotgun sequencing project. | biome: Marine environment; feature: Marine mammal; material: Swab sample of the gingival sulcus; isolation source: swab sample of gingival sulcus... | reverse complement strand
ACGCTTACCCATTTGAGTAATACGTCCGTTAATGATTTCACCTTGTGCTACATTTCCTAGAGATGCTTCATAAGCTTTCTCTACTTCTTCACGAGAGCCTGTTTCTACAGAAACACCAGCCTCAAATTCTTCCCAGTTAAAGTCTTCAACTGGATTAATGTCAAGTTTACTCATTGTGTGTGAACTTGTTTTTTAAGGGTTAAACTTCAATTCTTTCAAACTTTGAATAAGCATTCAAAGTATAATTGCCACAAAGATACGAATAATTCACTGATATACAATGCAATTTGAAGGAAAAACCCTTGGCTTTTCTAAATAAACAGAGCCTTCATTACTTATATCTTCAATAAGATGTTAGTTTTTTATCTATCAGACATCTATATTTAAAGAGTTCCCTAAGCAATAAATTGCCTAAAGGCAAACTAAAGCTAAGGAAGTTTTCATTTCACCACGGAGTGAAATTAATTAGACACCGTCGTGAAAAGTTTTTCACTCCGTGGTGAAATCTCTTTTTGCCGAAAATAAAGAAGGAAGAAAGGCTTAAGATAAAGCAGATTCTACTCTAGGAAGATACAAAACAGCTTGAAATTTGGCTATTGCTCTAGGGCAAGGTAGCTTAAGACAAAGTCCGAAGAATAGAAACCTTGAAGGAGATAGTTTTTGTTTTTGTAGAGGATATTGATTTCAGCAGTCTGTTTAGTTTGGTTTAGTTTGAAATCTTGTAGCTTGAAAGCTTGAAGATAAGGCTCAGAAGGGTTAAGGGCTTTGTATAGGCTTTCTTTGGCAGACCAAGCAAAGTGTAAGGCAAGATTTTCATCTTTACTCTCTTTGATTACTTGCTCTTCGCTTGCATCAAGAAATTTATGACGGACACGCTGAACTTGCAGACCAAGGTCTTCAATGTCTAAGCCTAAAGAGTATTTGCAAGGTGCGAGTAATACAGCAACATCATTGTCTGAATGACTGATACTAATACTTAGTTCTTGATGTTTGCTTAGATAAGGTTTGCCACTAGAATGGTGGACTATTTGGGGATTTCCTCCTAAATATCTGCTCAATAGGTTAGCAACAGCTTCACGCTCCCTTACCAAAGGCTTTTCGCCTTTTGCTTTAGGAGCAATTCGGCTTATAAGGAGCGTTAAGTCTTTTGCTAAATCAAGCTTTTGCATTGCTTAGTGCTTAGCTCTTGCGAGGTGGGATAAGTTGTAAACTAATGATACGAAATTTCAACACTTCTTTTACTCGTAAGAGCCAATTACCAGCCTTAACTCTATCATTAAGACGAGGCAAATCTTGCTTAATCTCCAAGAATAAGCCTCCTAAAGTGTCCACTTCCTCTGCACACTTACCGAACTCCTCTTCCTCAATACTCAGCAAACGACAAACATCGCCGAGAGGCGTTTTCGCATCAAATAGATAAGAACCGTCGGGCAAAATCTCGTAAGGCAGTTCTTCTGTATCGTACTCGTCTGAGATGTCGCCAACGATTTCTTCAAGAATATCCTCCATCGTAACTAATCCACTTGTCCCTCCGTATTCATCGACGACAATACTCATATGTACCTTATTGCTACGCAATTCCTCCAAAAGGTCGTCAAGAGGTTTATTCTCAGGCACGAAGTAAGATTTACGAATTAGCTCTTGCCAAGCAAAATCTTCGCCTTTATCCTTATGAGGAAGAAGGTCTTTGATGTAGATAATCCCCTTGATATTATCTTGCGAGTCTTCATAAACAGGAATACGAGAGTAGCCAGACTCCAAGATATAAGCCAAAAGTTTCTTAAAATCCCAGTCATAGCCAACGGCAAGCATATCAATACGTGGCGTCATAATCTCCGAAGCCGTTCGGTTCGAGAAGTTGATAATCTCCTCAAACATTGCTTTTTCTTCAGGCTTATCTCCCTCAATCAAATCCACTGCGTGGCTCAAGTCATCAACAGAAATGTCGTAGCGTTTGCGTTGCATTCGCTTCGTGATGAGCTTAGTTGAGCTAACAAGGAAAGCCGACATCGGCTTCAGTAATTTACTTATTATCCTCATTGCAGGGACAGAAAAGCGACTAAAAGCAAGAGGTCTTGTCTGTGTGTAAACTTTAGGTACGATTTCGCCAAAGAGCAAGAGCAAGAGCGTTAGGATAACTGTATTAAAGAGGAAATTTAGAATTGTATTAGCCCCAAAGTCAAAAATTAGATTAAAGGCATAACCCGTTAGGATAACAATCGCAATATTCACGACATTATTACCTATCAAAATAGTTGCGAGTAGTTGCTCGGGGTTCTTTAGCAGTTCAAGTAGTTCGACATCGTTCGCTGTTTCTTCCTCTTTGATGGCTTCAATATCCGAAGGACTGAGCGAGAAGTAAGCGACTTCCGAACTGGACATAAAAGCTGATGCTAATAAAAGCAACAAGCCAACTGATAATGCTATCCAAGCCGAGAGAGGAATTTCTATCGCTAAGATTTGCATTGCTCCGAAATGAATTAATGTATTTATTGATGTAATTGCTAACATTCTTTAGTCTAAATTCTTTATAATAAGAACAAAGATACAGATTTTTCCCAATGAAAAGAAGAAAAATAAGGGAGCTTGCTCCGAAAAGCTTGCTCCCTTACTAAATACAAAATCAAATGAAGTAATTTAACGTAGGTCTTTGAGCTGACCTTGTAGTTCTTTGCGTGCAAGGTGAATACGACTCTTAACCGTCCCAAGAGGAATATCCAAAGTATCTGCAATCTCGTGGTACTTGTACCCAGCAACATACATTGAGAATGGCTCTTTGAGCAAAGTGCTTAACGAGGCTATTGCTCGTGTAATTTCCTTCAAGTCTAATGAACCTTCAGGAGAGTACTCCCCACCCTCGTTCAGAATAGGTACGGCACAATAGTCTGTTTCATAATCCACAACTTTCTGACGGCGTGTAATCTTATGATAGTTATTGATAAAAATATTACGCATAATTGTCAGCACCCAAGCCTTGAAGTTTACATTTTCACGAAACTTCTCCCTATTATTCAATGCCTTAAGCGTCGTGTCCTGCATCAAGTCCTGTGCATCAAACTCGTCCATCGTGAGTGAACGAGCAAAAGAATGCATATTCCCTTGTATCCCGAGGAGTTTATCTTGAAATTGCTGAGCTGTCATATTATTATCTTATTCGTTATCTTAATTTGTTGACTTACTCTAGGTCTGCTATTTAATTTGACTAAACAGACTTTTCCCTAAAGCTAAGTACAACAAAGATAGCTCAAAAAAGTCTAGAACGTGATAGTTAAAAGTTTAGACTTAATAGGTTAAAGCTATAATAGAGCAAAAAGAGCGTATCCCAAAGACGGAATACACTCTTTTTGAGTACGATAAGTATTTATCTATAGGTTTGGATTTACAGAAGACCAATCCTTAACTGCTGGGATAATTCCCATTGAAATAACTTCATCACGCATCTTAACAAGATGTTCGTAACTAGCCTTAAGCTCAGCTTTTTCGGCTTCAGTTCCGTTGATTTGAGGAGCATAGCGAACGCCATCTTTATCAATAACTGTTTCCATACCCATCATCACGTTCTCAAGACCTTCAAGCTTCACGAAGCAACCTGCAGGCCAAGTGAAAGGCACACAACCCATAGCAGCTGCAATCATCTTAATAGACACATAAGCTGGGCTTTGGAATGAAGAGCGACCACGAAGCTTAATGATGTTAGCTCCACCTTGAGTAACACGCTTCTTTAGAGCAGTCCATTCGTCATTGCTAAGACGCTCAGTACCGATGATATCGTCAAGCTTTTCGCCCTTAATCATCGCTGTGCTAGAGAATACAGCCATTGCTTCTCCGTGTCCTCCAAGCGTACGCACGCCAGTTACTTCGCTCTGAAGCACTCCGAAGTGCTTAGCTAGTTCGCTTTGGAAGCGAGTAGAGTCAAGAGCTGCAAGCGTTGTTACTTGATTTGGCTTAAGACCTGAGTGAATAAGCGTTACAAGACCTGTGATGTCAGCAGGATTGAAGATAATTACAACGTGCTTTACGTCTGGGCAATAAGCCTTAATATCTTTACCTAGCTGAGCAGCAATCTCAGCATTTCCCTTAAGCAAGTCTTCACGTGTCATACCATCTTTACGAGGAGCACCACCAGAAGAAACGATATATTTAGCACCTGTTAGTGCTTCCTTAATGTCGTCAGTGAAAGTAAGGTTCAATCCTTCAAAGCCACAGTGACGGATTTCTTCTGCAACCCCTTCAAGTCCTTTTAGGAATGGGTCGTAAAGGCATACATTTGGTGTTAGGCTCAACATAGCAGCTGTCTGTGCCATATTAGAACCAATCATACCACCAGCACCGATAATTGTTAGTTTGTCTTGTGAAATGAAACTCATAAATCAATTATTTATTATGTGTAAAACTTTTGTTATTCTTAACCTAGAAACAAATGTAAGCCTTTTTCTTTAATTAAAGAAACCAAGCACTAATAAATCAACAAAAACATCACTTGCGTCCTACACAAATCTAGGCGTATATAGACAACTATCTTTGCCTATAAAACGTAACCCCATACCCCTCTATAGTATCAACGTATTCATTATAAACTAGAGTTCTACCTATGATATTTTTGAAGTTTCTATCCTTAGATGTAACTATAAGCCCATCAGTAATTCTATAGAAACCTTGAGCTTCGTAAGCAAATACGATCCCATTATTATCAGCTTTTCCTATAAATATTCGTTTATTTGGATGAAAACTTAATACGATATAATGTGTCTTCTTATCTAAATAAATATCTCGATTTCTTTTCCCAATCCAAGTACTGCCCGATAGATTAAATGAAGATGAATTCTTAGGTTCTTCAGAATTACCACACGAATAAATAATCATCAGCAATAGTATAATAATACTTGTCTTTAATTTCATATTAATTAATTTGATTAGTTTCGGACAAAGGTAGAGGCTTTTTTTAGAAAAATAAATACCATAAACTCGGTATTTTTAACAAAAGAAATAATAATTTTTAGTTATTCTAGGGAGGAGGAATTAAGAAAATAGCACAAATCGGAACGCTCAAAAGCTCCATTTAGAGAACGTATTTAATCAACTGTATATCAAGGCTCTACAAACGCCCCTATTTTGTTAAAAAAAACTCCCCGATAACTTTTTGAAAAGTCCCGTGATTTTTTGAAAAGTTATCCGTGACTTTTTCAAAAGTATTCCCTGAAACTTTTTCAACCAAACTCAATACCACAAATCGGAACTCAAGAAAAAGGCTCTCAAAAGCCAATAAAAATGAGGCTGTGTCAAAATAAGCATAGCCTCTTTAATTTGATAGTTTGAAGCTAAACTCGCCCCACCACATCGCTTTCAGCGACACCCCTCCTTGGGGAGAGCTTTGCATAATTACCTTTTAGGAATTAAGTTTTAGCGAATAACTATTATTTGCCTTGAGGGCGACCTTCGGTTCGGTCATTGAGTCGGTTGCTGAGCTTGTCGAAGCATTGTCGAAGGGGTCGAAACGTTGTCGAAATGCAGAAATAATAGCTGTATTTAGCCCAATCGGTTCGTTTCGACGCTTCGACGCTTCGACAGGCTCAGCGACCACAAGCTCAGCGACCACAAGCTCAACGACCGAATAGAGCCTACTCAAAATTCCCGTGCAAAGGTCTACCCACGGAGGGTAATCATCTTATTTATAGAGAATTAATCCTATAGTATAAAGGGGCTAAGGTGAGATTGGTAGGCTAAAAACTAAAAGAGGCTGAGCCAAAACTTCCGTTTTGACACAGCCTCATCACCCACATTAAAAACAAAACTACTTCTTTGCAGAAGCTGGAGTCGTGAATTTAACTTTATTTAGAGGTCCCCAAGAACCTCGAGCATTCTTTGCTATAGAGAACGCAATATAGCGAGTATTAGGTTTTGCATTCCATTGAGCCCTATCGACACGATATTGATTCCAATAAGGATTGCGAGGCTGATCTTCTTTCAACATCTTAAGCACTCCAGCCACACCCATATCTTGCTTATTAAAAGCCTCCTCTGTGATGATAATATCACGATGAAGTGCTGATTGCTTATTAGGGGTATATTCAACGATTTGATAGAAGCCTGTTTTTTCAGAGCCTCCAAAGCCCAAAACCTTAATATCAACCTTAGCAAGTCCATTACCTCCTAAGACTTTTGTCTTAACGATAACTTTCTCTAGCTTGCTGTAAAGACCATTCTTGTCCCACGTCTGTACGCAGAATTCATACTTAGTATTAGGAATAAGGTCTTTCCAAGTATTAGTTTTCATCGTCTTGTAGTTCTTCCCACTAAAACGCTTAATCATCTCAGCAACAGTAGAGAAACCCATTTGTCTACCATATTGCTTTAGCTGTTGTTCAATCGTCCCCTTAGGGAAGACACATAAGCCATAGCCAGCAACATCAGCATTCGGAGTAAAGCGAAGCTCAACCTTATCAGTCGCAACCTTCAGAACCTCAATCTTTACCTTAGGCTCTCCTTTAATGCTCTGCTTTGGTACTACAAACGCAAGCTTATCGACAGCACCAACAGCACCTAGCTTATCATAGCCAACAGACAAAAGCGTATAAGACTTCCCTTGCTCAAAAGCATAACCAAGCTCAACAAGCTTAACCTTTGTCAAGTCTTCATTATGCTTAATTCGCTTCATATTGCGTAAATATTGGACAAGCACTTGCTCGTTAGGAATTTGCTCTGCCACTTCAGTAGGCAAACATTCTAGGTGATAGTCCTTACAGCTAGAGCTTTTTTTGACCGAAACGGTAAGGGGCTGACCTTGCTTTACTGGTTCTAATATAATCTGAGCTTTTACAAGCTCTGCCTTGACAAGTAGTGGAACTTTCTCCTCTATAGGCTTACTGCTCGCAAATGCAACAAAAGCACTGCTTAGCATTACAAGGGCAATAAATACTTTCCTCATTTCTATTAATTTGTTTAATGGAATAAATATTACCACAGACTAAGTTCCTCTAATTTAGCAACTCAATCTGTGGTAACTAATATCTAAAATAGGTCTAAAGTTGTTCGGTTAATACCTAGTTGCTTAACAGAGGCAACACGTCCTCCTAGGTTAAGTCGTTTAACGAGCTTTGGCTCTGGCAATGCCTTGATATCATAGACAAGCAGATCGCCATTTTCACAACCAATAAGCAAGTGACGATAATCTATGTCGTGGTTTCTATCATAAGTCATACACGTAATCTTGGAAGTAATCCCCTCGAAAGGAAGCTCCTTAATCTCAATCTTTTGGTCTTGCCAGCTTGAAGACTTGATGATAGCAAAGACTTTCGTCCCCTGTGTGAAGAGGTCATAACGAGGAGGTAACTGACGACTATAGCGAGTACAAGCCGAAGTTAAGAAAACAGTTTCATCAGTGAAGGTCTGATCCTTAATTCGATACCAGTGATTTCCCATTCCTGCAGTCATTAGCTGGCGAGAGCGATTACTTACAGCAAACTTACCCATATAATACTTTCCGTCAGCACTGTAGAATATCTCATACCAACTATTGTTTCTATCAGCAAACCATCCTGAACCAGAGATTACATTACTTAGGTGGTAAACTTTTGTTCCCTCTGGCATTTCTTGAACAGGTACACCTTGATAAGCTGGGTTCTTCAGTACAGAAATAAAAGCTCTGTAAGTATTCGTTGCATTGTGTGGTAAACAAGTTGCCATAAGGACACGTCTATTCTTCTCGTCATAACAAGGAATATTCGTTATACCCCAAAGCGTATGTCCAAACATTGTAATCTTATACCCCTTCTTATCTACATAATAAGGGTCACCAATGAACTGCCCTCCAAGGTAGTTCTTCCCTTTCTGCCTCGTATAGACTTTACCATCTTGACTAGCAAGCCACGTAAATGAAGGCTGACTCGAACTTACTTCTTGATTTCTCATAGCACTCACTTTTAAATCTGCTGGTGCATTGCCATCAATAAATTGGCTCTTGATATTCCAAACCTTCTTCATCGTACTAGCATTGAAAACGACAGCTTCCCCTTCCTTACTAATAGCCGTAACAGAACCCGTTGGACTGATGTTCTTCGCCTGAGCAATGACTAATTCTTTCGGTGTCCCGATCAAGTCTTTGGACATATTGAAGTTCAGCTTAACATCTTCAGCCTTAACGCCATTTCCTCTTGCATATTTCAAGACTAAAGTAGACAGTACTCCAGTATGTTCATCTCCCTTTTTGGCTGAATAAACGACAAAGTCGCCTTCTGTAATAGGAGGGAGGAATAAAACTCTTGTTCGAGCTTTGAATACAATCCCCGAGCTTTTCTCAATAATTTTAAAGCTCCCGTAGATACCTTTAGTAGGATAATCCTTTAGTCCTGCACGCTTCATCAGCTCTTCAGTAGGAAGTGTTTCCTTGAGCTGAGTGGAAATAACCTTACCATCAAGTATCCACTGATAGTCTACTTCGTCATTACGAGCTTCTGCAGGACGTTCACCCCAAGTAAATTCCTTGGAAGCATCCAAGGTAACATCAGAACCACCACGACCAGTAACGTAAATAAGTTGTTCGTTTACATTGATTAGCCACGTTGGAGGATTTAGTTCCAAGTAATCATAACTCCCACGATCTTCAAAGCAAGCTGTATTAAGTAAGACAAGCATTGCCGATAAGATGATATTTATTTTTCTTCTCATAATCGTTGATATTTTAACGTTCATTTCATTAGTCATTTTCTCGCCACGGCAGAATCTAAGCAAGCTTACTCTGCTCGGCTGGCTTAACGAAAACAAACAAGCTATACGTTTACGGTCATCTTAGAGCCATCTTCCTCAACAGCCTCGGCTGGATGCTGAGATAACCACTCTTTGAACTTACGCACCAAATAAATCGCCTTAGATGGATTATCTCGAAGCATATCCTCGTTTAGCGTAATCTTAGGGTCAATATTTAGTAAGAAGAGCTTATACTTACGAGAAGAGTATGCTCCAAATAGATTATTGCTCACTTCTGCAGTCCACCAAACAGGCTTAATAGCATCTCTCGTCAGCACAATAACTGCTTTTGTTCGCTCTGTTTGACCCAACTTTAGCTCTCCGACTGGAACCAAGTCAAGTGTCAGCTGTACACCTTCTTTTAGGTTCTTAAGTCGTTCGGTCTTGAACATCTTTATATAAATAGTATCACGTTGGTTCTTCGCCCCTTCGCTTACATTATTAGCTCTGAAGTGATAAAGTCCTTCTAGCTTATATTCGTCTGTATTTGCTGTTGTCATCTTTGGGTCTACCTTGAGCTGGAAAGGTAAATTCTTCTCAAGTAATCTCCCAGTCATATTGACAACTAAAGGCACTTCTAACTCCTTGACCTCATCAGCAAGGAAGAAAAAGGACGCTTTAGTAACCTCAGCTTTATCCTTACCTGGGAAAACAGCGTCTTTGTAGAACTTCTCAAAGTAAATATGATGTTCATTTCCAAAAACTTTCAAGTCAGCCTTTTTACAAGAAAAAACCGAAAGCGTAAGTCCTATTGCTAGAATATAATATATGTATTTATTCATCTTACTATATGTTTTTAGTTAGGTTATACTGTTTCTCCTGCAGGTAGAGGAAGTACAGCCTCTTCCTTAGTAAATGGTTTCTCCGTGTTGTCTTCCCGAATGACAGGGAAGTTCAAACGCTTATACAAGTAGAACAACTGCCCCTCCGAAATCCATTCACGCTGAGCCTCACGAACAAAGTCTTTGAGGAACTCTTCCTTCGTTTTCTTAACGTCTAGAGCCTTTACTTTTCTGTGCTGACGCATTTCATTAATAATCTCATAAGCCTTAACAAGGTCATTCTTCTCGGCATAGTACTCTGCAATGATGTAACGCATCTCTGAAGTACGAATGAGAGGGAGAATAGTAATCGTTCTATTTCTAATGTCTACCTTCTTCTCATTGACATACCACTTAGTAGAGATGTAAGAATTAAACGCCCCTCGTGGCATATAAAGTAACCTCTTAGCACGAATATCTTCAGCAGTATCATCAGCGCCATCTACGGTTATAAAGATTTTTTGTCTGTCTTTGTCCACGATGAAAAGGCTCGAACTTACGCGTCCCTTCTCTCTAGGGAAGAAAGTATCTAGTCCTGCATCTTGTTGCTCTTTTTCGTTATAAACTCCAAAGATTAGATTAGATACCATTCTAATGTCAAACATTTCTTCCTGAGCGTCTTGCCACTCAAAACCAGAGAAATTCTCATCTTTGAATGGGAAATGCTCCATCTTATTAATTCCAACGACCTTTAGTTCTAGAACTTCCTCGGCATAAGTCTTTGCTTTCTCTAGGTCTTCTGGGACGAAGACTGCATTATACTGATAAACCCTTGCGAGCAAAGCTGTAATTGCCCAGTAAGAGAAGCGATAACCTCTCCCAAGGAAGAACTGATCTACCTTGCTTGGGTTCGTTGCCCCTTCCATCCCAAAGACAAGTTCATTATAGTAGCGAGCATTACCAGAAGCAATACCACTCTGTCCGAGGGCACTTTCATCAAAAGGCTTAACAAGAGCTCTCGCTTCTTCCAAATCTTTGATGATTTGCTGTAGTACGTCCTTAACACTTGTGCGTTGTGCTGCCGTATTTGGGAAGCTCTTAACATAAGGAACGTAGACAGCTCCGTCATCACTGATAGGTGCTGGAGCAAATAGCCTCAACATATCAAAATGGATAAAAGCTCTTATTGCCATTGCTTCTCCCAAGATTAAGTTTTGCTCCATCTCTCCTTGGTCAAACTTTTTAGCCTCCTCTCCTTTGATATTATCTACAAGGTTGTTCGCAGAAGCAATAACATTATATGCCTTCAACCAAATATTATCAATTAGAGGCAATAGGTGTGTTTCCTTGTAATCACGTTTACCTGCAGCTAAGTATAGAGGGTTACTAAGGTCTGTCTTGGGGACATCTATTTTATATTGATTAGAGAAGAAGTCGACCACACCCCATTGCAGTTCTCGACCATAGAGTGTAGGCGAAGACATTTCTGAGTATAAACCATTTAAGGCAGTACGATAACCATCTCCTATTTCAAATAACTCCTTTGATGTAGATTGCCCATCTACTGGTACTTCAAGCCATTTATTACAGCTACTAAGCAAGAGTATTAAGGAGCTAATTGCAACTATTATTTTATTGATTTTCATAATAAATCTTTTTTTATTCAAACATCATTAATAGCTCACTCTAAGGCTTAAATTATAAGTATGAGCATAAGGATAAGCAAGACCTCTCTCTTGTTTAATACTACTCCACCTACCTAAGTTTGAGGCATTCAGAGATACAGACAAGGCACTAAGCCCTAACTTCTTGACAAGCTTAGTATCAAAGTCATAACCAAGCGACAAGCTATTAAAAGAAACATAGTTATCATCTTGAACAAAACGAGATGTTGGCTTAGTAGAAGTAACTTCCGTAAGACCATAGAACGGTGCTACGTCCCCAACCTTACGCCAGCGATCTGTAATGACACGACGGTCTACGTTGTCATCTTTGATATTAGCATTTTCAACCTTTGTGAGCAGAGTTTGATTATACTGCTGACCTCCGAAGGCATAGAGGAAGCTTGCATTAAAGTAAATTCTCTTCCAAGCTACATTAATCCCGAAAGACCCTTGAGCATCTGGGTTCGTATCACCCGAAACGACCATATCGTTTGCATTCCATTCCTTCGTAATAGTACCGTCTTTCTTGACAAAAATCTCCTTACCACTTGCAGGGTCAATACCCAAAGAAGGCATTGTGTAGATTGCAGACGTTGAAGCTCCTACGTAGTACATTGTAAGAGGACGGTTCTGCAGGTTGGCATATTTAGGATTTTCAGAGTCGTAGTTCTCTTTAATCTTCTTATTATATTCCTCAATACCCTCATCTAGTTTTGAGATTTCATTAACGTTGTGTGCCATATTAGCATTCAGAACTACTGACCAATCCTTATTACGGAAAGCCGTAATATTTGTCTTCAGCTCAAAACCTTTATTGGTAATAGAACCTACATTGCCATTAAAAGTCTTAAATCCTGATGATGGACGAATTGCAACTTGGTCAATCATACCATCTGTAACCTTATTATAGTAGTTTGCCTCGAAATAGAAACGGCTCTTAAATAACTCAAGCATTACCCCTAGGTCAAGAGTCTTTGTCTTCTCCCAAGACAGGTCTGGATTACCCATTGTCATCAAAGACATTACGGGACCCGTATAGTACCAAGAACTAGAGTTCATTCTATAAGAACTAATCACATCAAAGCGAGAGAAATTAACCTTCCCCGTACTACCATAAGTTCCTTTTAGGCGAAGCGTATTAATGAAAGGAGCTTTATCCTTCATAAAGTCATAGTTATGAATATTCAAACCTAGACCTACTGAAGCAAATGGAGCAAAACGACGCTCAGAACCAAATTGAGAAGACCCATCTAAACGGAACGAACTATCAAAGAGGTAAATCTCCTTAAAAGTATAGTTAATCGCACTGAGCAAACCAAAGAGTCGTGTCTTAGCCTCTTTAGTATTAGTCTTATTGAGCTGTTGAGCTGCATAGATACCCTTATTTAACGTACCGATATTAAAGCCCTCCAAAGTATAGTTCTCTACGTCATCAATTGTTTCTTGAGCATCAAGTCCTGCTGTAATATTGAAGAAGTGATCATTGATACGTTTATTGAAGTGAAGTAGTAAGTTACCATTCCACTTAAAGCGAGTATTTTTTGAATTCTGTAGCGAACCTCTACGTTTATGCTCTGCAGACTGAAAGATTGGGTCTTTAGGATCACGGAAGGTTTTAGAGGCAACCTCTACTCGAGATACACTAAATGTTCCTCGCAAATACAAGTTCTTAGTAAAATGGAGATTAACACTAAGATTATTGGTCAAATCCTTAATATTACTCCTATTAGTAAAGCTCTGCAAACGCTCTTGTTGCCACAATGGATTAACTGTCCTAGATATTGGAAGAATAGGAAGGTAGTCGCCATTCTGGTCTACAATAGCATCGTAAGGAAGTTTCAAGGAATAATTATTAAAATAACCATAAGGCGAATCTTCGTAATTAGTTCCATTAAAGCTCACTTTATTCTGAATTTGAAGCCAATCACGCAAACGATAATCAATCATCATCCCAGCTCCCCAGCGATTACGATAAGAACCTTTCATCACCCCAGAGTTCTTATCATAGTTAAAGTCAAGCATATAACGGACTTCATTGACTCCTCCTGATAGGCTAACGTAGTTACGCAAGTTGTAGGCATTCTGCAAAGGACGAGCCATCCAGTCTGTATTAACGCCACGACGTATCTCATTAAGCTTTTGGTTATATTCAAGATCTTTTAGAACTTTACTGAAAGTATCTTTACCATCATATAGTCCAGCGTCCTTTTCCACTTGAAGCTTCTCCCTCGCATCAGCAAGGTTGTAGTCTGAGAGGTCTGGGAAGGTAAGTTCTAGGGAAGCGTTATAATCAACACGTATCTCTCCTGCCTTAGGAGGATAAGTCGTTACAATAACCACTCCATTGGCAGCTCTAGAACCATAAAGAGCTGTCGCAGCAGCGTCTTTCAAAATGGTCATACTCTTAATACGGTTAATATCCATATCGTAGATTTTCTGCACACTCACCTCAAAGCCATCCAACATAAAGATTGGCATATTAGGGTTGTCTAGGAGATTAGTTCTAGAAGTAAGCCTTTGGTTCTCAACCTCAAGTCCTCTATTCTGAGAGATACTTGACACGCCTCGAATATTAATCTCGTGCAATTGGTTCGGGTCAGAACCGAAACCTAGGTTATCCAAGATACGAAACGAAGGGTCGAAAGATTGCAAAGCCTTAACTGCGTCTTTAGAATTGACTTTCTTAAGCTCATTGCTCGACACGATAGTTGCCGTTCCCGTAAAACTATTCTTCTTTAGTTTTTGGAAACCTGTTACGACAACCTCATCAATGCTTTTGACATCTTGTCTAAGGTAAATGGTAAACTTTCTCTTCTTTCCGATAGTCAAGTTCTGTGCTTGATAGCCAATACAAGTAATTTTAAGAACAGAAGATGGACTGCATTCCAGTAATTTAAACTTACCTTCTGAGTCCGTAAAAGCTCCTTTTTTACTGCCTTTGATACGGATAATCGCACCAATAACGGGCTGACCATCTGCTTTGTCGATGACCTTTCCCTCAACAACTACTTTCTCCGTATTCTGCTGTGCCTTAATAGGAATAGAAAATCCCTGCACAAGTCCCATTAATAGGACTAAATAGAGTAAGGTTCTCTTCATAGGAATGTATTTTTTTAGTTAGGAAATATATTTATATTACATAGAGTATCCTTTTAGCTTTTATAATCACAACGAGGCTATTACCTAGCACATATGGGTATAAGGTTTTAATTACTAAAATTAAATTCTAGTCAATCCCATATTGCAAATATAGACATTTCCCCATTAAAAACAAACAAAACAGGTGAAATATTCAAATATTACAAAGCAGACGTCCAAATTTTAGTGAAAATAATATAATTACAAGACTTCGATTATTCAAGATTTTAAGTTACACGACTTAAATTAGTTTAAATTAAGGTTTACAAAAAAAAGAGAGCTTACAATCAAGTAAACTCTCTTTGTGCGGTTGAAGGGACTCGAACCCCCACGCCTCTCGGCATCAGATCCTAAGTCTGACGTGGCTACCAATTACACCACAACCGCAGGACCTTTTGCATTAGGAAAACCTCTTTATTTCCCTTTTGCTCTGCAAAGGTAGTAACTTTTTTCGAAACAACCAAACACCACAGGCAAAAAATTAAACTTTTTCCAACCACAGAACCTATAATCTCCTATATTACAAAAAGATATTTTTTTGAAATTTTGAATGAGATTTTCCTCCAAACTAAATAAAACGAATTATCACCTAGCTCTAAACTTTAGTTTGTCACGGGGCGAACTCAAGTTCGTAGCCTTACAAACTCAAATTCGCCCCGTGACAAACTAAACAAGAAAACTTAATGTTTCTCTATCGTAATTCTAGTTTCATTGTATAAGTTCTGCTATATATGAAATAAAAACCTCGTGCTAAGTTTGACACATTTAGTCTAGCACTACCGTCAGATGAAACCTTTCCCTCTAAAACCCTTTTACCATTTATTGTAAGTAAATAAACAACTTCATTTGGAGTAAAGCCTTTCAACTTAATATAATCCCTTGCTGGATTAGGAAAAACTTGGACATCTCCTTTCTTTAGTTCCCCAAGAGCCGTAATCTTTGCAAAGCTTGCAACGATAACGTTCTGCTTGCCTAAAACAAATCGCTTAATACTTTTTATATCGATATCATTATGCGTAAGCGTAGCTAACTCGTAGCCTTCTGAAGGTGTTGCCCTAAGTTCGACCTCTGTACCGTAAGCCAACTTATCACCTACCTGATGACCAACGTAAATAAGCGTTCCATTTTCTGCTGTCAGTGCTGGCAATGCAATCATTTCCTTTGCAAAGCTTGCAACGATAACGTTCTGCTTGCCTAAAACAAATCGCTTAGTACTTTTTATATCGACACCATTATGCGTAAACGTAGCTAACTCATAGCCTTCTGAAGGAGTTACCCTAAGTTTAATCTCTGTACCGTAAGCTAACTTATCTCCTGCCTGATGACCCACGTAAGTAAGCGTACCATTTTCAGCCGTTAGTGCTGGCAATGCAATCATCTGTTTCGTGAAGCTTACAACGATAACGTTCTGCTTGCCTAAAACAAATCGCTGAGTACTTTTTATATCGATATCATTATGCGTAAGCGTAGCTAACTCGTAGCCTTCTGAAGGAGTTGCCCTAAGTTCGACCTCTGTACCGTAAGCCAACTTATCCCCTACCTGATGACCAACGTAAATAAGCGTTCCATTGTCGGCCGTTAGTGCTGGCAATGCAATCATCTGCTTAGCAAAGCTTACAACGATAACATTCTGCTTACCTAAAACAAATCGCTGAGTATTCTTTATATCTATGCCATTATGCGTAAGCGTAGCTAACTCATAGCCTTCTGAGGGAGTTGCCATAAGCTTGACTTCTGTGCCGTAAGCCAACTTATCACCTGCCTGATGACCCACGTAAGTAAGCGCACCATTTTTGGCTGTTAATGCTGGAAGAGCAATCATTTCCTTAGCAAAGCTTGCAACGATAACGTTCTGCTTACCTAGGACAAATCGCTTAGCATTCTTTATATCGACACCATTATGTGTAAGCGTTGCTAACCCATAGCCTTCTGAAGGTGTTGCCATAAGCTCGACCTCTGTGCCGTAAGCCAACTTATCACCTACTTGATGTCCAACGTAAGTAAGCGTACCATTGTCGGCCGTTAGTGCTGGTAATGCAATCATTTCCTTAGCGTAGATTGGCTCTACATTGGAGTTTTTCTTTAGAACAAACTTAATAGCTTTACCAACTTGATAGATATTCTTCCCATTAAGCAAGACTTCTTTTAATTCATAGTTTTCAGATGTTTGAGAGATCAGTGTAACCTCAGTATCAACCTCAAAACTCTGCTCAAACGCCTCATTATTAATTGGCTGAGCAAAGAGCAAACGTCCCCCTTCTTTTACCTGAGCAAGTGTAACCTTAAATATTTCTTTCTCTAAGCTCTCCAAACCTTTTGTTATAAAACTATATGGTTCGATACTAGCATTCCAAACATTAATCTCAGTTCCGTTAGACTCTGCAATCAGCTCAATACGATAAGTTCCATCAGCAAGATTAAGTGAGCGTATATCCAACTCAATAAAGTTTGCACTCTTAGCAAGTTCTTGTCCTGCAGAGATATTTAGATTCTCCAGCTCTCCAAGGTTAATAAGTGAATTATCTTCAAGATTTTTCAGTCGATAAGTCAGTTTGCCACTGAAAGCAATTGTTCCTTTATTTTGGATAGAACTGCTGAACTTAAAATCACCTTTCTTTATCATCTCCGGAGTTAGGTGAAATGTATCCAAATCTTCGCCCCCTTGCTCGACACTAAAACCTGTACAGATTAATTTAGGCAAAGTGTTAGCATCAAGCACTTTAATTTGGAAAGCTCCAAATGGGTTTTCTATCGTTTTAGCTACTTCTGTAGGAGTCCCCCCAATATTTTCGACAAAATACAACTCAAAGCTAAGAGCATAATCTCCAGCTGGGAGATTCAAATCCGAGAGCTTATACTTGGGATGTAGAACAGCTTTTCCTAGAGCAGGCAGACGCACGAGTTCTAACTTTTTAGAATAAACCTGTTGCGTTGTTAGATTAACCAGCTTAATACCAAGCTCACACTCAATATATTCACTTGATAAGTTTTCAACTTCAATCGTTGATACTCCAGTCGTATTCGTATAGGCCTGAACATCTTCACGAGGGGACATCGTGTGCTTAAAGCGAAGTTTACGTGTATCGTCTTTGAGTTCAAGCTCATCCCCCTTGATTTCAATCGTTAGGATATTAGCTTTATCAATAATTTCCCAGTCATTTGCTCCATTAGGTTTATACAATGGACGGAGCAAATAAGTACCCTCATCATAATTACTAAATCTACCATACAGATATGTACTTCGACCACTATAAGAACCTTGAGGGGTAGTACCTGGGATTTGAACAGATCTCGTCTTAATAACATCGATAAATGTATTATCAGCATTGTATATACCTACGGCAACTTCCGAATTAAAAGCCTCTGAAGAATGGTTGAAATAACTATTTAACTGCAAGAGAAATAGGTTAGTTTTATCCTTGCCTTGAAACATATCCAAATCTAAACCTCCTCCAGCTCCAAAAACTAATATATTTTCTTTAATCAAGCCATCAGTATTCACACCAGCCTTATTCGGGACAGCAATCAAGATGCCTTGTCCTCTATTAAAGCCACCTGCTCCACCTCCAGTACCAAGGGCATCAGGACTCATCAAGTTTAGGCTAAAGAAGCCATCAGACAAGCCTTCCCAACCCCAGTTGCAGTGTAAATAGTCGTTTTCGTCATAGCCATCAATCACCCAAGCGTGTCCTCCTCCAGAGCCTTGCCCACTCAAGATAAGAGGTCGCTGTGTATCAAGTTCGCTTTTAATAGCTTCGACAAAAGTATTGCCCATTGCTTGATTTCGTCTTAGAAAACGTGTCGTGTAGTCAAAATAAGTCTTTAGAGCCGTAGCACCATAACTAGTTATAGCTCCACTACCTCCATTTTCACTCGTATCGTAATCCATATTAACAGAGATACCAACATCGCTCATCAGTTTAGCCACAGCAGAGCCTTCCTCCACGCTATACTCTGGAGTTAGTTGAAAAGTGCCATTACTGAAGCTCCACCTAGATTCATATCTATCTATCATCTTTGCCCATTGATATGTAGACTGAGAGAAATCAGCCGTCAGTTCTGAGCCATACGCTGGTGGCGTATAAGAATGACTTCCTTGTCCTTTTACTGGCCATTTGTGATAGTACATAACTTGAGCAATTGCCGTGGCAACACAACCAACAGCGGCCTTCTTACTGTCCCTAATCTCTGGACATTCGTCATTAAAAGGCTTTCCTTGCCCCCAGTGAGATTTGGTCAGAGCCTCAACGATAACTCGAGGTTTGTGCATAAAAACCTTCTGACTTCTAAACCCTCCCGTATCAGGAGTTTTCCTTAGTTCAGCAACACGTCTTCTATACTGTTCTAGAAGTGTTCTCAGCTGAATAGGTAAATTATTTTGGTCAATCACTCCATCATCAGCATAACCTATTAGTAGGGGGAGTCTATCTTCTCCAGAAACGATGACAAAACCTCGACTAGCTTTCCCCTTAAAAACATAATAAGCAGGAGCTTCCTCAGAAGGAGTGTTCTGAGCCGAACGAAAGGCTTCTTCCTCCACCTCGATAAATTGAGAAGCAAAAGCCTTGGCTCTATTTATATCTACAGGTCCAGCAAGTAGATAATGCGTTAGCATAAAAGCTAAACCTAAGATAAAAATTATTCTTTTCATATTTCTAATTATTTAACATTCAATAATCAAAGATAAGCAATTATTCATAGAGCACCCAATAAAACCTCTTTATTATCAGATAAATAAAGAGTACATTTTTTTCTTTTCCAAACATATAATACGTATCCCCCCAAAAAAACTTGAAGTATTCCTCACAGAATAAATTGCTATTGCTCCAGTAAGCAAGACAATAATCATCAATTTCTATATACAGACTCAGCTAGGTAAATCTTTATTTCACTCCGTGGTGAAATAAATTACACAACGGCGTGAAAAACTTTTCACCACGGAGTGTAATAAAAACTTAGGCTTGTGTCCCACAATAAATACTTCTGAATGAATTTATAAGAGAAGTATATGCTTTAGGCTTGTTTCTTTTTGAGCTTATATATTTTGGTCGAAACGCTGAAAGAATTAGTAAAACCATAACAAAACGGTACGTTTCGACAGGCTCAACGACCGAAGCGACCAACTCAGTAACCGATTTTTCAACCGAAGTAAGCCACCTTCCACCAAGGGAGAAAACTTTAGGATAGCTCTAGAAATCTTATTACTTAAAATAATCAAACACAAATACCTGACAAACAACAGAGCAACACCTTTTTAGGGCATAAATGATTGCCTCCTACAAAAAAAAGGAGCTTATAGCTAAATAGCCACAAGCTCCTCTAATTAAAAAACTTAATCCTACAAGAAAACTTAATCTTTTAGATAATCAACTTTAAGCTTTGGGCTACAGCCAGCAAAAGCATTCTTAGAATAAGTACAACCTTTAGGTAGTAGGACTTTTTCTAATAGAGGACAATTCTCAACTGCCCAGTCTTCAATATGTTTCGCTGTCTTGGGGAAAATCAAAGTCTTTAGCTTTATCTTATCTATAATGATATTCTTGCCAAAAGTTTGCCCATACATTAGCTCTACTTTCTCTGCATTATTCAAAATATAGAGAGGCATTGCTCCTTTATTGCTCTTTTTATAAATAACAGTCCCATTAGACTCTAACTCTGGATTATCTTCCTTAATAATGATTGACTTTAGATACTTGCCGTAACCATTGCTAACTAGACCACTAACGTTATTGTAGATATTACCAAAAGACACAATATTATTCCCCAAAACGAGGCTCTCCACTTGCTTTGGGATTTGCTTATTAGGGTCAACAGATGTTAGTTGATAACCTTTCCAGCTAAATGGCACAAATAAACGTTTTGGAGCTTTATTCTTAACTTGAATAAGGCTAAGTTCCCTGTTCTTAAAACCAATAACATAGTCTTCATTCTCAAAGAGATTAAAAATTAATGTTAAGGGGAGCAACACCTTATTGTGCTTAGCAAACTCCTTCTTAAGGTCAAAATCTCTACGAGCTGTTGGGTCACTCACAAGCCATCGTCCATCTAGATAAACATAGTTCCAAGCGTGGTCACCAATCTTCTTACCATTATTCCAAAAAGCTTCTCCTAGAACAACCATTGCTGGAATGTCTTGTGTATAGCACATTATTTTCAAGAGGTTAGCATAACCGAAGCAAACACATTTCCTATTCTTCAAGACAAGTGCAGGACGATTAGAGTCTACTCCATTCTCAGCTTTGACGAGTGCGTACTTAATCTCCTTGATAATCCAATTAAAAATCGCACGATATTTCTCTTCGTGATTCTTCTTCCCCTTGACAATACCATTGGTAAGCTGACGAATTTCCTCCAATTCCTTCGGCGTAACGTCATCATAATCTGTATTAAGCAAATCCTTAGGGTTGATAAGCGTAAGAAGCGTCTTGACCTTTACACCTCCGTCCCCTTGAAGAACTTGAGCATTCGTCTTAACATAACTAATATCAGGAGAGTCTGATGTCGGAGGAGTCAAATTCTTCTCTTCTTCGGCTTTCTTTCTAGCCTCTTCTTCTGCCTGCATTCGAGCTTCTTCAGCTTTTCTCTTAGCTTCTTCCTCTTCTTGACGTTTTTTCTCCTCCTCTGCCTTACGTTTCTTTTCTTCCTCCTCTTTAGCTTTCTGCTCGTCGTCTTTTTTCTTTTGCTCTTCAGCCTCTTTTTTCTCCTTTTCCTTTTGTTGTTCTACATTTGGAGTTGGCTCATTCTTCTCCTTGTCTTTACAAGAAACAACTGCCATGGACATCACAAGGCTTGCAAGCACAAGCCAAACATAATGCTTAAATTTCATTTCTACTTATTCTATGTATTTTAGTTAATTATTCGCTTGTAAAAATACAAGAGGCTATGCCAAAACTTATTTTGACATAGCCTCTTGGTTCTTTATATAAATAGAGTATTTCTACTTCTCTTCATGACCTTTGACGTAAGCCTCCATAGCTTCAATGCTCATTCCCATAGAGCTGAAACCTCCGTCATTGAATAGGTTCTGCATTGTAATCTTACGTGTCAAATCGCTGAACAAGCTAATGCAGTAGTCTGCACAGTCATCAGCGTCAGCATTACCTAGAGGAGATAAATCTTCTGCAAAGTTCAGTAGGTCTGTCATTCCCTTAACGCCACTACCAGCAGTAGTAGGAGTTGGAGATTGAGAAACGGTATTGATACGAACACCCTTCTCACGACCATAGTAATAACCAAAACTACGAGCAATAGACTCAAGCAAGCTCTTAGCATCGGCCATATCGCCATAACCAAGGAATGTGCGTTGAGCTGCAATATAAGTCAAAGCAACAACCGAACCTCCTTGTGCAATTGCGTCAAGTTCTTTAGCTGTTTGCAACATCTTGTGGAAAGAAATTGCTGAAATATCAAGGGTAGTCTGTAGCATTTTATAGTCCAAGCTATCGTAAGTACGTCCCTTACGTACATTAGGACTCATACCAATAGAGTGAAGAACGAAGTCTACTTGCCCCCCGAATGCTTCCATTGCTGTTTCGAAAACAAGCTTAAGATCTTCGACCTTTGTCGCATCAGCTGGGACAACCTTAGCCTTAAGTTTTTCGCCTAGCTCGTTAAGCTGTCCCATACGTACAGCCACGGCTGTATTTGTTAGAATAATCTCAGCACCTTCTTCTACGGCACGCTCTGCCACACGCCAAGCGATAGACTGTTCGTTTAACGCTCCGAAGATGATACCTTTCTTCCCTTTTAATAAGTTGTAACTCATAATAATCTATATTTTGATTTCTAATCTTTTCTAAATTCCGTTTCTTCATAGATTCGGTCGCTAAGCCTGTCGAAGCGTCCCAAACTTTTAGGATTTCCTGTTTATCTTTCGGCGTTTCGACAGGCTCAACGACCGAAATTTTTGAAGTATCCTCCAATTAGTGTTCAGAAAACCTCTTACGGGTAATAGCACAAAGATAGGGAAAATGTGCAATAATCAGAAATTTGCGAAAAATGCCCTCACAGAGATTTCATCTTTTTCGATTTGTTCTTTCAGCTCTTCAAGGGAGTCAAATCGCTCTTCTCCTCTTATGTAGGCAAAGAGCTCTAGACATATTTTCTTAGCATAGAGGTCGGCTGACATATCGAAGATGTTTACTTCTATAGTTCGTTCTAAGCCTCTATCTATTGTAGGACGTTTACCAATATAAAGCATTCCCTTGTATGGTTTTTCTTTGAGCCAAACCCTTACGGCATAAACCCCATCAGCAGGAAGGAGTTTATCCTCGTCCTCCAGTTGAATATTTGCCGTTGGGTAGCCAAGCGTCCGTCCAATATGCATCCCCCCCTGCACAGAACCAATAAGTTTATACGGATAGCCTAAAACCTTATTTGCTTTTTTTATTCTTTTTGTTCTCAAGAGATTACGGATAAAAGTCGAGCTAGCCGTTTCGCCGTCTAGGCGATAAGCATTCGCTCGTCGCACTTGAATACCTAAAGCCTCTCCAATCTCTTGATAAAAGCTTAAATCAGCCGAACGCTCTCGTCCAAAGCGATGGTCATAGCCCATCAAGATAGCCTGAGCATTGTACTCAAGTTTTAGTTTCTGCATAAAGGCTTCTGTGCTGAGCTGAGCAAGAGCTTTGTCAAAAGTCATCAGCACAACCTCGAAGCCTAGAGCCTCTAGGTTTGTAAGCTTTTCCCTCGTACTATTTAGAAATGCCCGAGATTTCTCAGGAGCTAAAACCTCAATTGGGTTTGGAGCAAAGGTAATAACGAGAGGTTTCAAGCCTAAAACTTCGCTCTCCTTCCTCAGCTCTCCAAGCAAAGCTCTATGCCCTTGATGTACTCCATCGAAAGTTCCAACACAAACAATCCGTCCTTTCATCTCGCTTTATTTAACTTTACTGAGCAAATGCTTGACGAAAAACTTCATTTCCTGAAAGTCCATTTTGCGATAACTTCCCTTAATTTTAGGTTTAAGATGTAAACCTTTCGCACGGTTTAAGGCTTCAGCACTTCTAAGGACTAGATTAAGGCTTTTAGTCTGTTCCTTATTAAAATAGAATATTTCCTCCTTAGGCATACGAAGACCTTGATTAGCCTCATAGACAGGACGCTTATAAAACACAGAGTAGAAGTCGTGATTAACATCAACATCATCGATAGTAAGCATTTCACTTCGTTTCATCACCCCCACAGAACTAAGCTCTAAATCAAAAGAAAAAGCATAATTAACGATATATTCTTTCTGCCTATCTACCAAAGATACACCAACGCAACTTTTTGAGTAATCTAGAGCCTTTAGCTTATGACTATGCTTATGCCCCAAACGAACTGCTTGCCCCATCAACAAGCCTTCTATCTGAGTATAATTTAGAGCCACTCCAAGCTCCTGAGATAAGTCCTCATAGTTTAATTCGACATAGCTCTTATCCATCATATTCACGATATAGACACGCTTAGGTAAGAACCAAAAACGAGCCAACTCAATAAAAGGGAAAGGACGAACAGATAGGTACAAACCTTTATTACGTGCAACTTCCATACGTACCTTAGAAGATAGAACAGCATCTTTATACCTAAGATGTGCTTTCCAATCAACTTTCATCGCCGTCCAACTATCTTGATGCTTGCTCAAGACTTTTAAGACTTTTGCCTTACTAGAGAAGGACATTTCCTTAGTATTAGGGTTTACGCCCCTAACCTCAATAGAGTTTTTTTGCGTATACTTCCTCGTCTTACACGAACTAAAGCCAAGTAAGATAAGGAATGTAAAGACTATATATATTCTATAATGTTTCATCATTTGCTTTATCCAATCTTATATATTTGTTTCGTTTTCAGTTTCTTTCGGTTTGCTGAGCTGGTCATTGAGCTTGTCGAAATGTTGTCGGGGCGAACCGAAAATCAGTCTATTTTTATATTTTCCTGAGTGCTTTCTTTATGCGACGTATTGCTTTTTTAATCTCTTTTTGCTTGCTTTTCTCTTCAGCATTTTCTTCAAACTCTTGCTGATATAGCTCTAGAGCCTTATCAAAGCATTCCTTCGCTTTGCTCTTCTCGTCTTGTTCTTGATGAATAAAGCCATAATGTTCATAGAAAATAGCAGACACATCATTTGTTTTCGTTCCCTCATCAATAGCCTTTGTCATATAAAGACTTGCCAAAGCATACTTCTTCGTTTGGTACAAAATCCAAGCATAGGTTTCCAGAAGATTGGCATTATCTGGCGTAAGGCGTACGCCAAGGGCAGCCATTCGCTCGGCATCATTGAGGCGAATTTCTTTTTTACTAAGATGATAAGCGTAATTATTCAGCACAGACGGGTTGTTACCATTTAGTTCCAAAGCCTTATCGTAAGCCTGAACTTGCTCCTTATCCTTCCCCAGCTCTCCATATAAGTCCCCCAACTGCCCGTGAAGCATTGACAAACCAAATCGGTCTTTATGCTCCAAGCTATCAAGAACCTTAATCCCTTTTATTAGGACAGCTTTTGCATCTTTAATATTCTTCTTGCTATACAGACCGACACTGGCGTAGAAATAGTTCCTCCAATCTTCTTTGATGCAATCAATTGCTTGTAAACAAAACTCACTAATCAAATCAATATCTTCCAAACTAATCGCATCTCCGATTAAGCCTTCCCAGAGGTCTTTGTTCTTTGGCTCACTCTTAATCAGAGGACGTAAAACGTCAATAGCACGAGAGAAATTCCTCTGCAAACGTAAATTCTCAGCATAGCTCATTCGTAAATCGCTACTCTCGGGTTCTTGCTCAAGCAGAAGCTCCCAACGGTCGTTATATTTCCCTGCAAGGATATCTGCCTTAGGTTGATTAGAGATAAACCTATTTAGTAAGGACATCTTCGTCTTGAGCTCTGCATCTTTATGAGCTAAGATTTTATCTAGAGATATTAGGGCTTGCTTGAAAGCAATATTAGACATATAGATTGAGAAAATCCATTGCTCAGCCATTACTTCGGGGATAGCTTTAGCTTTCTGATATTGCTCTAGACGTTTCCAAATCTTTTGATAAATTTTAGGCGTTTTTTGTGTTTCTTCGTATTCATCGCTAGAGCGATAGTGCTGACAGAGTCTAAGTTCCTCTTCAAATAGAAGGTTCTTTGCCTCTAATTCATCAGGGAATTGCTTAACAAGTTGCTCATACGCTTGCTCAGACTTTTCGTACTCATTAATTGAATGATATAGTTCGCCCTTGATACGTAAGATTTGCTTGCAAACGTCAAAGTCTTGAGCGTTTAATGCTTGCAACCTGCTATAGCAGTTGATAGCCTCTGGAGTCTGTCCTAAAGCATAGTAAAGCTTGGCAAGAAACTCCAAGGCATTACCATCTTTTGGATCTTGCTTGAGCCAAACAGTCATCAGCTGACTAGCTTCTTCGTATTTACGTTCTTGTGCATAACTTTGGACAAGGTCAAAGACAATATCTCTATCAGTACTATCCAAAGCATAGGCTTTTTCTAAATAAAGACGAGCCTCGGCATTCTTATGTAAATAACGACAGCACTCTGCTAGGCTATGCAGAGTCGTAGCGTTATTAGACCATAGGCTATCGCTTTTCAGATAAAGTTTCAGAGCCTTATCATACTCTTTGTGAGCTTCTTCCAGGCGTCCTTTGTAGTAATAACGCTGTGCTTCAAGCCTATCGGTATCTCTATCTCCCTTTGCTAATACTTCTCCCTTCTTAGCAAGCATATCATCAGCTGTGGATAAACTGTCTACACTGTCTAATGTCTGTGCATAAACCTCTGTATAAGACAATGGCAAAAGCAAGAACAGCACAAGACAAAGCCTCCAAAGCAAATGCTTCTTTGGGAGCTTATCCTCTTTATTATAATAGTATTGTCGAGCTTCTTTCATAAAATTCATTTTATATCTAAACAAAGATACATAATTATTTATTGTCTTATCCCCCATCAATCTTCTGTCCTAAAGAAATTGGGAAGAAAGCAAGGAGATGATTTTACTCTTGATTCTAGGAAAAAGTTTATTTCACTCCGTCGTGAAAAACTTTTCACTCCGTCGTGTAATTAATTTCACCACGGAGTGAAATAAGAAATACGCACACTTTTTCTTCCATAAGTCCTTTTTATCTTGAAAATTCACCTTCGAAGTATTTTCCCTTCATTTATCGTTTAGAACCTTGATTTTTCTTATCTTTGTAGGAATATTTTGGAGAAGTTAAGAGCCTAACTCGTAAGCTCTTCTCCTTAGGTATATAATAATAGGGAAGTATGTGCTTTAGGCTTGTTTCTTTTTTAAGCTTATATTTTTGGTCGTTGAGATGGTCGCTGAGCCTGTCGAAGAGTTGTCGAAACGAACCGATACAAGCCTAAAAAGAATACTACCGTAATAATATAAGGAAAAGAATATAATTAGTTACAATGATATTAAGACGTTTATACATACTTTTGCTTTTCGGACTTATCACGATACGACCAGCAATGGCAATGCACATTATGGAGGGATACTTACCTCTAGAATGGTGCTTGGTTTGGTATTTAATTGCTTTGCCCTTTGTCCTTGGGAGCTATCGTGTAATTCGACGAGAACTAACAAACGACCCTAGAGGACGAGTTAAGCTTTCGCTCAATGCAGCTTTCGTGTTTATTCTTTCAGCACTAAAACTTCCCTCAGTAACGGGTTCTAGCTCACACCTAACGGGGACGACTCTTGGGACTCTGTCTACAGGTCCAATGTCAATGCCTTTGCTTGGACTAATCGTTTTGCTCTTTCAAGCTCTACTACTTGCCCACGGAGGTATTAGTACGCTTGGGGCAAACGTTTTCTCTATGGCTATTGCAGGTCCTTTCGTTGCCTATCTTGTTTATAAAGCAATTTTAGGACTAAGGGGCAATCGATCTTTTGCCATCTTTCTAGCCACCTTCTTAGGAAGTCTTTCGACTTACGTTGTAACGGCTTTTCAATTAGCACTTGTTTTTCCAGACCCTGAAGGAGGGATTGTTGCTTCTTTCATAAAGTTTATGGCAATCTTTGCCGTAACGCAAGTTCCACTTTCGCTTCTGGAGGGGGTGATAACCTTAGGAGTCATTAAGTTACTTGAACAGTTGGGAGAGAGCAACACCTTAGCCATAAGCCACGAAACAAAGCAAGATAGCCGACGATATTTAACGACAGCCTTACTGACGATAGGTGGCTTTATCTGCTTACTTGTCCCAGTCTTAGGAGGTTACTTAGACTTCGGAAGTGGGACAGACGATGGAGCAGAAGCATTAGCAGAGAGGCTTAATCCTAGCCATTCGATAGAACCGTTCTTCTCTGCATTCGAACCATCAGAAGCTCTCGAGCCTTGGCTCTTTGCCTTACAAGTCTTGATTGGTCTAGTGCTTTTTGCTTGGGCGTTTCATCATTTCTCAAAGAAGAAATAAGGTTTCATTCGATAATGCAAAATAAAGAGCAGAATATATATATAGCTTTATGCTTAGTTGGTTTAGTCTTAGCACTCATTGTGCCGTGGATTAAACTCCTGCTTTTTATGTCTTTATTTTTCTATGGAGCTAGCTTTGGACTTTATAAAGCTAGCAAAGGGAAGCTCCTCCGTAGGCTAACGATTGTCTTTCTCTTTATTCTAGCTTCGGCTCTTCCCTTAATTTTTACTCGCATAGGAGAAGGGGAGGTAAACAACACGCTAATTTCTTGGTCTTCGTGGGGCATTAGCCGAGAGAGTTTGGAGCTAGGAGCATTAGTTAGCTTGAGAGCAATAACAGCGTTCGGCTCGATTCTTCTGATAACCCAAGTTTGCCCTATCTATGAACTGTTTCGCCGATTGAAACAAGCCCCTTACTGTCCAGACCTTTTCGTCGAATTGCTGGAACTAATCTATCGTTATATCCACGTTCTAGACGAAATGAGAGGGCAGATTTACGAAGCACAAATCTGTCGCCTAGCCTATACAGGTTCTTATCGGGAGCGTATTAAGGATACAATAATGCTTATTAGTAGAACCTTTGTACAGGCTCATAATGAAGTGGATAAGCTCTATGACGGACTGCTCTCTCGTGGCTTCGATAGTGATAAAAAGGAAAAGGATCGTTTTGAAAAGGAAATATCTCCAAATACGCAAATGATGAATATTAAAGACAAGAGTGATTGCCTCATTTCTGTGGAAGGGTTTGGCTATCAATATGACGAGAAGAACGTTGCTCTTTGTGAGCTAAACTTAAATATTGCCCAAGGGGAACGTATCGTTTTGCTTGGAGAAAACGGAGCAGGGAAATCAACACTAATGAAGTTGCTCTCAGGCTTACTGCCTCTGCAATCAGGGAGTTATCATCTGGCTAGACGTGAGGTAACGGCTAAGCCTCAGTCATTAAAAGCTCTTCGCCGTCAGGTGGCTTTGGTTTTTCAGAACGCTAATCATCAGCTATTCTGTGCTACGGTTGAAGATGAGATAGCCTTTGGTTTAAGAAATATTGGATTGGACGAAGTTCAAGTGCAAGCAAAAGTGAAGCAAACTCTTGGTGATTTTGGTCTTCTTGAGTTAAGAACGCTCCCTCCACACAAGCTGAGTGAAGGACAAAAGAAATGGGTGTCTTTGGCAGCAATTTTAGCTCTAGAGCCTAAGGTTATCCTTTTAGACGAACCAACTGCTAGCTTAGACCGTTATCATACAAAGAAGATTTTGGCTTTACTCAACCAGCTTAATGCAGAGGGCAAAACAATACTTTTATCAACTCACAATATGGATTTAGCCTATGAATGGGCTGAACGTGTCCTCGTAATGAGCAAAGGAAAACTACTAGCAGACGCAAGTCCTATAGAGGTTTTCGGGAATAAGAAATTATTAGATGAAGCTCTCCTAGATGAGCCCTATCAGTTCAATAGTTCAAAAAGCTAAGATTAGGACATAACACTCTAGGATATTGCCCCTTACTTCTTCCTAGAACCAAAAAGAGCAAAGTCTTTAAGGATAATGCCAATACGGAGTTTACTTGAGAAATGATTATAGTTGATTAGGTCTTCTGCATAGCCTCCAAAGTATTGTAAATAAAGGAACTGATTTCTATCCTTCAAGACTCTAAAGCTTATCCCACACTTAACAAAGCCTGTTAATCTATCCTTGTAGGCAGGTTGAATATCTAAGTCTATAAAGATATTCTTATTAGGGTGATAAGATGCACCAAGAGAGCCGTAGCCTCTGTAAGATGGAATATCCTCATTGCCAATCATTTCACCTATAGGTAACCAAAGCTTTGAACGAAATACCCAATGCCAACCGAGGGATTTGAGATAGGTTAAGGAGAAAAAGTTCCAAGAACGTGAAGCTTCTTTATCTCGTCCATTAGATTCGTGTTCGAAAGCAAACCAAATAGCATCAGTAATGCCTTTCTCATCAGCAAATAGCTTAACCAAACCTATAGATGGATTGTAGTTCGTTTCTCGGAAAGGGAAAGAATCTCTGAGTACGTCCCAAAAAGATTTTTGTCTATAGGCAATAAATGGATATAAGCCAAAGGGAAGGGCTACATTTGTCAGGCGTTGCTTAAAACCAATCTCAAACTTAACATCTGAAGTTCTTGGACTAAAAGGATTATCATTGAGGGACGTTCCTCCAATGAAATAGTTATCTCCGTACATTGTAAAGGCAGGCAATGCCATAATGTACTCTTCTTCTTGCTTAGACTGTGCAAGAAGAACGACAGATGATAGGAGGAAGGTAAAAAACAGTACACTTAGTCTATAGCATTTCATAGCTAATCTTTATTATATTTGACCTAACAACAATATCTTAATATCACTACAAAGATAAAAAAATATACAGGGAAACCTTTAGAGAACTATGTATTTTAACGTGAGTTCGGTCTAAGAAAGCCTACCTAGATTTTGTTAAGGCTTAGTTAATCAAAAAGTCCACCTTTCAGTGGACTTTTTTGCTTTCTTAGAAAAACTTTTCGAAACTTACGCTAATACTTCTTGGAGCGAGTAATAACTAGGGGAGGAGAGGAGTTTAGCCAAGAGGGAATCGCCAAACAATGCGCGCCAGTCTTAACAAGACTTGACGCGTATTGTTTTTTTTTTACATTTGTGGCGAATTAATGAAAACAGAGACTGAGTAGAAGTCTTATTTATTTGATATTAATCTAAATTAACCTATGACAAAAGTAAAGTACGAGTGTAAGTTTGCTTATGAGCGTCCCCACGCAGAGCTACTGAAGCTAGAGAGACCAATGACCATTATGGAGAGTTTTTCTGGAGCAGGGGGCGTCGATGACTGGAACGAAGGTAGCCTCCTAGACAGCGAACTAGGCAATCTCTCAGGTGGGACTGACTGGAATAAGGGTAATGGCTTAACGACCGACTAGTCCCCTTCGGGAATTAAGAGTTTTGAGTTCGCTCTTAGAGCAAGCAAAGCAAGGGGAAATTCCTCCCTCGGTGGGAGGTGGCAGTGAGCGGTCGTTGAGCTTGTCGAGACGGAGCGAACTGACGGAGGGGGTACTCCCTCCAAAGGGAGAATGAAGCAGTCCTTCGGGAACTTTGAGTTGGCTCTTAACTAATGTTTCTTAGGGGAGCAACCTCTCCCCTTCAAAATGAAGGGGTGGATTCACCCCACCTCGCAAGCTCGGCACCCCTCAAGAGGGGAATTATTGCAAGTTTGAGAGAAAACTCAATTCTCCCTTTGGAGGGAGTACCCCGAAGGCGAAAGTTGAGGGGGGAGGGAGGACTTCTAAGTGAAGGAGGCACCCCCGCTGGGAAGCAAAAGCAACAGCAAAGCGTCGCAAGACGTATTATTAATTAATAATGTTTTAAAACAGAAAGGAAATGAAAAGATTATTTCAACCACTAGCGTTGATGACGCTAGGCTTGGCACTCTTCTCTTGTGATAAGAGCGAGCCAGTGAACAGAACCAACGGTGGCGACCTTCTAGGTGAGCCAACACGTTTTGAGATGACGAGCTCCCTTGGAGCTGTAGGCATCGAAAGCCTAAGCAGTAACACCGACAAGGCAGACGACGAACTGCGTGCTAACCTCCACTTCAATGGCTTAAGTAGCGTTGCGACAACAACGCTTGACGCGACGAAGTTCGGTGCGACACAGAACCATAAAGCCTATTGGGGTGTGCGTTACGGAGCAAACCTAAGTGCTGTAGAGGAATGTGATGACGCTATCTCAGCTGAACCAGCTAACCCTAATGACCTTAAGAAGAGTACGGTTTACTTTAAGGGTACAGAGGCTTCAACGATTTTGAATAAGGAAGTAAAGATGTATGCCGTCTCAAACACGAAGCTACCTAACATCACTAAGGGTATTATGCTCCTAGAAGGTAAGGCAGAGGGCACAAAGCTTTACTTTACGTCAGAGAAGAACACTGAGCCTAACGCACGTATCGAAGGTGTAGCTAATGGAGCTTTCCAAGCTGACCGTCACATTCCTATTATGACCGACGTGGTGGATTTCGCTGATATGGAAGCTGGTTCGGCTAACAATGCTCAGGTTAAGTTTGCTCCACGTGGTTCTTTGATTGGCTTGAACATCAAGAACCGTACTGGCGAGCAGATGATTGTAACAGGTATCGTAGTACCAAAGGCTGGAGCTTTGAGCTTCGCTGGTTACTTCGACTGGTCGCAAAACGGCAAGCCAAGCTTCACTGAGGACTATGGTACAAACAACGAATCGGCTCTTGTTTTCCCAGTTTTTGACGGAGCAACAGCTGGTTATACGATTGCGAACGGCAATACAGATATGTCTTGTTTCTTCGTTTGGGGCTTCCAAAAGGCGACACAGAAGGGCGACGCTTTCCAAGTGCAAATCCGTTATAAGAAGTCAGCAACAGACCCAGAGGAAACAACACGTACTTTCAACGTTTATGCGCCAACGTCAAAAGTCAATACAAGCGAAAAGCTGTTTGACGATGGCTATGCTTATAATGTTGTCTTGACCGTTAACCCAAGTAACAAGGTCGGTGGTAGCACTGGGACTGACTGGAACAACGGAGGTACACTAACGACTGGCTTGAATCCTCTGCTTCTTGTTGCTGAATACGACATCGCTAAGGTTGCCGAGCCAATTACTCTTGACCCAAATCGTCAGCTTCAATTTGTGACGAACCATAATGTAAAGGCAAACGGAGGTGCTTATGTTAACGACTACGCTCAATTCCAAGAAGGAACAGACGTAGGTCTCTACACTTGGGCAGAAGCTATGCGTCTCTTTGGCTATGATGTAGCAGATAACACAGCTCCTGTTTATAACCCCAATAAGGTAAACCAAGATGGGTTTAATGGTAGTGGTTGGAAAGCTGGTGATGGTTGGAGTGATGCCCTTTTAACGAAATCGGAACTTAAAGAACGTAAGTATAAGACTATTACAGGTCAGGACTACTACCTCCCAAATGATAAAGAGGTGACTGCTATTCTTCCTTATTATATTGATAATAACCAATCTCTTGGACTTCAAGGGAAAAGGCAAACAACAAACAAAAATTTACAACTAGTTAGCTTTACTAAAGACTGGAATGATGTCCTATCAGCTCCTTTCACAAGAACTCTGGCAACAAAAGCATCAGGTCTTCAGAATGTACAAATTGGCAGGGATATTTTATTAGCTGGTGATTACGAAGATACATATATTACTAAAGAAGAGGGAGGGCAGTATGTTACTTATGCTATTCGCTTTAAAGGAACAAAGTATGAGTCAGCTTGGCGTTACGAATACAAACAAGTTGATGTTACTAATGGTGGTCCACGTTTGATTGTTAAGAACCTAATGCTGGGTAAGAATTCAAGCAAAACACTCACCGATGGCGCTAATTGCATTGCAACGGAAGCATTCTTCAATAGTAATAGTAGCGTAGTAGAACGTATCTTCCCTGCTTACGGTTATATTTGGCCAAAGTATAATGGAGACCGTTGGACTTCTACACTTAGTAGCTGGTACGGCTCGTATGATTGGTACTTTAACAGTTCTGGAGGACTTGTTACTAATAGCCGTCGTCTTATAGGTTTCGCCCTCCGTCCATTTATACGCAACTAAACAATAAGAAGGTTTGCCCTTTGCTTTTGCTAGAGGGCAAACTTTTCAAATAACTACTTAATAGCAATTCCCCTCCGTGGGAGGGGTGTCAGGCTTGCCTGACGGGGTGGGGCGGTCTTAACTAATAAGATGTAAGATTCAAGTATCGTTTTTTGCCTAGCCTCTTGCTCGCCCCACCCCCTCGCTAAAGCGAGACCCCTCCCACGGAGGGGAATTTAAGGTTGCCCAAGAAGGGGAATTTTCATTAATTTATTCATTAAAAAGAGCCTCAAAGGAAAGGCTCGTAGGTGCAAATCCTACCCTTTGGAAAAGGGACGAAAAACGGGCTAAGCATCTAGCTTCAATAGAGTACGTACTCAGCAAAAACTAAGTACGTACTTAAGAAAAACGGAGTACGTACTTAGCAAACACGGAGTACGTACTCCGTAACAGCTCCCTCCGAAGGCAGTTTTTTACTATGGCTTTACAATATAAAATTAGAGCACAGAAGACTAAGTTTGGCGATAAGGAACACGTCTATTATTACGCTCAGACGGTACTTGGGCAGAAGGTAACTTTCGATGAACTTTGCGGAGAGCTAGCCGATGGCTCTACCGTTGGCGTTGCTGATGTCAAGGCAGTGGTTAATCGTTTGGCAACGGTTATCACGCGTCATATGAAACGCTCTTGTGCTGTGGACTGTGGCGACTTGGGAACGTTTCGTCCTTCTGTTCGCTCGAAAGCGTCGGAAACGGAGGACGACTTTGACGTGCATTTGATGAAGCACCCAGTGGTCATCTTCACGCCTAAGTCAGACTTTAAGAATAGCTTGGTGGGTTCGTCTTTCCGTTCGGTAACTCATAAACCCGACGAGGAACAAGAGGACACGCCTTCCGATGACGACGACATCGACCCAAGCAACCTTCCCGGAGGACACACAGGCTTATAAAAGAATTCGCTTACCCCCTCCGTGAGTTCGCTCCGTTTCATTTAGTTTTGTATTGTTAAGGAATTAAGAGCAAAATCATTAATTTTAGAAAAGGAAGTTGCAGAGAACTAACAGCGTTTCTTGTCTTTTAGGACTATCTGTCGAATTAGTCTGCA
>PDWI01001685.1_pt1 | contig 34386 bp, 32 predicted proteins | sample 1430891 | NCBI WGS metagenome assembly PDWI01 (sample SAMN01162508, study PRJNA174530) | Oral metagenome, whole genome shotgun sequencing project. | biome: Marine environment; feature: Marine mammal; material: Swab sample of the gingival sulcus; isolation source: swab sample of gingival sulcus... | reverse complement strand
TAATAATTGTTTACCGTGACGGACGGTCAGAATAGATATTCGTTTTTCTTCAATCCGGTACACTATTCTGTAATTACCATAGATAACTTCTCGATATTGCTCTTTGCTTATTTCAGGCACAATTCTTCCCAATTTAGGAGACGATACTAAACCTTCAACTTTTGAAAAGATTTTGTCCACCCATTTTTCAGCGGCAGAGGGTTTATCTTTTGCAATATAATTTGCAATTTCAGCGACTCTATCGATAGCCAAGGGAGACCAGATTATTTTCATTTTAAGATTCGTTGCCTTATTATTTCTTTTGCGTCAGCATGTTCAACGCCGTCTCCATTATCTATTTGATTGATAGAAGTTTGAATATCTGTCAGAAGCTCCATCTTTTCTTGCATTGATTCATATTCATTGACCCCTAAAAGAACTGCAACCCCTTTTCCATGCTGGGTTATGATAACAGGCCGTTTGGTCTCATGAACCTGTTTTATGAATGAGGCAATTCCGGTTCGAACTTCGGAGAGAGGTTTAATATCCTGCTCTATTCTTAATCTTTGCACTGCACACTTCCTTTATGATTCTCGTACATTTTAACGTACTAAATAAAGACACGCAATATGTTTTTTAAGGCACAACGCTGAGTCCGGAGAAACGACTTGTTATACTTTTAATACAATAAGTTTAAATCTATTTTTCAAATAGGTTATGGATGTGCTGATTCCCAAATTTGCAGATATTCTTCAGGAGTTACAATTTGCATTTCTTTTTTATGAACAGATCCATAATCTTTTTGATTCCTTGCAATAAGAAAAGAAATTTGTTGTTGTTTTGCTGTGTAAAATTGTATTGCATCTTCAAAATCTGCAAAAGAAGAATGAAGCGCAAGGGAAATTACCTGTTCATTTACAGGGAGGATTTTAACAAATGAAATAAGCTGACGCAGGTAAGTGAGTGCAACATCACGAGAATGTTGCTTTCTAATAATATAAAAAAGATTTGAAAAATTTAGAGAAGAGGTATAACCGGAAATGTGTCGTTGTTCTACGAGCGTTAGAATTCTGGCAGAATGCAGATAAAAAGGAGAACGATTTGCAAAAACATCTAAGAATACGTTAGCATCAAGAAAAACAGGTTTCATACTGAGTACTTTTTTTCTAAAAAGTCAGCATATGCATTTTTGTCTTTATCCAAACTACGTGAGTCAAGTATTCCGGACATTTGTTGGATCACTGGAGATATTTCAGATAATTTCGAAGGCTCTTTTTGATTTGTAGTGAGAAAAAGGAAGTATTGCTCAACCAAGAAAGAAAGGCTTTGTTGTTTTTGTTTTGCGTACACTTTGGCTTCTTCAATAATATCTTTATCAAGTTTGAGAGTTAATTTTGTATCCATATGCCCCTTTAGTATTTTTTTGAGTTTATCAATACGTAATAGTATGACTATGCTTTGTACGTATTGTCAAGATTTTTTGTTGGGAGTGTTGTTTGCTTGCCAAATGAGTGATTAGGAAACCGCGGCGTTCCTGGTATAGGCGCCGCTGGTGCTTGTCATTCTCCAGCCGGCTGTCTATCAGTGGTTTGAACAGTTTGAGTTTCGACGGCCCGGATTCGTCGGCAAACTCATTGTTCCAGTCATTACACAATATGTATGTTCGCACCGTCTTTTTGGCATATCCGGTTTCCCGAGCAATGGCGGTGATGTTAGTCCCTTCGTTGAAAGACCTGTTTCTGATATCACGTGTTTCAGCCATAGTGAGCACCCTTCTTGTGCGGCGGCCCCTGGGTTGAGTGATGTTTGTGCTATGGCCTTTGCATTTCTCGGGAATAAGGCCCGCGCAAGTGGGGAATTTTACTTTGCCGGAAACATACCAGCCATTTCAGTACTGTTTTAAAGCACAGTCTTCCTCTCCGGAGGGATATTTTTCGGCTTTCTGGCGGTTGTTGCGCCAGTGAAGGGGCTGGAGGTTTTCCAGTGCGTCGGTGCCGCCCTTTTCCACGGGTTTAATATGATCAATTTCCCATCCATACCTGGTGTACCGAGTTTTGCCGAAATCCTGAAAGCGGATCCATGCACCGCAGCGGTCACGCCGGTAGACATTTTTATCATATCCCCGTACGGGTGCAGCTTTTTCCCAGACAGCTTCCCTGACATCTGTTCCCCAAAACCAGCCGTGTATGTCGGTATTCGGACGTCTCATTAAGCAGCACGCTCCTTTTCCATTATCCGGCAGGAAATCTGAAAAGTAAATTACTGCACCGGCCCTTCCGGCATGCGCAGAGACTCCTGAGCCAGCATAAGGTTGGCCGGATACAGCATATTTTCCGGATCAGCCAGGCAGGCTGCCTGAAATGCTTCAAAAGCAAGACGGGGTGACCCCTCGGCCAGATAGGCCATACCCAGAACATTGCGCCATACAGCCTCTTCCCGCGTATTCAGCGCCTGCTTCAGACATTTAAGGGCGTCAGAGGTGCGGTTCACAAGAAAAGCCGCAATACCCGCGTAAGCGGCCGCGTGGGGCTGCTCCGGCTGAATCCGGTAAGCCTTACTGAAAGCGTTAAAGGCTTTGTTCCAGTCTTTCTGCAGGCAGTACACATAGCCTAAATGCTCATAATACCGCTCATTCCGGGGGGCCAGCTCCACTGCTGTCTGCAGGTAATTGAGGGCTGTCTGGAATGACTCATTCCGCAGGGAATCCATTTCCAGCCGGCCCAGAGAGTAAAACAGTTCGGCATCCCGGCAGCCGCCGTGAAGGGCCTTTTCAAGATACGCCCTTGCGTCAGCATGTTCTCCCAGAGCCAGCAGAACCGCGCCGATACGTGCCTGCAGATGCCGGTGTTCGGAGAGCTCTTCATCCTGCGCAGACGCGTCCGCATTTTTCCACGCCTCAAGACTTTTCCCGTACCAGAAGTCTGAATGAGGGGTACGTCCCGGAGCCGAAAATGAAAAACCATGAAGCAGCCGCCCCTGCTCATCCAGCTGAGGAATGTCATTTTCATTCAGGAACCGGCGGGCATGCCTTTCCCTCATTTCAGCAAGGCGTTTCCAGACCCACGCGGCATTTTTGCAGCGGACAAGGATGCGCTTGTACAGTTCTTCGGCTTCTTCCGCGTTTCCTGTATCACTGAGCAGATCGGCCTTGTAAGCCAGCATTTCATCCGTATTATCCAGCTCCAGGGCCCGTTCCAGCACTTCCAGAGCGGCGTTTTCGCTGCCCATTTCCCGCAGGCACACGGCCTGGTCAAAAAGCAAATCCGAATTTTCAGGTTCCAGTTCCGCGGCACGCTGATACTGCCTCAGAGCCGCGTCAAGACGAAGTTCCCGGTACAGCCACCAGGCGTAGTCATGCCGGAAGCCGGCATTCTCCGGCGCCAGGTTAACCGCCGATTTGTAATACTTTCCCGCCGATTCCCAAAACTGCAGAGATTCAGCGGAGCCCTCATCTGCATAAGATCGTTCATCCTCCAGACGTGCCAGTGAATTCACGGCAAAAGCTTTTTCCTCCCCCTGAAGCGGCGCTGACGAAGCAATTGTACCCAGAATATCTTCAGCTTCATCCCATTCTCCCGCCTGGCGAAGAGAATCACCCAAATTCCCCAAAAAAACATTATTTTCAGGACTCAGTTGAACCGCTTTTCTGTAATAGCTTATGGCCTTTTCCAGGGCTTGCGGATCGGTCTTTTCACTTTCACTGTCCCAGCCGTTTTCCAGTGCCTGTGTTCCTGAGAGGTTAAGCACATCCGGATTGTCCGGATTCAGTTCCCGTGCCTGCCGAAGAAAGGAATCAGCAGAATCATAACGGCCAATATCCCGGGCAAATAGAACAGCATCTTCCAGCAGTGAGAAAGTGCCGGGAGAATCAGAAAGCACCTGCCAGTAAACATTCAAAGCCTGCTCTGTTTGATTGCCGGAAACCAAAAGATCAACCAGGGTACGCACCAAAAGATTGTCCGGAGGATTGTGCCTGAGAGTCTCCCGCAGAAGTTCTTCCGCCTCTTTGATTTCCCCCGATTGATGCAGCAGAACTGCGCAGCGGCTCAGCCAGAGCGGTATATCATTACCAAATGCCCCATGGGCCAGCCTGAGACTGTTCCGGTGGCGCACGTTAAATTCCAGCAGTGGAGTATCCGGGGCAGCCGTATTAAAATTCCCTGCCATACTGACAGCCTTAAGGTACATACGGGCAGCGGTGCGCGCATCTTTATCGGCCATATATTCAGCCCGGAGAGCCCAGATACGCGGATAGGGATTCAGAAGCTGAGCAAAAGAATTCTGCAGATGGAAGAATAAATTATGCAGTCCGCTCTCTAAGAGTTCCCCGGCTAAAACCAGTAAGTCATCGGGATGAACAGATGGCGCGCGCCTTTGAGAAGAACGGCGCAAGGCCGTGCCTTTTCCGCCTGTCAGTGTCTTTCGCGCATTCCTTTCCAGTTCGCCCAGAAGAGAAGTCAGCATATAAAGATTGCCATCCATCCGCCGGGGATCTTCTTTTATTTCCAGCACAAGAGCCCGGCAGAGACCTATAACATCAAAAGGATTTCTGCTGCTCCGGGTTTGCCCTTCCAGAAGCCGCTGCCACTGCTCGCGTGACTGCTGAACAGCCAGCAGCGTTGCCAGATTCTCCTTTTCCTGCGCCAACTCAAGCATTACAAGAGCCAGCCGCCTGTGAATATCAGGGCTCGCTCCATCCAGAGCGGCAGCGGCACTCAGAAAGGAACCGGCAATGGCCGGATTTCCACTCTGCCGTTCCAGAATTCCAAGCATTATCCGCCCTTCGGCCTCCAGAGGATTGAGGGAAACTGATTTGATATAATTTTCTCTTGCGTGTTTTTTCCACACCTCCCGGTATTCTTCGCCTCCCCAGCCCTTTAACCAGATACTGTGATAAATACTGCCCAGAAGCAGCCAGGCCTCTGAACTCTGTGCGTCGAGAACCAGAGCTGTTTTGACAAATCTCTGCGCCTGTTCTATCTGTGTAACAGTGCTCTGCCGGGCCTCCTGTAGAAAACTGCGCGGGTCTCCAGGCCATTTTTCCCTGTAGGCGGAAATCTGCTCCATATTATCCAAAAGCCTGCAGGCAGCTTCCTGCATTCCCTCCGAGGCGAGTTCCTGCCATTTTTCCCTGGCCCGGGAGATGTTTCCTGACCGGTAATCAATTTCAGCAGCCAGAAAGATGTCATCGGTATCCACGGCAGAGCGAAGCAGCAGGCTGCGGGCTTTTGTGTATGATTTTTTTCTGAGCGCACGGCTGATATCCGGCCGAGAGGCCAGGAACATCCAGCCGCCGGCAGCCGCGGAACGGGCACCAGGCGTTCGGCGGTGTTCTAAACGTCCAAGATTTCCTGCGGCCTTCTGAATGTCTCCCCGGAGAATGTCAATACGCGCCAGGGCTGCCAGTGCTTCATCTTCTGTATCTGTGTTACCGGCAGCCAGTTGAAATTCCGCTTCCGCTTTTTCCAGGACATCCGCATCCGGCTGCCGGGGATTTTCTGCCGCCGCGCGGTAAAGATACAGACGGCCGAAATTCAAATGGGCGGAAGAACCGGCAGACCAGTCATCCGCGCGCGAATGGTCTGCAAGCCAGTTCATACGGCAAAACCGGAAGGCAAAAGCCATCAGCACTTCCAAACCTTCTCTCTTCAGTAATTCAGGCTGAAACGAGTTTTCAATATAACCGGGCAGCTGCGGCATTTTGCCAAACCAGCTTCTAATGGAAAACAAAGTCATCAGCTTATTCTACACATAAAAAGATGCAGACAATACTGCTTCTTTCTATATAATTGATGCATGGTCAGAAAAAGCCGCCGGCGCTCCAGACACCGCAGAAAACCAGCATCTATCCCCAAGAATTTCCGCACACTGGCGTCACTGCTGGAGGCGCAGCCGAAAGGTTTGGTCAAAATGGAGGGACATCGGCTTCTCTGGGACCATTTTATGGCATCGGAAAAGCTGCAGAAACTCCGCATCAGTCCAAAATGTTACCATATTCTGAATGAAGCAAGAATTAAACCGGGCTATCTGAGCGAATTCTACTCAACATACAAGCTCCCTGCAGATCCTTTTTTTCCACTTTTTCTTTCCGTTAAGCACCAGTGGTTTCAAGAAAGGGAACGTATTAAGGAGGAAAAGGAAGCGGCCATATTTGAGCGGGTCAAACAGCTGCCGGAACACCGGCGCAGGGCTCTGCGCATCCTTGCAGAGTTTGAACAGAAGCATCATCCGGGAAACGCGCACCCCATTTGGGATGAACGTCTTTTTCCAAAAACAAAAAAACGGGCCGAAGAATTTCATCATTTCAATGAAAAAGACTGGTATAAGGTTTGGAAGGAATATCTGAACTGGCTGAGCCTGCGCTACCGGGGAATAAATGAAGAATACACGGAAAAACTGCTGGCGGCCCTGATTCTGAGATGCCGGAAAATTGAACGGCGGGAAATAACCGAAAATTTCCGGAAATTGTCGCGGGAATATCATCCCGACACAGGAGGCGACGCTGAATCGTTCCTCTACATTGCAATGGCCCGGGATATTCTGCTCAGCCGGGAAAACCGGAATAAACTAAATTGAAGCCTGTAAAAACTGTTCCTGGAAACTCTGAGCCGTAACCGGTTCCGAAAAAAGAAAACCCTGCAGAACATCACACCCATACTCACGCAGCTGTATGTACTGGTTCTCCTTTTCCACACCCTCAGCCAAAGCCGTAAAACCAAAGGTTGAGGAAAGTGCCATAATGGCACGGACAATTTCCACGCTCCGGGGATCTTCAGGAAAATTGTCAATTATTTCCTTGGCTATCTTCAGAGTATTGACAGGCAAAGTGTTCAGAATGGCCAGGCTTGAATATCCGGTACCGAAATCGTCAAGCATAATGCGAATTCCCATTTTCTGAAAACTTTCCAAATGAGAGCAGACAAGCTCCGGATTCTTCATAACAGTGCTTTCGGTTACCTCAATCTGCAGCGCAGAACCTGGAAGATTGTGCAATTTCATAGCTGTTTCAATCATTTCAACACAATCGGGCTGTTCCAGCTGCACCAGAGACATGTTAATGGAAACAAAAAAATCGGGGTCCATAATCTTACGCCATACCTTGAGCTGGGCCAGAACCTTGTAAAGGATCCATTTCCCCAGATAAACAATGGGCCCCCCCTTCTCGGCAAGAGGAATAAAACGCGAAGGCGGAACCGCCCCCTGACCGGGAACATCCCAGCGCATCAGAGCTTCACAGCCTATAATATTACGATCTGCATCAACCAGCGGCTGGTAGGCTACATGAAAACCATTGAAACCACGAAGAATTATGTTTCTGAGAATAAACTCAAGAGAGTTGTTTTCATGATAAGCAGCCCCCACTTCAGGAGAGTACATGAATTCTCCCCAGGGTTCCTTCTGATTAATAGTCAGGGCAATTTCCGCGTTATCTTCCAGTTCCTGAACAGTTTCGCCGTGGTCGGGGAAAATAGTTACACCGATATTACAGCCGAAACTGATATCGGAAGCAGGGGGATTATGAACGCCCCGGACCTGTTCCATAACTTCATTCACAATACCGGCAATTTCTTCAGCATCTTTATTAAGAGGCAGAACAAACAGAAATTCGTCCATTCGATCAGATTGATAGAGATTTTCCTCGCCGATAACGGATTTAACCCTCTCCGCCGTTACATAAAGAAGCACTTTCATCCGATCCCGGGAGTGGCGGATACGCTTATAGGCCTGATCAAGCTGAATAATGCCGTAGGCAAACTTTTCCCTCTTATGATTAACCATCTGATTCAGCCGCCGCATTAAAACATGACGGCATAAAAGACCTGTTTCGGAATCATAATCAATAAGGTACTGCAACTGACGAGTACGATCTTTTTCAAGGTTCAGATCGTTGACAGCTTGTTCCAGCAATTTTCTGCACCTGCCCGCATCCGTCATATATTAACTATTGTATGTGAAAAAAATGAAAAAAACACGATTTTTTAAAGGAGAAGTTGGAAAAAATCATTTTTTACATTATAGAAATAGATACAGAAGCTTCTCAAAACCGGCAAAAGATAATAGAAGTAACAGGGAGATATATCATGAGCCATGCCAAGATTAAACTCTATGAAAAAATCTCAGCTGAACTGATAGAGTCAGGCGAAGCCCAATCCGGAACAATGATGGGCTTTCCCAGCCTGCGCTACCGGAGCCGATATTTTGCCTGTAAGGATAAAAGTACAGGAGCACTCATAGTTAAACTCACCGAAAAAAAAGTCAGTTCGCTGATACAGGCCGGCAAGGCCAAACCGTTTTCTCCGGCAGGACAGTTATTCAAGACATGGGCTGTTATTCAGGATTTTGATGAGGAACTCTGGCGCTCCGTCCTGCAGGAAGCCCGTCAATACGCACTGGAGTCTCTCGTCAAAACAACCGATACTTCCAATCAGGCTTAAGGCCGGATAACAAGGCGGAAATAGGAGAGGTGTTCGCCAAAATCGTTATTTACAGGAACAAAATGCGCCGTTTCTCCACTGGAGAATTTCATTTGAATCAGGGGATTCTCTGCCGACCGCATAAAAGAAGCAAAACCTTCCGAATCTACCCAGCAGGAATAGCGGATAACTTTTGTATCCGCAAACAGAACTTCCGGTTCTGAGCAGGGAACTGAGAGGTTTTGTGTTTTATCAGATAAAACCAGGGACCGCGGGGCCGAATTATGAAGCACCGAATACTCCTTACCGGCGGACATCAGACTAAAATTCAATACAGTCCGTTTTTCAGATTCTCCCGGCAGGGCGAAATCTCTGTAAAGCCAGTCGGCGTCCATAAACAAAGACTTTTCAGAATTGGTCCATCGGCAGGCAGGAAAGAAATACTGCTGTCTGCCCTGTTCAACAAAGAAAACCCGGGGAGCAGATGAATGAGTGGCGCACGAAGCGGCCAGAAGCAGGAAAGGTAAAAGAGAAAGCAGCCTTATTCCTGAACGTTTAAAGAAAAGGCCGGGAAAAAGATTCCCGGCCTTTGAGGCATTAATCACTCGCCAGTTACGGTACAGGTGTACTTCTGAACAAAGCCCAGGATGCCGTAATTGAAGGAAAAGTCAACTGTGGAGATCTTTGTAATACCACCGTTGGCTGCAGCCTGACGAATACCGCTTTCAGTATCGGAACCGAAAATACCAAGGACGCTGGAACCGGTAGCAACACCAACTTTAGAACCGACAGGGTTACCGGTAGCGCTTACGGGCAACGTGTAAGTTACGCAGGAAACGAGCATACCAAGAACCATAACGACCAACGAAATAAAAAGGACTTTCTTCATAAAGAATCCCTCCTAATAAATGTTAAATTATATAAACATGAAACACATAATATGTGCAATACTATCCGTTATTTTATTATCTTGATTTTTCCACTTCTTTCCACATACATTACAGCTATCAGTTATTTCGGGAGCCTGGGTGTGAAAAGGGTATTGTGTTCCATAATTCTTGCTGTAACAGCTATTTTTTCAGCTGCAGCAGTAGAAAGAATTCCATGGAAAGCAGGTATTATGCTGGGTTATCCCACAGCCATTACCGCAGGATACCGCTTTAACAGCTCAATGGAGGCAAACGGACTGGTCGGCGTTTCCTATATTGCCGGCTCTTTTGCCCCGGTAGGCGGAATTTTCGGCGCAAATATGCTGTTCAACATTATGGATTTCGATATTTCCAACGAATCCTTTCAATTATCCGCCGGTCCTCAAATTAACGCCCTTTTAGGAAGCGGATATATCGGCCTGGAATTCTTAGCCGATCTGCGGCTGGAATACACCTTCTGGGATTACCCCATAAATATCTTTACTGAAATAGGTATCGGCGCCCGCTACATCAGTACCGGCAGTAAAATAAGTGTTACCGGAATGGGTAACATCGGAGCACGCTACGTTTTCTAAAGAATCCGCCTATTCCGCCCCAATACCCTCTCCTTTAAGAAAATCAGCGTAAGTACGAATGGGAATTGCGGCCTCCCGGGCTTTTTTCAGTTTGGTGGAACTGCCGGCAGGATTATCGCATACAAGCAGAACTGTTTCCCGGGTAACCGTCCCGGCCACACTCCAGCCCCGTTTTTCCAGCATTCCGGTCAGCTCTTTACGCCCCATGGGTGCTTTCCCGGTCAGGCAGACCGTTCCCCGGGATTCTTTCAGTGTCAGTTCTTCCTGTATGTCCACCACCTGAAGCAGTTCATCCAGGAATTCCATGTTGCCCTTCTCGGCCTTCCATTCAATAATTCTCTCACCGATAATATAAGACGGATCATTGAATGAACGGAAATCGTTCAATGAAGTAATTCCCAGGCGGGCCAGAGATTTTTTCTGCACCATGGGTATGCCCAGACGGGAAATGAGTTCCACGGCGCTCATGGACTTTGCGGAAGCCGTCTGTTCCAGAAAATTACTGATTTTTTTCGCCCCAAAGCCCTCCATACCATCAAAATCTTTCTCTGTCAGCGTGTAGAGGTCGCGGACATTCCGCAGTTTCCCGGCATCATAAAGAGCCTCAAGTGTTTTCAAAGCCACCTGCTCCACGCCGGCCTGACGCACCCAGAACAGAATGGACTGCAGCACCCGGGAACGGCACAGGGCATTGGGACAGGCCAGATTCACACCATTTTCCACCACTCTGGTACCGCAGGAAGGGCAAAAATCCGGCCAAAGAGCCGCGTCAGTAAAATTATCAGGGCGCTCTTTTCCGACAGGGTTTTCCCGGACATAGGGAATAACATCGTTGGCTCTCTCTACAAGGATGGAATCTCCCCGCGCCAGCTTCAGACGGCGTATGTTTTCGGCGTTATGCAGACTGGCCCTTTCAAGTGTGGCTCCGCCGAGGTAGATCGGCTGAAACACGGCAACCGGAGTTAAATTGCCCTGCCGGCTTACCTGCCACACAACCTTTTCCAGCCGGGTTCTGAGCGACTGGGCAGGCGGCTTAAATGCCAAAGCGTAATGATGATGGTGATCCACCACCCAGCGCCTGTCAATTTCATCGTGCAGACTGTTGTTGTCAACCAGAATAATTAAACCGTCTGTTTCAAAGTTCCATTCATCCCGCAGCTGCTCTACATAGCGGGTGTAAATGCTGCCGATGTTCTGAAGCCAGATCCGCTGCGGTGTGTTTGTGTCTGCCGGGTTGTCTGCCGGACCGCCTGCAGGGCTGCCTGCCGGGCTGTCTGCCGGGTTGCTTGCCGGGCCGCCTGCCGCTCCGGCAGTAAAGGTCTCAAAGGTTGTAAAGCCCTGTTTCCTCAGGAGGGTTATTTTTCCGCTTTCCGATGCAAGCTCCGGAAAGCGGGCAAGATCTTCTGCGGGAGGCGTATTTCCTCCGGAAAACTCTGCGGACGGCCAGACTATCTGATAGGCCAGGAATTTTACATACCGCACATCCGCCCTGTCTTCTTTACGGTTTATAAGACCTACACAGTTGTTCCTTAACGGTTTGCCGCCGGTATCAAATTGAGTATTTTTGGGAAGATACAGCTCTCCGCGGATTTCCACGGGCTCTTCTGTAAAAGAGAGCTCCCGGGGAATATCTTCCATATAGGAAAGAATATGACTGACATCCTGACCAACCTCGCCGTCTCCCCGGGTGGCCGCGTATTTAAGCTGCCCCTTCTGATAAAACAGGGACGCGGAAAGACCGTCCACTTTTGGCTGAACTGTAATAACACTGCCCTCCGGCAGATTAAGCCGGAGAAGCCATTTTTCCACGTCTTCCAGTTTTTTAGCCTTCCCCATGGACAGCATGGGAACTCTGTGCCGGATTTTTTTCCCTTCACCGCCGAAACCCACGGAGGAAAAATAGGGATGCTCCGGCTCCAGACGGTGCAACTCTTCTTCGAGGGAATCAAACTCGGCATCGCTTATTAAAGACTCCCCGGAACCGTAATAAGCAGCCCTCGCTTCTTTGAGGCGCCGGGCCAGTTTATCAGCGTTGTTCATCGGCGCAGCCTCTCAGTAAGGCCCGAAACCGATACGTACGGCCAGAGCCAGAAACAAAAGCGACAAAACCGCCACAATCGCCTGAGCCCTGATGCTCCAGCGTACCCATGTACCCCAGCCCACAGTTGTAAAGCTCAACCCGATAAGGAGCAGGGCGTTGGTGGGATAAAGGATGTTGCTGAAACCGTCGCCCAGACTGAAGGCAAAGACAGCCGTCTGCCGGGTAAGGCCGGCCATTTCCGCCAGCGGAATAAGAATGGGCATCATCAGAAATGCTTTGGCCGAAGCGCTTGAAACAAAGAAGTTCATAAACAGGGTAACCCCGTACACCAGCAGCACTGCTGTATAGGGAGCCGAGCGGCTTATCATCTGGCCCGCGCGGAACAAAATAGTATCCATAACCTTTCCGGCAGTCATAATATGGGGCACCGACATGGCCATGGCTATCAGAACCAGTCCCGGAAGAATGTTCAAAACTCCCATGCCGAAAACTTTCCAAAGCCGCCGGCCCTTCAATCCGCCGCGGTGTCCGGCTCCCAGACCCGCTGCCAGGAAAATTAAAGCCAGAAGCGGAAAGGACAAATCGGAAGCATCCGGCCATAGACCTGTCGCTGTTAAAACAGAAGCTCCCAGCATGAGAAGAACGCCCAGGGCCATAAACAGACCAAACCAGGAAATGGCCCGGGTCATCTCGGGACGCAGGGCTGCTTCACGGCCTGCCAGCACCTTTTCACGGGAATACTGCTGCCGCAGCCCTGTATCGGCCTTGTAACTGAGGGATTTTTCGGGATTCTTCTCAATTTTACGGGCGTATAAAAATGTAAAACCAAAGGCCACGGCATAAGTAACAAGCAGAAACAGAATACGCAGCCCCGAACCCGAGTTCAGGGGAAGTTCAGCCACTTTCTGGGGCACCTGCACGGTAAAGGGATTGGTAACCGCGGCGGCAAATCCGAATCCCATGGCCAGAAGACTCATACCCAGGCCCGTTAGGGAATCCCATCCCAGAGTAATGGCCAGAGGAACAATAAAAATAACAATCGGCAGCAGTCCCTCATACAGACCGACAAAGGACGAAAGCAGCATAATAACGGCCATAACCAGAGCCAGCAGCAGGTATTTCCTGTCCCAGAATTTTTCCACTGCCCGAACCAGAATGGACTCCATAACCCCCACTTTTTCTATAATGGTAAAAGAGCCCCCCACAAAAAAAAGAAAAGCCGCAATAACCGCCAAAGTAACACCGTTCGGCCCCCAGAACACCTCCGCGGGAGCCGTCAGCCAGCGCCAGAAGGGTAAATCCGATACCACCTGTTCTCTTTCGGCCGGATTCAGAAAACGGAAGGAACCATCCACCACTGTGGTCCGCCCGTCTTTAATAACACGTTGATACTCTCCCGGCGGCAGCACCCGGGTCAGGACGCCTGATATTATTATAAGAAAAAGTAAAATTCCCCCGGCCAGAAGAAAGGCCCGCAGACCTATCTTCACACTGCTTTTTGCCTGCATATCCGCTGTATTACTCATTTTTTCTCACGGCTGTCATCGGCCAGCACATCTTTGAGCAGACCTTCCAGGAACTTCACCATAATACCCCATTCTTCCAGAGACACCGCTTCGTTAGGCGCATGAACCGTCTTCATGGAGTCCTTATCTATCCGCATGGGGATAAACCGGAAAATGGCATCACTTAAATTCCTGTACCAGCGGGAATCGGTGGTTGCTGTCATTAAGTACGGCGCAGAGAGCGCGCCCGGGAAACAGCGCTCCACCTGACGTTCCATGGCTTTCCACCAATGCCCTTCGGCCCCGCCGGAGGGAACCGGCTCAAAGGCCGAATTTTCCACAATTTCCACCGTAACGCCTTCATCGACAGCATCTTCAATAATGGACTGCACCCGCTTTACATTCCCGGCAATGGTTTCTCCCGGCAGAATGCGCATATTAACCAAAGCCTCAACCTCGTCGGGCAGAACATTATCACGCTCCCCTCCCCGTATAACCGTCGGCGCCAGAGTGGTCCGAACCATGGGTGCTGTACCCGATGAGGCCGAAAGCATATTTTTGAGGATACCGCCGAAAAAGCGGTTATTCTTTAACATGAGTCCCTGCAGGCCGCCGGAAACACTGCCCAGAGCCCGGAGCATTCCTCCCGGCACATGGCCAATGCTGGCCGGCGCCGGAGTGTTTTCCAAAGCCAGGATGGCCGCGCTTAAGCGTCCCACAGCCGTATGACTGGGCGGAGCGGAAGCATGCCCAGGCATTCCCCGGGCCTTTATCCGCAGGGTCAGAAAACCCTTTTCGGCAATTCCCAGTAAAGCAACCTCACGGGAAGTAAACGACGCAAGCTGATCCACAGCTACCGCTCCACCCTCGTCCAGAATGAAGGCAAAACGCATACCCCGCTCGGCAAAGAGCTGTGCCATATGCCCCGCACCGCGTTTTCCGGTGGTTTCTTCATCGCCGCCGAAAGCCAGATAAAGACTTCTTCGGGGCTGATACCCCTCTGCCGCCAGACGGTTGGCCGCTTCCAGCCAGCCGGCCAGCATGCCCTTGTCATCCAGAGTACCGCGTCCATGAAGGACACCGTTTTCTACCACTCCGTCAAAGGGCGGATGCTCCCATTTAGAAAAATCCCCCGGAGGCACTACATCAAAATGAGCCATGCCCATAACAGGCAGCAAATCCGGCTGACTTCCCTTCCAGTGGTACAGAATGGCCCGATCGCCGGGGAGTTCCCTCTCCATTACCCTGTGAAGGTCGGGGTATAATTCAGCAATACGTCCCGGAACCGCTTTAAAAACAGCTTCATCTTCATGTTCGGGTGAATCCGACGAGACAGTCGGCATACGTATAAGTTCAGCAAATCTTTCTACAGCATCCATAATACTCTCCCAAAAGGATGCTACAGCAAAAATACGTAATAATCCAGAAAAAGAACCGGGAAATCCAAAGAACGGCGCTAACCGGGTTCTTCATCCCGCAGAATACGGTGAATAGTTAAATCTCCGTCGCCCTCTTCAGGCACGGGCGATGGACGCAGAAGCCTCCATTCATCAGCCGCAGAAGATCGTCCGCCGGGAAACCAGGCAGCCACTACGGCCGGGTGAACATCCAGGGCAGGCTGGGGCTGATAATTTGACGGATCATATTCGCGGCGGGCAAGCATGCGCACAACGGGATAAAGAGTTTTTCCCCGCTCGGGCCTGCTGCTTTCACGTCCGGTTTTCCTGTCCCGGATAAACGCGGCCAGACTCCATTCCAGAGCTGTACGGCCGGCCATGTCCATACGGGCAGCATACTCTGAATCTGAATTATCCAGGAGAAGACGCACGGCAGATTCATTTCCCAGCCAGGCGGCTGCCATGAGCAGTGTTATGCCTTCAGAATCCACTATATCCAGAGGGAAACCGGCCTTAACCAGAAGAGGCAGATTCGCAGGTCTTTTACCTGCCAGGGCATAGAAAAGGGGAGACTGCTCCAGACTGACTGCCGCGCTTTCTGCGGGATCTTTAATAATATACGCCGGTGTGTTCAGCAGCTGTTTAATAACACCCGTCTCTCCGGCAGCTGCCGCGTAACACAGAGCATTGCGGCCCTTGCTGTCGGTCTGTTCTACAGAGGCTCCCCGCTGCTGAAGCAGTCTAACCACCGCAACATGGCCAAAATACGCGGCGCTCATCATGGGAGACACCCCGTGTTCATCCGCGCCGTCCACGGCAGCGCCGGCATCCAGCAGGGAGCGCAGCTCCTTCCACCGGTTGTCCCTGGCCGCGCAGAGTACAGCCGCTGTCTGACTTGTATTTTTCCGCCAGTCCGGAGAATCCGCCCAGTCTCTCAGCTCACCTATATTCCGCCACAGGAATAAATCAAAATCATTTTGCAGCACCGGCAGCCTCAGAGGAGAAAGTCCGAATCTGTCTGTGTCATAAGAAACCAGCCGCTTCGGATTAGCACCATGTTTAAAAAGCCGCCAGGCTAACTCGAACTCACCCCTGTTCACGGCCAGAGACAGAGGCGAAACCGGCTCTCCCTCAGGCCCGTCACCCACAATCTGCGCGTCGGCACCGGCTTCCAGAAGACGCACTACCAGATCCTCACGGGACATAGCAACAGCCAGCAGCAGAGCGTTCATTCCCTCAGGTCCAAAAATATCCGGGTCGGTACGAGACATGTTCAGAATAAGATCCGTCATTGCATAATTACCGGATGCCACAGCGTAAAGAAGCGCCGTCTGCCCTGCGGTATCCGGTTCATTGGGATTTGCTCCGGCTTCCAGCAGAATCTGCACTTCCCTGTTGTCTCCGGCAGCCGCAGCAGCGGCCAGTTCTCCGGGCATGGCCAGCCGGCCGGCCCACAGAAAACATGATAAGGCAAACGCGTAAAACACTATTAGGAGAATTCGCAAAAACTTCATTACGTCAATTATCGGCAGCAAAAAGCATACCGGCCAGACCTATCGTCTCTGAAAAGAAAATCCATTAAGATAAACTATGAGAATTTCATCCCGTTCTTTCGGCCTTTCCATAACCGGGGAAAAATCTACTCTCTGGACTGTTTCCAGTCCTTCGGGTATTTCCATATCTCTCAGCGACTGGGGCGCCACTCTGGTTTCGGTTATTCAGCCTGACCGGCGGGGAGAGACAAACGAAGTTGTACTGGGCTTTCCTGATGCGTCAGACTACACCGCGGAAGCCGGATATCTGGGCGCTACCTGCGGGCGTTTTTCCAACCGCATTAAGAATGGACAGTTCACACTGAACGGAACCGCATACCAGCTGGCCTGTAATAACGGCCCCAACCATCTGCATGGCGGGGAAAAAGGTTTCAGCGCCATTCTCTGGAAGGCAGAACCGTATCAGAGCTCGGAACGCTGCGGTGTTCTGTTCCGTCATACCAGCATGGACGGTGAAGAAGGCTATCCGGGAACTCTGGAAGTAGAAGCCGATTACTCACTGAATAAAGCCGGTCTGCTTTCCATGGAGTTTCGGGCTTCAGCCGGCCGGGATACTATTGTCAATATAACCAATCACAGCTACTGGAATCTGGCAGGAAAACCGTTCCAGCCGGTTAATAACCATATTTTAAGCTTCAACTCATCGCACTACCTTCCTGTCGATTCCACATCCATTCCAACCGGAGAGTTATGTTCTGTCAGCGGTACCCCTTTTGACTTCCGGAAAGGTAAATCCATAGGAAAAGATCTGGAACAGATTGAAGGCGGTTACGACCACTGCATGGTGATTGACGGCACTCCGGGTGAACTGCGCACAGCGGTCTACGCCGAGGATCCTTCAAGCGGCCGGGCCATACGCCTGTCAACCAACAGGCCGGGTATACAGTTTTACTCCGGGAATTATCTGTCGGGAAACCCCTTCATCAAACACAGCGGCTTCTGCCTGGAACCGGAAGATTTTCCCGATGCTCCAAACCGTCCGGGATTCCCATCCACCCTGCTGCGTCCCGGAGAATTGTACAGTCATCATACAACAATACAGTTTTTGACGGTTCCTGAATAAGAAAGAAATAACATAACCCGTTGACGAAAAAATGAGGTGCCGATATAGTACTGCAAGCCTATGCAGCAGTGGTGGAATCGGTAGACACGCCAGCTTGAGGGGCTGGTGGCCGCAAGGCCGTGGAGGTTCAAGTCCTCTCTGCTGCAAATAGCCAATAAAGCAAAGTTTTCTGTTTCTTAAAAAGTCTCTCCGCGGCCGGCATGGCGGCTCCCTGTTAAAAACCGGAAGATGAGGCCGCCCTTGCCTCTGTTTTCCTTAACCCTTAACCTTCGGAAGAAACGCAGAGGTAATTATTCTCTTACACATTGACACGTATAATAACACGTACTAAGATACACAGGTGAAGAGTTGGTCATCCAGGCAAATTTTGAACATGCTGACAGCCGATGGCTGGACTGTAAAAAATAAGGTTGGCTCGCATCTTCAGCTTGTACATCCGGTCAAAAAAGGCAAGGTAACTGTTCCGCACCCCAAGAAAGACCTTGCGCCCCCAACCGTTAAAAGCATTGCGAAACAGGCAAAGATTAATTTGGAGGAAAAATGAAAACTTATGTATATCCAGCTTTTTTCCGGCACCTTGAAAGTGGAACATATTCAATAGATTTTCCCGATTTACCCGGCTGTGTTTCGGCTGGCGACAATCTCGAAGAAGCGTATCAAATGGCCAAAGAAGCCCTCTCGCTGCATCTATACGGAATGCTCGAAGATAACGAGTCATTACCGGCCCCAGCCACACCGGAGTCTTTAGCCGGCGAAGAAAACTCATTTATTGCATTAGTAGAAGGACGGCCGGATTTAGTTGCCGCAGAGATAAGAAACCGCTCCGTCAAAAAGACATTAACCCTCCCCTACTGGCTCAACGAAGAAGCCGAAAGACTACATATCAATTTTTCCCAAGTGTTACAGGAAGCGGTAAAAGCCAAGGTGAATGGTTAGAAGATTCTCGTAACAGATGGAAATACTCACTCACTGCAAATCAAGGGCTTTTATATCTTTCACCGCAAAATGAGGGGCTGGTGGCCGCAAGGCCGTGGAGGTTCCAAGCTATGCCGAAGCTCAGTATTCCGACCCGGACTTTTTAATCATTTCATTTGTACCTTTTACCAGTGTATCAATGAAACTGTTAAAATTTTCCACTTCCGCTCTGGGCAGCCGGAAACCTATCGCGCCCTCATGCCCCCCTCCGTTCTCAATATGGAAACGGTCTATAACATGACGCAGATCCAGCGTTTTATAGTGCTCACTGCGCCTCATGCGGAACTGTATCAGATCAGATTTATCCGGCGGATCATAATACGCAAACATGCCGACAAACCGGCTTTCTTCAGCCAGTTCATTAGCCGCGTGCTTGGCTGTAGTTACAATAACTTCGTTGTCATACTTGGCTCTGAGTGTCTCCATGGTTTGCTCGTCCAAAGCAATCCAGGCAATCTGGCCTTCTTTCTTTTTATATGACTGCAGTTCCTTATAACACTGCGACTCTTCCACAGAAAGATGTTCAAGCTCCGTTAAAATGTCTTCCAGACTGGAGAAATTCCCCGAATTTCTGTCGGTTTTCTGCATCAGCATTTTATTAAACCGGCGGCTGAAGTACCGGTAATACCGTTTCTGTCTTCCAGCCTTAAGGTACTGTCCCATTTTGGAGTCGCCGGCTATACCAATAACAATGGACAGAATAAAGTTCCGGGAGAAAAGATCGTTAACTTCCAGTTTATTTTTCCAGACAAGACTGCGGCTTATGCGGAAAGCCAGCATACCGATAAGCTCACAGGAGGAAGAAGCCTGATCAACCAGACATAGTCCCTCATCGCCTATATAACTGCTGTCACCATCCATATGATGATCAATTTCCAGAACAGGAACACCTTCTCTGTCCATCAGGGGCTGGAGATGTTCCAGCAGATCCACCATATCCTTTTTAGGGGTATCGCATACAACCAGGGCTTCACACCTTGCCGCGGCCGCCGCAATTTCTTCCGGCTTTTCCACAACATCAATAGCATTGTACTGGCATATATTCAGCAGGTAGGGAAATCTGTCCCAGTATTCACGGCGGGAAACTATAACAGCCTTAACGGCAAACTTGTTCAGCAGCAGGCTGAAAGCCACCATGGAAGCAATACAGTCTTCATCCGGATTACGGTGCCCCGCTAACATAAAATGATGACGAGTGCTGATTTCCGAAATGAAATTGTCAAGGATACGGCGTTTTTCCCGGGAATTCCGGATTCGTGTTTTTCTCATTCTTCACCTTTCCTGTTGTAAAGCATGGCCCTGTCGCGGCCGGCTTTCTTGGCGGCATAAAGGGCTTTGTCAGCATTAAGAGTAAGCTCTCTGACAGTTGTCCCATGCAGCGGATATTCGGCAATACCGATGGTTGCGGTAACAGCCTCTACTGTTCCTTTTTTTTCTTTGAGTAAATTAAGCGAGGCCAGAGCACTGCGGATTTTCCTGCAGGCCTCAAGCACCTCCCGGCCGTTTTTTCCCGGCAGAATAAAAGCAAACTCATCTCCGCCGTAACGGCAGAGAATATTACTGCTTTCATTAAAAATCTGCTTAAATACTTTGACGGCTGCCAGTATGACCGCGTCTCCGGTGGCTTCCCCGTATTCGGCGTTCAGTGTTCCAAAGCGGTCCAGATCTACCATAACCAGCGAGAAACTGTTGTCTTCAATACGGGTATTCAGCACAGCTTCCTGCAACGCTTCATCGAAAAACCTGCGGTTGTACAGTCCGGTAAATTCATCCCGTACAGCCCGCATTCTGGCCTGCTGGCCCCATTGCACCATTTCAGAGAGAAAGGCGCCCGTTTTCTGCAGCCGGCCTGTAGCTGTCTGCAGCATGCGCTGCATTATGCCAATGGCCGTTTCCGGATGACTCAGCATAAGCCGGCGGAAATTTTCGGCATTCAGGGACAAAAGAACACAGTCTTCTTCCGCCCGGCATGTTGCAGACCGGACATCCTTTTCCAGAATAGACATTTCTCCAAAAAAACTTCCGGCTCCCACCCGTGCAACTTCCAGTTCTTCCTGATTATCTGCCGCTATGGATATGGACACTGTTCCCGAAAGAACCACATACATAACAGAGCCTTCACTTCCTTCCCGGAAAAGTATCCAGCCCTTGGCTACATCCTGACGTTTCATAAGCCGGAGCACATGCTTCATGGATTCAGGGGAAAGGGCGGAAAAAATATCCAGCTTATTCAGATTATCCAGCATCAGTCAGCCCCCAGATCTTCAGGAAACAAAGCCTTGTTTCCGCCTCTGCGGCGGCCTTCCATGGTAAGGCTGTGAGCCATTTCAACCAGACTTTCCGCACTGCTGCCGTGCTCGGGAGAAAGCACCATGCCGAAGCTGGCAGAAAGCCGTATTTGCTCATTTCCTGTAACAGAGGAAAGATCCATTCCAAGCAGAAAAAGCCCTATTTGCCTGCTCATGTCAGAGAGCTGTTCCCTGCTGGAATTGCTGAATATCAAGGCATTCTCGTTACCCATGTAACGAAAGAGCATGGAGCGGTCCGGCACCCATTCACTGAGCCTCTCAGCTGTCAGCCTGAGTACTTTATCTCCGGCTTCATGACCGAATGTATCGTTAATGGTTTTAAAATTATCCGGTTTAAACATTATCAGCCCTGTTTTTGTTCCGGAAGCTAACTGCCCGGCCAGCTGTTCATCAAAACAGGTTCTGTTTGACAGCCCTGTCAGCTTATCCACATACACCTGCCGTTTGAGTTCCTGCACAACCGGCGAATTCTCTTTGACCAGATCGTTGGTGCTTCGAATACGCGCGGAAATCTGAACCAGAAATGAATGCAGCAGACGCGCCCGGGTTAACGACGGCAGCTGGGGCAGATTATCATAGGTTCGGCCCTCTCCGGGAAAAACAAGAAGTGTCGAATCTACCGCGCTGTAAGCCGAAGCATTCCGGCTCTCACCGGTAATCATATCCAGTTCGCCGAAGAAATCACCAGGCAGAAAACGGGCAATATCCACCTGCCGGCCTTCATCATCCCTGCGGCGGATCAAAACCTCTCCGTCTTCCACCACGTAGAGACTCTCTGAAGCGTCCCCGGCCGAAAAAATACATTCATCCTTACGGAATTCAACCCTGCCGCTTAAAGCCAGTATTTCATCCAGATCTTCTGCAGAACAGGAAGAAAACAGAGATGATTTTTTCAGCAGTTGCCAGGCATTCCGATGCATTATCTACTCATCTTCCAAAGGCACATGCAGACTTTCCGCGCGCGTTTTAGTCCGGGAAGAGAAGCGGAATACCGGTACCATATGCGCTGCCTTGGCAGGAATTGTTATCTCTTCTCCGGTAGCCGGATTATGTCCGACACGGGCTTTACGAACAGGCTTAAGATTCAAAGCCAGGCGCCCCAGACGTCCCAGGGGAACACTTTTCCCCATCAGCATACCTGTTTCCAGCAAAACCGCATAGTCATCAAGCAGCCGGCGGACCGTTTTCTGGGATAAATCGTTATTTTCTGCCAGATACTTTATCATTGATTTTTTATCAAACTGCCCGGGGCCTGTCTCTCCGGGAGAAGTAAGCTGCCTGTTAATATGAACAAAAGTGGTTGTCAGAAAAACCATGGCTTCCCGCACCCGGGCTTCCTGCTCCTCTTCGGAAAGGTTGGAAGGCACCACCGCAATTCGGTACAGCGCCGAGGTGTGCCTGACCGGTGCTCCTTCAAACGAGGCAACCTTGCCCACATTCAGATTCTCAACCAGTGAAACATCTTCACGGTTCAGTATATCCGGAACATCAGAGCGGATCTTAATGCTGGCATATCCGAATTTCCGGGGATTTCCCGGCCCCAGGGAAACCAGAGATCCCGAATAGGTTGCCAGAATCATACCACGGGGATCACCGGCATCCACACTGTTTTCAAAGTTCATTCCCAGCAGACGGATCTGTTCTTCAAAAAGCCGGTTTTTCTCTTCCCAGAGATTACTCAGCTTTTCCAGAACACCCTCTTCCTTTGCCCAGGATTCTTCCGAGGTTCTGACCAGTTCTTTCAAATGCGCGGCTACTTCGGCCGGAATACTGTTTTCCATACCTTTATTATACAACGACTTTTCAGGAATTACCCGAAAAACGTTCATTCCATACTTCAGGAGTCCAGCCGGTGGCTTTTTTAAACAAAATACGGAATTCTTCTGAGCTGTTAAATCCGCATTTTACGGCCACTGAGTCAATAAACGAAGCCATATCCGTCTCTGCCCTGCGCAGAAAAAGCATCCGGCAAGCACGGTTAAGAGCCAGAACCGGAACTCCCCCGGGAATTTCATCTTCAAGCGCCAGAAATGCCGGACGGGTAAACAGACCCGGCCACGGGGAATCTGCAGAATTGATATTTGAACCCAAACGGGCATAAAGAGCCCCTGCTTCCCGGGCAGAAAAAACAGAAGTGCCATTCCCCATGCATCTCTATCGGCCGGGAAACAACAGCTGCCGAGTTATTTTCTGTCGACTCTGGAAAAAATCAGGTTAATTTATACAGAGCCCGGACCAGCGCCGATTTATTCCTGTCCACATATTCAACCAGTTCATCCAGCATTTCTCTTGGTTCGGAATCCGCGCCGGCCAGTTCCAGCACACCTTCAATACGCCGGTACCAAAGGTAATGAGAAGTCAGCGGCTCGGTCGGCGGATGTGTTCTTAACCGTGCATTCAGTTCTTCATCCAGCTGAATATGATTGGCACTTCCGACAATGTAGCGCACTTCTCCCCCCTCCCCAATCATCAGAACCATACGCCGGAAGCCTACATTGACAGCTTCATCACTGCGGAAACCTTTTACCCGGACATCAAGAGAGCCTAAACGGAGTTCCCAGCCTTCCGCGCGCCGTTCCTTTCGGAAATCAATAATGCTTTCCCGGACACTCTGACAGACATCGGTGTCATTGCGCGAATGCTGAAGCGTTGAACGCCAGTCCCGCAGCTGTTTCTCATACCGGGGCATTAACCCGGCCCGGGAAACAAAACGGTCCGTATCGGAGAGCAGCACCCATACATTGGCGAATTTGTCTCCCATACGGGAACGTAAACGTTTAAACAGCTTTATACCCTCCCTGAAGTATTCAAAAAAATCACTCTGCTCCTATACTATACACCACAGAGGAGACTGAATGTCACGAGATGTTCTTGTTATGTCGGATATTCACGGCAACCTGGAAGCCCTAAAGTCTGTCTTGTCAGCCGCGGCTCCGCATATACGGGCGGTCTGGGTGCTGGGGGACACGGCCGGTTACGGCCCCGATCCGGGAGCCTGCCTGAACTTACTCAGAAAAATAAATGCCGTTATGGTGCCGGGGAATCATGACTGGGCCGTATGCGGTAAAGCCGATCTGTCTCATTTCAACAGCGAAGCAGCCGCGGCTCTTTCCATACACCAAAAGCTTCTGAATAATGAGCAGAAATCTTTTCTGGCAGGCCTGCCTCCCCGGCGGGTTCTGGAATCGGTTCATATTTCGCACGGCCATCCGGATTCCCCTCTGTGGGGATATGTTCTGGATACCCCCACGGCCGCGGGTGTTCTGGCCAAAGCCGAAACATCACTGACTCTGCTGGGACACAGTCATATTGCCGCTTTATGGACCTACGACGCATACCGGGGAGCCCGGAGTCTGCCCATTGTACCGGGAGAAACAATATCCTACGCGGGCACTCCCCACCTGGCAAATCCAGGCAGTGTTGGACAGTCAAGAGACGGCGATCCTTCCGCGAAATTCATGCTGCTCAACCCCCGCCGGAAAACACTTGCATTTCACAGCTGTCCCTGGAGGCCGAACCCCCTGAGGCGTAAAATGATCCGCGCCGGCTATCCTGAAAGCCTGATTGCCCGGATGGCGCCGGAGAAACCGAACATGCGGAAAACACTCTAACGCTTTTTCTTATTTCCTGATTTTCCCTTTCGGGAAGAACGGTGCTTTTTCCCCGGTCCGCTGCCGGGATATTTTTTCCGGCTTCGGGGACTGGAAAAATGCGAATGGTCAAAACGTTCCATCCGTTCAGCCCGAATTTTAACACCCCGGTAAGGGAACCCCCGCAGTGCTTTTAACAGCCTTTCGGCCATTTCTTCTTCCACCTGAAACTCCGACCAGTCTGTATGAATATCAATACGTCCCAGAAGGATATTCCGTGAGCGGGAAGCCTGATTCACCAGTCCTATTATCTGCGGCGGAAGAACAGAATGCCTCCGGCCCAGATTTACCCGCAGCTGCACCATCTTTGAGGATCTGCCGCCTCCGCGCTGGTTTCCGGAATTCTTTCGGGCATTTTTTTCAGCTTCCTTTCGGCTGCGCTTAGGCGGAGGCGGCGGATTAATATCCTCGGCATGGGCATACTCTTTCAGCAGGGGGCCCAGCTCCCGGGCAACCAGACGCTCTATAAGCTCATCGGCAGTTAAAAACCCCAAATGCTTTTGAAATACTTCCAGCCACACAGGCGGCAGCAAGAGCTGACTGCCGGAATTATCTTCATCCGGCTCCGAAAGCGCTGAGAGCTGAACAGCCAGATGCTCCAGCTGCCGTTCACATATTTCCGCCCCTCCGGGTATACGGCCGGCAGCAATTCTGCGTCCCAGCACTTTTTCAATACGCTGTATGCGGTAACCTTCTTTCAAATGGACCAGTGCCAGAGATTGCCCCGTTTTGCCGGCACGGCCGGTACGGCCGCTTCGGTGATTGTACACAGCCGCCTCGTCAGGCAGATCAAAATGAATAACATGACTCAAATTTTCAACATCCAGTCCCCGGGCAGCCACGTCCGTAGCCACCAGCAAATTCAGATTGCCCTGGCGGAAACGGTTCAGTACAGATTCACGCTGATTCTGGGAAAGTTCCCCATGAAGCGAGTCTGCTGAGTAACCGTCTTTTCCCAGACGGGCTGAAACCGTTCTGACTGAATCACGTGTGCGGCAGAAAATAAGGCCGTACATATCCGGTTCAAAATCGATCAGCCGTCTTAAAGCGGCATATTTGTTTCCGGCATGTACCCGGAAAAATTTATGCTCAACCGTGGAAGTTCCCCTGTTACGCTCACCCGCAACAATTTCATGCGGCTCCCTCATGTACTTTGACGCAATGCGCGCCACATCCGGAGGCATGGTAGCCGAGAAGAGCAGGGTACGGCGCTCCGCGGACGAAGAATCCAGAATAGCATCCAGATCATCTTTGAATCCCATATCCAGCATCTGATCCGCTTCATCCAGAACAAGAAAACGGATAGCCGAAAGATCGGCCACCCCTTTTTCCAGCAGATCCTTCAAACGTCCCGGAGTGGCAATAACAATGTGCGCGCCCATCCGGAGGCTGCGGATCTGAGGGCCGAACGGAGCACCGCCATAAACCGCTATTGTGTGCAGGCCTTCCAGATTACGGCCGTAATCGGTAATTTCACGAGCCACCTGAGTGCACAGCTCCCGGGTAGGAGCCAGAATAAGAGCCTGCGTCTGCTTAAGAGAGCAGTCAATTTCCTGCAGAACAGGAAGTCCGAAAGCGGCCGTTTTTCCGGTTCCTGTTTGAGCCAGCCCTGCAACATCACCGGAATTTTCCAGAAGATAGGGAATCATTTCTGCCTGAATGGGCGTGGGCGTCTCAAACCCGCGCTCCCGCAGAGCCTGCAGCAGGGGTTCGTTCAAACCCAGTTCATTAAAAGTTATCAAAAATATTTCTCCCGGGAATACACGCGGCAGCCGCGCCATATCCCCACGCGCACCTTAAGCCATAGCGGGAGAGAGGTCAACTCAGGCAGAGGCTGGCCGGCACCATATTATCAGACCGCGTACCGGAATCTTCAGGCAGAAATTTTCAAAAACAGCACCCGGCCGAATCTCCAGCAGCGGGGGATTAAGACATATATTAGCATATTAGTAATATTGACTTAGATTTACAGCTGCTCCATACTAAAACCTCAAAAGGAAGTATTCATGAAAAGAATTATTCTTGTTTTATTACTTTTTTTACTGACAACTACTCTCTACTCTCAGGAAAAAGGAACAATGGACTTTAGTGTCAGTGCCGGGGTTATCAGTTCAAATTTTTTAATTGATTTTTATGCTCAGCTGCTCACTCTTGGACTGATCAGAACAAAAGGTGATGTAATGACACCGGCAATCAACACAACATTCAAATACGCCGTCATGGATAACTGGTTTGTCAATGCCGACTTCACATACGAATATGCCAAAAAAAAATTATTAGGCAGCAATGATGAGGTTCTGGATATACAAACACATAATTACTTCACTCTCGGAATAGGAACCGAATATCATTATTTTAACACAGAAATAACCCGGATATATGCAGGAACCGCAATAGCGTATACTCTTGACAACTACAAAACCAACAGTCAATCCGCCAACGTCCCTCACTTTAATTTTCAATTAACTCCCTTGGGAATACGTGTGGGGAAAAAGCTGGCCGGATTTTTTGAATTGGGATTTGGATATAAGGGCATATTGATTCTGGGAATATCGTATCAGCATTAACCGCACTCTAAAGGCAATTCCTGACAATTCAGGCAGTACAACTTTGGAAAAACAGCTCAATAACCGGCGCGCTTAAAGCGCCAGGCGGTAAAAGCCGCCGCGGGGATACAGATGCCTAAACAGTGGAGTATCAGGAAACTCCCGGCTCAATGTCCACGGACCGGGAGTTTCCTGTCAGAGCGAAAATCAACCAATTGAAAATTCTTAAATAAATGCTACGGCATTCATTTCAATTTTTGCACCGTAATGCAATTCAGAGGTTGGCACAATTGTTCGGCAAGGCCTGCAATCGGACAAAAATTTTGAATACAATTTATCAATGGCCGGCCAGAGTTGAATATCAGAAACATAAATAGTTACATTTAATAATTTATCCAGACAAGATCCGCTGGCTTCCAATATTGCTTTAAAATTATTAAAAACAACTTCACATTGTGTAACAATATCTCCGCCGACAAAATTCCCGGATTCTTTATCAATTGGTAATATTCCTGATAGATACACAGTTCCATTATGTATTATTGCCTGGGAATAATGCCCCTTTGGCTCAGGGGCATTTTCTGTACTCACAATCTTCAATTTTATCCAGCATTCCTTTCAGATTTATCTACAACAGAAGCAATCGCAACATCTCCAAGAACATTACATGGAGTCCTTGCCATATCCAATACTTTATCAACACCAGCAACCAGAGAAACACCTTCCAGGGGTATTCCAACTGTGGAGAATACACTTGTCATCATAACAATCATATAACCCGGAATACCTACAGCACCAATGGATATTAACAGGGCCGTAAAAATAATATGAACCTGCTGCATAATTGATAAGTCCATCCCGTATACCTGAGCAACAAAATTGGAAACAATTGCAATATACATGGCAGCACCAGCCATGTTAACAGTATTCCCCAGAGGAATCAGGAAACTGCTGACATCTTCACGCAAACCCAATTTTTGTGCTGCCCTGATATTCGAAGGTAAGGCCGCCATAGAAGAAGTTGTGGAAAAGGCAATCAGCAGCGGTTCCTGCATGCTTTTCATAAACTCTTTGAATTTAACATTGGAAGAGAACTTAATCATTGGCAGATAAACAATCAAAACAAAGGCTATGAGTGTACCATATACCGTAATTATCATTTTACCCAGAGGAAGCACCACAGACAAACCGTATTGAGAGACGGTAGAGGCAATGAGGGCAAATGCACCAATAGGCGCATAAAGCATGACATATTCGGTCATTTTAAACATGACCTCGGAAAAAGCCTTGAATCCATGCATTACACCTTTTCCTTTCATTCCCAAAGCACTGATACAGGCTCCCATAAACACAGAAAAGAGGATTAATGGCAGTAACTGGCCCTTGGCCATTGCATCTACTACGTTGCTGGGAACCAGATTTACCAATGTATTTAAAACACCGGTAAACTCTTTTCCCTTGTATTCGGAAGCTTTTGCAGCTATTGTCAGCCCGGCTCCCGGTTTAATAATATTTGCAACCACAACGCCTATTACCATGGCTAGAAGCATTGTTCCGATATAAAGAACCAGGGCCTTAACGGCAACCCTTCCCAGCTTTCTCATGTTGTTCATTGCACAGGTTCCGGTTACAATTGTCGTGATCAACAAAGGAACAACGAGCATTTTGACCAGTTTGATAAAAATATCACCGAAAGGCCGTAACCACATGCCGCTAATTCCAACCGCATTAAAAATGGCTCCCACAATTATACCGGCAATCAATGCTATTATCATCCAGGATGATAAACCTAATTTCTTACCCATTGGGCACCTCCTATCTGAATAACTTTTCAATTTCAAGATTTGCCTTAAGGCCGTTACCGGAAGCAATCAGAATGGTGGATTCGTCTTTCTTGATAACATTTGCTTCAATCAAATGACAAAGACCTGCATAGGCAGCGGCAGAGGTGGGCTCAATATAAAACCCATACTTAATAATTTTTTTTAATGCATTCACTATGTCAGATTCATCAATGCTTAAGATATCGCCATTGGTCTCCTTCACTGCTTCAATTACAGGATCAATCTTATTGGGGGAAGCCAGTGCTATACCTTCAGCAATGGTCTCTTTGAATGGTGTTGAATCAAAATTATTTTTATATTTTCTGTATATGGGATTACAATTTGAACTCTGAACAGCAAACAATCTGGGCAATTGAGTGATTTGCCTGGAAGCCAGAAGATTCATCAGGCCATAATAAATTCCCAGAAGAGTACTTCCGTTTCCGGCAACAGCAATAATATTATCAGGACTTTCAAAATTATTCTGCTCCCAGAGTTCATAGGCCAGAGATTTTGTTCCCTCAATAAACATGGGATGCCAGTTGTGGCCGGCATAATTGCTGCTGTTTTTCTGCGCAGCCTCTGCAACAGCTTCCCTGTTTCCTTTAATTTTATGAATTTCAGCTCCATAGGAAATAATCTGGGTTAACTTTCCGGATGAAGTCTTTTCAGGCACATAGATATCGCAGGGAATACCTGCCAGGGCACAGTATGCAGCAACAGAGGCACCGGCATTCCCTGATGAATCTTCGGATATACTTTTAATACCATGGTTTAGTATATGGTTGACAACCATTACAGTTCCTCTGTCTTTAAAGGAACCTGTAGGCATTAATGAATCCATTTTGATTCGAATGTTATATGCATGATTCCCAAGGGGAACAAGGGGTGTAAAACCTTCATTAAAAGTAACTTTCAAATCTTTATACTTCAGGGGATATGCTTTTTCATATCTCCACATACCAGGCAATTGAGGATTTATATCGTCTCTTGTTATCAGAGCTTTGTTTTGATAGAAAAGGCAGCCGCCGCATTCACATTGCCAAATAAGATCATCCGGTTTATATTTTTTTCTACATTTTATACATTCAAAGTCCATTTTATTCCCTTTTTATAGAAATCGTATAATGCAAAAAACCCATGTCAATAAAAAATTATATAAAATAAGCCATTAAAGCCTTTATCGTATATTTTTGTATACGGGAGAAAAGTCTAAAATACCTTACATAACGATTTCTGACCTGCCATAAAAGATATTTTAGGTCTGACTTCACCTGCCAAAGGAAACATGCTAGGCTCTGATAAGACAACTAAAAACGAATAGAACAGTTATGTCTGGCTGAATAATGACAACTGGACTAAAGGGGCACTTTTTATGAATTCTATTTTAAAGAATTATATACCTGCAGCCGAAGCAATATCACAAACCATAGGAAGTTTCTGTGAAGTTGTCATCCATGATTTAACCAAACCGCAAAATTCTGTAGTTTATGTAACAAAAAACAATGTAACAGGCAGAAAGCCGGGGCAATCATTTGAGCACCTGGTTAAGCAGGTGCTGCTAAATAAAAATTTCAAGAATGATTTTCTTGCCAACTATTATTTTGAAACGAATAATAAAAAGTTTAAGTCTTCTTCATCGCTGATTCGCAATTCAAAAAAAGAAGTTATTGGGATGTTATGTATTAATATTGATATCGGCCAGATACTGCCCTTAAAAGACTTTCTAAATAACGTCATAAATATTGAACAGGACGCTGATATCAATCAAGAGCTGGAAGAAGTCAATACTATAATTGATAAATTAATCACAAATATAATTGGTAAAAAAGATTTATCTGGAAATAACCGAAGGCAAAACATTGAATTAATACGATTTATTGAAAGCAAAGGGATCTTTTTGGTTAAGGGTGCCATTGAAAAGGTTGCAAAGGCTATGAATGTTTCAAAAGTTACCATTTACAGTTACCTTGACGAAATAAAAAAAGAAGCTGAGGTAAAGGCATCTGAAAAATAGAAATGGATTGTACAGTGCCAGTATTCACCTGACACCCTGCTCCTGAAACTTCCTCCTTTTCCATCATGCCGCCATTGCCCCAACGCCCGCAAGGTTTTATTGTTAAGAATATGAACAGTCTGGAGATTTGCCGCAGGAGCGGCCTGAGTGAAGAACGCATACAGGATATTCTGGAAACCGGCCGGGAACTCTGGGAGAAGGCGGAACCAGGTTTCAGGGAGAACCGGACCCATGAATACCTTACCCGGCGGTTTGATGAACTGAATTTCAAAATAACCCCTTTTTCCGGCATGCCCGGTTTTATTGCCGAACCGCCTGATACCTCCGCTTCAAGCGGCCGTGAATTCCCCGCACAATCACGGCCCCGCATAGCCCTGATTGCCGACATGGACGGTCTGCCCAACCCGGGTAATCCCGGCGGGAACTACATTCATTCCTGCGGACACCACATGCAGATGGCCAACATTTACGGAGCCGCGCGCATTCTTTCCGAACGTAAATCTCCGGCTCTTGCCCGCCTTTCGTTTATTGCCGCCCCGGCCGAAGAATACATAGATCTGGACAAGAGGGAGGAACTGCGCCGTGAGGGAAAAATCAGCCAGCTGAGCGGTAAGCAGGAACTGCTGGACCGAAAGCTTCTCAAGCAGTTTTCCCATGTTGTATCAACCCACGGAGCGGCGCATCCCCAGCCAATGTATATCGGCAGCGTCAGACGCATGAGCGGCTTTCAGGTAATGAATTTTCATTTCAAAGGACAGGCTGCCCACGCCGGAGCCGCTCCGCACAAGGGAATAAACGCCCAGAATGCCGCTTCACTGTTTCTGCAGGCCTGCGCCTTTCTGAGGGAAAGCTTTGAAGAATCCCAGCACATACGCATCCATCCGGTACTCCGGCTGGCAGAAGGGCAGTCGGTTAATATTATTCCTGATACCGCCTTTGTGGAAACCTATGTGCGCGGAGTATCGCCGGAGGCTATCAGCCTGACAACAGAAAAGCTCAAAGACGCGGCACAGGGAGCCGCCCAGGCTCTGGGAGCCTCTGTCGAAACAGAAATAACACGCGGCTACGCGCCCTTTATTGTCAACTCCCAAATGCACGAAATACTCCGCACCGTTGTGGAGGAAATGGGCGTACCCTTTATTGATGAAGAATTCGGCGCGGCCTCTTCGGATATGGGAGACATTTCCCAGGAGATTCCGTCAATCATGCTGGGGCTACCGGGGGCTAACGGACTGTTTCATAACCCCAACTTCCGCATTCTTGATGAAGCAGCCGCCTACCTGCTGCCGTCGGTGGTTCTGGCACGCTATCTGGAAGAGCTCTGTAAAGAATTATAATAGCCGGGGGTTTGGGCCGGCATATCCGCGGTGACCAATTCGTGCTGGCAGACTCAAGGCGCCTGTATTGAAGCGCCTGGACTGCAGCACAAGCTGCCCGCGCCGGCGGACTCAAGGCGCCCGGCCCGGTAATTCGGCGCCTCGGTGCCTTAGTGCATCGGCGCATGTAATCTGCAGGCAAATAAGGCCACACCGGCCGGACCGTTTCCCGCGCAAATTTTTCTGCTTAAAACGAAGAGCTTAAAACAGAAGCTTTGTTTCTCCCCTGCCCCTCCGCAAAATGAAACGTGCCCTCTCGGAAGCATCTCTGACTGCTCCGGAAACATCGGCATTAAGAGAGCCGCTTTCCTTCAGAAATTCTCCGGCAGCCATAACATAAAGCACGTTGCGCGCGTCAGCTGAGTACAGCAGTGAGGCCAGAGGATTGTACACAGGTGCGGTATGCGGCTGGCGGAGATCCCATACAACCAGGTCCGCCGGAGCACCTTCTTCCAGCTTTCCGCTGTCAAAGGGAAGAGCCTCATGCCCCCGCATCAGCATCTTCCAGATACTCTCCAGCGGAAAACTTTCAGCATCAGAGCAAACGCTCTTACCGGCCAAAGCCAGCAGCCGGGCCTGTTCCAGGGGATTAAGCGTGTTGGAGCTGGCCGCCCCGTCGCTTCCTATACACAGTGGAAGATTCTCCGGACTTTCCAGAACCGGCCCAAAAGCCATGCCCAGTTTCATATAGGTTTTCATGCAGAAAGCTATCCAGTTGCCCGGCCTGATAAACCGGCGTTCCTCCGGGAGTATCCAGTAGGCATGGGCAATGATAAGCGGAAGTTCTGTCAATCCGGATTCAGAAACCACTTCCATGGGCGTTTTACCATAAAGCTTCAGGCTTTCTGCAATCTGCTGCTGTCCGTCTTCCACATGAAGATGAGCACCAACGCCCAGCCTGCCGGCAAGCTGGGCGCAGCGAGCCAGCTGCTCCGGGTTACAGGTATAGTGAGAATGCGGTCCCACACGCAGGGCAATACGCTCGCTGCGCTTCCGCCATTCCTGGATAAATTCCTCTACCTCAGCCAGCCGGGAATCAAAATCACCTGCCATACCAAACAAAGTAGGCGCCATATCCAGCCGCAGCCCGGTCTCTTCAGCCACTTTGCAGATGCAGTGTTCCATAAAGTAATGATCGGCATAGGCAGTAACACCGCAGTCGGCCATTTCCAGAGCAGCCAGCCGCGCTCCGGCCTCCACGTCCGCTTCTTCCATCCGGCTCTCATAAGGCCAGATTTCCCTGTTAAACCAGTCTTCCGGGGTAACATCCTCGGCTATTCCCCGGAAAACAGCCATGGGGGAATGGGTATGAAGATTCACCAGTCCCGGAGAAATAAACATACCCCGGCAGTCAATCACGCGGGCAGCGGCGGAAGCAGTTCCTGCCTCCACAGTGCCGTCAAAGCCGCCGGAAGCACCGCAACAGCCTGGCCCCTTACCGCCAAGCCCGCCCTCAGCAGAAACACCGCTTTCAAGCCCCCCGGTCCGGCCTTTGACATCAACTCCGCCCTCTGTGCCAGTCTTAAAAGGGCGTATGCTGCTAATCTTTCCGCCGAGAACTGTCAGCGTTACCAGCTCACTGACGCTTCCGTCGGCATGAATCAGCCGGGCGCCTTCAAAAACCACAGATTCTTTTGGGGTGCCGGCGCGCTCAGCGGGGGCACTACCGCGCTGGAGACGGCCTTGAATCTCTTCGGAAGTGCCGGCGCACTCAGCGGGGTCACATAATTCTCTTAAGGTGCCGGCGCTCCTGGTGCTGCCATGACGCTCTTCGGAAACTTCGCTGCTATCGGAAGTGCCGGCGCACCCGGCGAGGTCACTGCCGCGCTGGAGACGGCCTTGAATCTCTTCGGAAGTGCCGGCGCGCTCAGCGGAGTCACTGCCGCGCTGGAGACTGCCTTGAATCTCTTCGGAAGTGCCGGCGCACTCAGCGGGGTCACATAATTCTCTTGGGGTGCCGGCGCTCCTGGTGCTACCATGACGCTCTTCGGAAACTTCGCCGCTGTGGGGACCAGCCCCACGCTCTGTGCCGTCCCTGCGCCCGGCGCTGGAAAGATCATTCATACCGGCATATAAGTTCTGTCAAAAGCCGTATAAAACCCTCACGGTTCAAATCCATACCCACGCGCGTGTTGGCCTTCCGGCCGGTTGTTCCAAACACATCCACAACCGTTTTGCCCCGTGTCAGCGCACCCTGAATTTCAACATCCACATAGCAGGATTTAAACTCCACC
>PDWI01001684.1_pt1 | contig 34387 bp, 28 predicted proteins | sample 1430891 | NCBI WGS metagenome assembly PDWI01 (sample SAMN01162508, study PRJNA174530) | Oral metagenome, whole genome shotgun sequencing project. | biome: Marine environment; feature: Marine mammal; material: Swab sample of the gingival sulcus; isolation source: swab sample of gingival sulcus... | reverse complement strand
ATTCGGCTACGAATCCCTCGTTTGACGTACATCAGGCGGCTGATTCGCCAGGGTTGAGTCTTAGTCAGATCCTGCCAAGCCAGAAGGCCGGAAATATTTGCTTGGATACGGTTGAAGACCGAGGATAGCACGCAGTCAGCAAAAATAACCTCTGGAAGTGTCGTCGTCGCCAAAGTTGCCATGGGGCGCCATAAAAACGTCGTCAATCAGCGCTCAAGTAACATCGCCGTGCCCGAGCCGCCCGCGCCGGATAGGGCGACTACGCCGCGGTGCAGGTTTTGTCGTTCCATTTCATCGAGTAAAGTACCCAGCATAATTGCGCCCGTGGCGCCCAGGGGGTGACCCAGGGCGATGCAGCCGCCGTTGATGTTGAGGCGTTGTTTGTCTATGCCCAGGTCTTGCTGGGTTTTTACCGTGGTTGCGGCGAAGGCTTCGTGAATTTCAAACAGGTCGATATCGTCGGCACCGAGATGGTGGCGGCGCAGCAGTTCCTGAGTGGCTAATACGCAGCCAGAGACAACCATGTTGGGGTCATCGCCCACGCTGCAAAAGCCGGTAATGGCCGCACGCGGAGGTTTTTGCAGCGTTTGTTGCAGCGCTTCACTGCCCACCAGCAGCAGCGCCGCCGCATCGGCCATAGCGGGGGAATTGCCCACGGTGTGTACGTGCTCGATCCTTTTGAGTTCGGGGTAGGCCTGCAAAAAAATCTGATCGACACCCTGTTTGCCAAGCTCGGCAAAAGCCGCGGGTAGTCGGCTGAGTTGTTCCAGCGAGGTATTGACGCGAATCAGCTCGTCCTGGGCGATGGTTTGGTTTAGCGCAGGGTTAAAAATCGGCACAATCGATTGAAAACGCCCCTCCAGTTGCGCTCTTGCGGCGCGCTGGTGGCTGTCCAGTGCCACCTGATCCGCCTGCGCGCGGCTGACCTTGTAGCGCGTAGCGATGAGGTCGGCCCCCGAGCCCATCATATATAGCCCGAGGCGCTTGGCCAGGGCGGGGTCGGTAAAGGCGCGGGCCTTGTCGGATAACATGGGTACACGCGACATCATCTCCACACCACCTGCGACAATGACATCGTTTAAACCGCTGTGAATTTTCAGTGCGCCATAGGCCACCGCATCCAGCCCTGAGGCGCAGTAGCGGTTCAGGGTGAGGGCGGGAATTCGAGACGGCCAAGTGCTGTGCATCACCGAGGTTTTGGCAATGTTGGCGGCCTGTTCGCCCGCCTGGGTGACGCAGCCGAGAGCGACTTCTTCGACCTGATCGCCACTGATGTTGTTGCGCTCGCCAAGAGCGCTGTACAGGGTGTCTAGCAGTTCAAAGGGTGACAGCGCCGCCAGCGCGCCGTCCGCTTTGGCTTTGCCGCGCGGCGTACGGATGGCATCGTAAATATAGGCAAACGGGGCGGGGTGAGTCATAAACGTCATTTTTGTTACGGTTTTAACTACTGTAGCAGTTTGACGGCAAAACGGTATAGTGCCTGAGGATGAAAGCAATGATATGCCTGATCGCGGCGCTCTTGCTGTTGCTTATGCTGTCCGCTTGCACGGCTGTGGCACCGCCCCACGCCTTGGGCGACTATTCCCGCGAACAGTTGCTAAGCGGTGTTATGAGAATAGAATCCACTATTTTCGCGAGAAAAATCCTTTTTATCACTATCAACTCGCCCAGAAAAGTTATGCCGAAGGCGATTATTTCGTTGCTGAGCGGCGTATAAAAAAAGCACTGACAATTGATAAACACCAGCACCGTTTTTACCGTTTGCTTGCCTTGGTGCAATTGAAGCGCGGTCTGCATAAGCGGGCCAGGCGCAGCTTGGAAAGTGCTGCCAAGCTCGCGAGAAAGCCCCAAGATCGCGCGTTGTATTCCCGCAAGCTGGCTTTGTTGGCCGGTGCATCCTCTTAAATCAAGGCCTGCTAAAAGACCGCGCATTGGCTCTATCGACTCCGGCGCGGTGTCGTGTAGGTGAATATGTGCGGGTTTTTCACGCCTGGGCTGTAGATATGGCAGCTCAGTTATACCCGCGCAGGTTCGTTCCTCTTGTGTGCTAAATGGTTTAGCTTTCGAGGCTAAAACTCAATCCTGCGTTACTTTGCAGGCGCTCGATTAAGGCATCCCCCATGGCTGAGGCGGGGGTCCAGAAACCACCGCTGGCAAGTTGCGGGTTTTTCAATAAACACACGGCGGCCTCGGCAATCATTTTTGAGGTGGAGCCGTAACCGGGGTCTTTGTCGCCTTTGACATTGGCGACTAAACCGTGGCCGTGTTCGTCGCTGCCAACAAATAACAAGTCGTAAAAACCGCTGTCCCGCTCTTCTTTGCTGGGGCCTTCGCCGGGTTGGGTTTGGTCCTCGGCCATGGATTTATCCTCGGCAACGAATTTAGCGGCGGCTTCGCCCTGGGGGCCCTCGCCGGTGAGCAGCATTTCGTCGTAGACAAAGTTGTCGCCGTAGGGTTTGCCCTGCACAAAGTTGGAGCGGTGTATGTTTTTGGTGTTGATCGCGGCCATCACGAAGGGGGCGCTCCAGCTGTTGAGGTCTGCTTCATACACCGGCTCGGCACCGGTGGGTTGGGGCGCGCCGCTGTTGCCCTCGCACAGCGCAAACGAGTCTATCAGCGCCGCAAAGACTTCGGGCTGGGTTTTAGCCGCCGCCATGGTCGCCTTAAAACTCGCCAGTGTGCCGCCAGACCATGTGCCCTTTAAGGCGCGCACGCGGCCTTTAACACGGCTCAGGGTATGGCCAAATGCCTGTTTGGCCTGACTTTGCAGATAGTGCACGCCAAGGTCAAAGGGAATGGAATCAAAACCGCAGGAAAACACAATGCGCGCGCCGCTTTGTTTCGCGGTTTCTGAATGCGCGGCAATCATATCTTTCATCCACACCGGCTCACCGCACAAATCCACATAATCCGTGCCCGCTTTGGCACAGGCCGCTACCAATTCATTCCCGTAAAGCTGATAGGGGCCCACGGTAGTCAGCACAACACGGGTACGCGCCGCCAGCGCTTCCACGGAGGCGGGATCTGCTGCATCGGCTACCAACAGGGGTAGGGCAGTGTCTATGCCCAGCTCGGCGCGCACGCTTTCCAGTTTGTCCTGTGAGCGGCCGGCCATTGCCCAATTCACGTCACCGCCAACACCGTATTGCTGGTTGAGATACTCGCAAACGAGTTTGCCGGTGTAGCCTGTGGCGCCGTATACGACGATGCCAAATTCACGATTGTCAGACATAGTGTTCTCCAAATTTTGTAGTTATTACAATGACGATTACTGTTTAAAGCCGCTGATGTGCTCCGGCTCTTCCAAATCTTTTAACAGAGGGCTGTGTGCTGCGCGGGCAAAGGCATCGTCCAGGGCTTTTGATCTGCGCGCGACAATCTTGCGATAACTGGGGTGGGTGAAAATATACAACTCGCCCATCTCAAGTGCCTCAAGGACGCGCAGACCCACTACTCTCGCATCGATGCCCGCGTTAACAATATCACTCATATGCTTGGCGTCCGCGCCGGTGGCTGAACGTATGGCGTTGGCGCTGGATGTCTTGCTGTAATGCGGCTGGCGGTTGCGATGGGACTCGGCAATGCGGGTTTGCACAAAGCCTGGGCATAACACGCTGACGTGTATATTGTCGGGTTTCAGCTCCATATGCCAGCTCTCGCTCATACCCACAACAGCCAGTTTACTGGCGGTGTAAGGGCCGGCAAAGGGCACGCCGCCCATGCCTGCCATGGAGCCGACGTTGACCACATAACCGCCGTTGCCGTGTTGTTTGATCAGAGGGATGATGGTTTGCATCCCATAGACGACACCCATCAGGTTGACGTCCATGACCCAGCGCCAGTCTTCATGGCGGGTTTGTTCGATTTTGCCCGGTGCAGAGCCGACACCGGCATTGTTGACGATCATATGAATATCACCGGCATCCTGCTGTAGCATTTGCGCCAGCGCTTCCCAGTCGTCAAAATGGGTGACATCCATTACTTTGGACATCACCGTTACGCCCTGTGCACTCAGTTCCTCACAGGCTTGTGCAAGTTGTGTCTCGTCAATATCGCAGAGCACGAGGTTAGCGCCTCGTTCAGCCAGCGCCTGGGCGATACTGAAGCCAATACCTTCTGCGCCGCCAGTAATAACGGCAGTCTTTCCTTTGAAATCGATCATTGTGCGTATCCGATGACTTAATAACCGCAAAGATACTACATACTTGGGAAACATACTGCAAGTTCAAATGTGCGGCGCTGCTGATTCCGGTGCTTAATGTGGTAAAGTGGCGCTGTTCCTGTTTCTTATGCTTCGAATTGGGGTGTTTTTTCTATGTCGTCCGCCCAAAATCCAGCGAATACGGCCACGCTTATACCTGTGGTAAATGTGTCCAGTGGGGAAAAATACGTCAATCAACACGGCATCACCGCGATTAAAAACGGGGTGAAAGCCAGCGCCAAGGGCGCTGATGTGCCACTGGCAAAACCCAAGTGGCTGCGTATGAAACTGCAAACCGGCTCGGGCTATAACAGCGTGAAGGGCATCGTACACGAGCATCGCCTGGCCACTGTGTGCGAAGAGGCGATGTGCCCCAATATCGGTGAATGCTGGAGTGCAGGCACGGCCACCATTATGTTGATGGGCGAAGTGTGCACCCGCGCGTGTAAATTTTGCTCGGTCAATACGGGCAATCCCAAGGGTTGGCTGGACGCCGAAGAGCCCGTGAACACCGCGCGCTCTGTGGAGTTGATGGGGCTCAAGTATCTGGTGCTGACCTCGGTGAACCGCGATGACCTGGCCGATGGCGGCGCGGGGCACTACGCTGCGGTGGTGCGCAAAGTGAAAGAAGTGAACCCGCAAACGGCGGTGGAGGTGTTGACACCGGACTTCCAGGGCGATTTCAGTGCCGTAGAGGCGGTGGTGGACTCTGGTATCGAGGTGTTCGCACAGAATGTAGAAACCGTGCGCCGCTTAACCCATCCCGTGCGCGACCCCCGCGCCAGTTACGAGCAAACCCTCGCCGTATTGAAGCACGCTAAAGACTACAAGCCCGAGGTGCTCACCAAAACCAGCTTAATGGTAGGACTTGGTGAAACCGAAGCGGAAATTCTCGAAGCACTGGATGACATACGCGCGGCAAAAGTGGATATCGTCACCTTTGGACAGTACCTGCGTCCCACCCTAAACCACTTGCCGGTTGATCGCTACGTCACCCCGCAGCAGTTTGAACAATACCGCCAATGGGGGCTGGAGCGGGGCTTTTTGGAAGTGGTTTCCGGTGTGTTTGTGCGTTCAAGCTATCGCGCTGAGCAGGTGCTTGAGGGCAATAACGTGGGTTTGGCGGCGCCCGCGAAGTAGCGTTAACCTTGTTGACCAGCTTATCTGCGACACCGGTGCTGGGTGTGGATATGTCCGCTGTATCTTTACTGCGTCTGGATACGCTCGATACACTGGCGCCTGGCAATAAAATCTTTAAATTACAAGCGGCGCTGGCGCGAGCCGGGGAGCACGACGCGGTGCTGTCTTTTGGTGGCGCCTGGTCAAACCACTTACACGCGCTGGCGGCAATGGGTGCGGCGCGGGGTTTTGCCACGGTAGGCGTGGTGCGCGGCCAGCGCCCGGCGCGTTTGTCCGCCACATTAGAGGATGCCCAGCGCTGGGGTATGCAACTTGTGTTTGTGTCCCGCGCTGACTATAAAAATCGTAACGACCCCATATGGCAGCAAGCCCTGGCCAGGCCGTTTGGCCATTGTCTGATTGTTCCCGAGGGCGGGGCGGATATCAACGGTGTGCGCGGCTGCATGGCCATCGGCGATGTGCTGTCGCCCCATATAAGCAGCGGCGATACGGTAATGCTGGCGGTGGGCACGGGGGCAACCCTGGCGGGCGTGGTTGCCAGTGTGTCAGGGGCTGTGACGGTGCAGGGCGTCAGCGTGTTAAAAGGCGCGGCAGGTGAAACCGCGGAGCACGTCAGTGCCTGGTTGGCGGCTCTGGGCATCGATACAATCGCCCACTGGAGTATTCGCAGCGACGCCCACGAGGGCGGCTATGCCAAAGTGTCACCGGGGTTGCGCGAGTTTATTCTGGCATTTGAGGCGGTGCAGGGCGTACCACTTGAGCCGGTGTATACCGGCAAGCTGTTGTACCGCATCTACCGCGATCTTAAACAGGGACAGGCTCACGGCCGTATTGTGGCGCTGCACACCGGTGGCCTGCAGGGGCGGCGGGGTTTTGATTTTTAATCCCAGCGGTGCCGACGACTGACGCAATGCGTCAGGAGGTTTATACTAGCCGCCGAACACAAGCAATGGAGTGTGGTTTTGAATTTTTCGTGCATTGGTATTTTAGGGCGTCGCCAGCAGGCAGACATCGCCGACGTGCTGCGACCTTTGCTCGCCTTACTGGGCGAGCGGGGTCACGAGATCGTTCTGGAAGATGTGCTGGCACCACTGCTTGCCGAGCAAACTGTGCCACAGGCCGACAGAGACCGCATCGGGCAGAACTGTGACCTGGTGATAGTGGTCGGTGGCGATGGCAGTTTGTTAAGTGCCGCGAGAACCCTGGCGCGCTATGAGAAACCGGTGCTCGGCATTAACCGCGGACGCCTGGGTTTTTTAACGGACTTTTCCCCCGACACTCTCGCCGAGCAGATACCCGCAGTGCTCGATGGGCATTACGATAGGGAATTGCGGTTTCTGTTGGACGCCGAAGTGCAGCGCGACGGAGCGGTGGTCGCTCGCGCCGAAGCTCTCAATGATGTGGTGGTCAACTCCGGCACCTCGGCGCAGATGATTGAGTACGAATTATCCATTAACGGCGAGTTTGTATATCGTCAACGCGCCGACGGTTTGATTGTGTCTACGCCCACGGGTTCAACCGCTTATTCGCTTTCCGGTGGCGGGCCGATCATGCACCCCAGCTTAAACGCGGTGGTTCTGGTGCCCATGTTTCCCCATGCGTTGAGTTCAAGACCGATTGTAATTAACGGCGACAGTGAAATCAGCCTCGATATTTTGGCGCGCAATCGTATTCATCCGCCAGTGACATGCGATGGGCAGGTGAACATGACCGCGCGCCCGGGTGATACCGTGGTGATTCGCAAAAAAACCGATCACCTGATACTGCTACACCCGAAAAATCACAGTTTTTACGCCAGTTGCAGAGATAAACTGCGCTGGGGCGATGCACTGGTGAAGTAATGGACAAACCGATAGAAGCGTTGCGCGTGCCTGCGGCGCAGGATTTAAACCCCTTGCTGCATTTTTTGCGCGCCAAAGGTATTGCCTGTTATGCGTTCGAAGAAGGTACGCAACAGGTGTTGTTGGTGCGCGATGAACAGGACGTGGCACAGGTACAGGCGTACTACCAGCAGTGGCAAAGTGGCGCTTTGGAGATTGAGTTGGTAATGCAGCCGGGGTCGCAAACACGCCGGTCGTGGTGGCGCAGTGCGCTGGCGGCACCGCTGACCATTGTGTTGATTATCGGCAGTATTGTCGGTTTCCTGCTGATGAGTACTGAATCGGTGCATCTGGTGGGTCTGTTGACTTACCTGCCACTGGTGGAGGTGAACGGTCGCGTCGGCTTCAGCGATGCAGCGGGTCAGTACTGGCGTCTGTTTACGCCGGCGTTTTTGCATTTCAGTGTCTTGCACCTCACCTTTAACGCCCTGTGGTTATGGGAGCTGGGCCGCAAAATTGAGCGTGCGGTGGGCACTTCGCATATGCTGGGCTTGTTCCTGGTGATGGCGATTGTCTCTAACGTGGCCCAGTTTCTGTACAGTGGCCCCAGCCTGTTTGGCGGCATGTCCGGCGTGGTTTACGGTCTGCTGGGTTTCAGTTGGGTGGGCGGTGTTATCAACCCGGCATGGCCAATCAAGCCCCGCGCGGGGTTGATGCTGTTTATGATCGGCTGGCTGGTGTTTTGTATGACCGGCGCGATGGGTCTTTTGGGCTTCGGCGCCATAGCGAATGCGGCGCACGTGGGCGGCCTGATAGCCGGCGCAGTGCTCGCCGTACCTCTGGCGCTGTTATATCGCCAGCAAACGCAGTTGTAGCAGTGCGAAACAGCTTGCGCCGTGCTATATTGCGCGGCTGTTTACGGCCCCCACAGGTAGCAGCTCTATGGATTATCAACAAGTCATTGCGCAAATGGATGAGACCCTGTTTGCACGCCTTAAAGATGCGGTAGAAACCGGGAAATGGCCCGATGGCCGACCGCTCACGCCGGAGCAAAAAGAACATGCCCTAAGTGCGGTTATTGCCTACAGTCAAATGCACTTATCGCCCGAACAACAGATCGGTGCCATCGACAAAGGCCACAAGGAGGGCGACCACTGCGACGACCACGACAGTATTTTGCAGTGGAAAGACGGATGAGCGAGGTGCTGGCGGAAGGTAATATCCGCAAAATGCGCGCCGAGCTTGAACATCCCGTACGCTACACCCTGCTTTTTAACGAGCAGGAAGTGACGGCCAACGACTTACTGGGAGAGTCCATCGCCCTGTCCTGGAACGGTTTGATTCACTGTATACACTGCGGGCGTAAAACCAAAAAGAGTTTTAGTCAGGGTTACTGTTTTCCCTGTTTTAGAAAACTGGCGCAAACTGATAGCTGTATTGTCAGTCCGGAAAAGTGTCATTACGATGCGGGGTCCTGCCGCGAACCCGATTGGGCAGATACCCACTGTATGACCGACCATATTGTGTATTTGTCCTATACCTCGGGCGTGAAGGTGGGCATTACGCGGGCGAGTCAGATTCCGACGCGCTGGATCGATCAGGGCGCGACCCTGGCGATGCCCTGGTTTCGGGTGAGTACGCGCTATCAGTCCGGGCTTTTGGAAACGGTATTCAAGACACACGTCGCGGACAGAACCAACTGGCAGGCCATGCTCAAAGGCGTGGGGGAGGGGGCTGACCTCCCTGCGATAGGCGCTGATCTGCGGGCGCAGTGTCGCGATGAGATTGCCGCTTTACAGCAGCGATTTGGTTTGCAGGCGATTACCGAACTGACCGGTCAGGCCGTTGTCGCCATTGATTATCCGGTGCTGGAATACCCGCTCAAGGTAAAATCATTTAATTTAGATAAAGTACCCAGTGCAGAAGGTACGTTAATGGGCATTAAAGGTCAGTATTTAATTTTTGATACCGGGGTGATTAACCTCAGAAAATACGGCGGTTATCATCTTACACTCTGCAAAGGGGCAGCTTAAGTTTATGAAAAATGCACAACCTGCTACGATTTATTTAAAAGACTATCAGCCACCGGCGTACTTAATTGAGAAAACCGAGCTGGATTTTGATCTACACGAGGAATATTCCAGAGTTGTTGCACGCCTGCATATTTACCGCGCGGCAGGTGTTGCTGAAGATACCGCGCTTGTGCTCAACGGTCAGGATTTAGAATTAAAACACTTGAGTATAGATGGTAAGGCACTGGATGGAAGTGATTACACCCTGGCTGATGAATCGTTGACGATTCACCGCGTACCTGACCGTTTCGTACTAGAAAGCGCGGTGCATATTCACCCGGAAATCAATACCTCACTGGAAGGCCTGTACAAGTCGCGCACTATGTTTTGTACCCAGTGTGAAGCCGAGGGTTTTCGCAAAATCACCTGGTATTTAGATCGCCCGGATGTCATGTCGGTGTATACGGTGAGGGTGGAAGCCGATGCCGAAAAATACCCCGTGTTGTTAAGTAATGGCAACCGCATTGATCGCCACGACCTCGGCAATGGTCGCCACAGCGCCACCTGGCACGATCCATTCCCCAAACCCGCGTATTTGTTTGCCCTGGTGGCCGGTAATCTGGTCTCCGTGGACGACAGCTTTACCACGTGTAGCGGGCGCGAGGTCAATCTGCACATTTATGTGGAAGAAAAAGATCGGGGAAAATGCGATCACGCCATGAATTCCCTGAAGCGTGCCATGCGCTGGGATGAAGAGGTTTTTGGTCGCGAATACGATCTGGAACTGTTTAATATCGTGGCAGTAGACGATTTCAATATGGGCGCCATGGAAAATAAGAGTTTGAATATTTTTAACTCCTCCTGCGTGTTGGCCAGCCCGGAAATAACCACCGATGCGGGTTTTCAAACGATTGAGGCGATTGTAGCCCACGAGTATTTTCACAACTGGTCGGGCAATCGCGTCACCTGTCGCGATTGGTTTCAATTGAGTTTGAAAGAGGGCTTTACCGTGTTCCGCGATGCGGAATTCTCCTCGGACATGGGCTCGCGCACAGTAAAGCGGGTGGAAGACGTGGCTCTGCTGCGCAGTGCCCAGTTCGCCGAAGATGCGGGGCCTATGGCGCATCCTGTTCGTCCTGATTCCTATATTGAAATTTCCAATTTTTATACGGTGACGGTTTACGAGAAGGGCGCGGAAGTGGTCGGCATGTGTCATACTTTGCTTGGCGCTGAGAATTTTCGCAAAGGTTCAGACCTGTATTTTGAGCGCCACGATGGGCAGGCGGTAACCTGCGAAGAGTTTGTCAAAGCCATGGAAGATGCCAGCGGCCGCGATCTTACCCAATTTCGCCGCTGGTATTCTCAATCCGGCACGCCCGTGCTAAAAGTGTCTACGCACTACGATGAAAACGCAGAAACTTACACCTTAAATGTGGCGCAATCCTGCCCGCCAACGCCAGGCCAGCCCAGCAAAGAACCGTTTTATATGCCGTTTGCGGTGGGGCTGTTGGGTGATGCGGGGCATTTACCACTGCAGTTGCAAGACGCACCCGCGAATGTTGAAAGTGCGGATAACACGGCGATGGTGCTGATTGTCAGCGAGCCCGAGCAGAAATTTGTTTTTACCGGGGTAAAAGAAGAGCCCGTGCCCTCCCTGTTGCGCGGTTTTTCTGCACCCGTGCGTTTGGATTATAATTACAGCGATGCGGATTTAAGCGTCCTGATGGCACGCGACGATGACGGCTTCGTGCGCTGGGACGCGGCGCAACAGCTTTCGAGCCGCGCGATTAGCGCGCAGCAAAACAATCCCGATGCGAAAGTGAGTGATTTGTTGTTGGAGGCTGGTCGGAATTTGTTGAGCGACCGCTCACTCGACAGTGCGATGGTGGCGAATATGTTGTTGCCGCCGGACTTAAACTCACTTGCGCAGCGCGAGACCCGGGAGTTTGCGGTGGATGTTCACGGCCTGCACAGCGCTCGTGAAGCTGTGATCAATGCCATGGCTGAGTACTGGGAAGACTTGCTGCTGGCGCGCTATCGCGAGCTGGCCAGCGCTCAGCCTTATGCAGCCAATGCGGAGCAAATAGCCGCACGCAGCCTGCGCAATGTGTGTTTGAGCCTGTTGCTGCGCTGTGGCGAACAATACTGGGATCTGGCGCAAACGCAGTTTGCCGATGCTACGAATATGACCGATCAGTTGGCCGCTTTGCGAGCCCTGGTGTTTTATGCGGATGAGGCCAGCGCTGATGCTGCGCTCGCTGCGTTCCACGAGCAGTGGCAACATGAAACGCTGGTGATGAACCAGTGGCTGCAAGTCCAGGCGCTCAACCCGCGAGCTGCGTCTTTGGTGCGGGTGCAAAAACTGACTCAGCACGCCGATTTTGACATTAAAAATCCTAACAAAGTGCGATCCTTGATTGGCGCATTTTGCGCTGCGAACCCGTATTTCCATCAATCGGACGGCTACAAACTGCTGGGTGATACCATTGCCACATTGGATAACATAAACCCGCAAATCGCCGCACGCCTGGCAACGCCGCTCACGAAATGGCGTAAATACAGCAAAGGTCACGAGCTGATGCAAGCCGAGCTGCAGCGCCTGGTCGATAAACCCGGTTTGTCGCGGGATGTGTATGAGGTAGTCAGTAAGTCCTTGCAGTAGGCTGTCGCCAGGAGTTGCTCTCTTTTTGTGAGGTTTTTTGGGGGTGGCGCGCGCCCGGAAGACGCAGCGGCACTGCGCGCCGCGTTCGGGTTATTTTGCTGCAAAAACTTCCGATTTCATTGTATTGTAATAATAAGGTCATTTAATAAACCGCAAATGTAGCCAATAAGAGCTGTTGAGTTATGTCGCGACGTACGATTTTAATTGTTGACGATGAAAAGCCTATTCGTGAGATGCTGCGTATGGCACTTAACCTTGCTGAGTACGATTGCCTGGAGGCGGAAAACATCCAGGATGCCTACCGTATCATAGTCGATGAGCGCCCGGATCTGATTTTGCTGGATTGGATGTTGCCCGGCGGTTCCGGTATTGAATTATTGCGCCGCTTACGGCGCGATGATGGATACGCGGATATTCCGGTTATTATGCTGACGGCCATCACCCAAGAGGATAATCTGATTCAAGGTTTGGATGTGGGTGCGGACGACTACATGGTCAAGCCTGTCAAGGTGCGCGAGCTTAAGGCGCGCATTAAAGCGCTGTTGCGCAGGGTGGGCGGCGCGGAGGGAGAGTTTCGTCTACAGGCGGGTGAGCTGGTGTTAGATGGGCCGTCGCGCCGGGTTTTTTTAGGCGATAAGCCCGTGGATCTTCGTTTCACCGAGTTCAATCTGTTGAGCTTTTTTATGTCCCACCCCGAGCGCGCGTATACGCGCGGGCAGTTGCTCGATCAGGTTTGGGGCGCCAATGTGTACGTAGAAGAGCGCACGGTGGATGTGCATATTCGCCGCTTGCGCAAGGCCTTGCAGGTGCCGGGCCACGATTACAGTGATTTAATTCAGACTGTTCGCGGTACCGGGTATCGCTTTTCCACCCAAAGGAGCTAAACCTTGTCGAGAGTGGGGTTTGTCTGGGCGTTGCTAAGCGTCTGTTTGTTGATTGCCGCCACCTCCGTGTTTGGCTGGGCACTGGGTCATGCCCTGCCTGGGGCGATAATCGGTTTTGTTCTGGTGCTGGTGTATTGGTCCTATCAGCTCTGGAGTCTGGATCGCTGGTTTAATGACATCAAGTCGCCGTCACCCGCAGTTTTTCGCCCTTGGCAGGAATGCTTTATGGCGATGCACAAGCGTCAGCAGCGCACCGAGCAGGAAGTGAAGGAATTGCAGGAGCGTCTCAATGATCTTGTGGTCTCCATTGATTCTATACGCGACGGCGCAGTTGTTGTCGATAAACAAGGCATTGTCAAATGGTGTAATACCGCTGCCTGCGATCAGCTTGGTTTACGCTACCCCCAAGACATCGGGCAGATGTTAGTCAATATTGTCCGCGAGCCCGCTTTTGTGAGCTATTTTTCTGAGCGCGATTATGAGGACAGCTTGCAGTTTATGGTGGGCGATCGGGAGCGTGTTGTGCTTGAGGTGAGCGTTACCCCGTTTGCGGAAAAGAACTTGTTGCTGTTTTTTCGCGACGTCAGCAAGATTGCGCGGCTTGAGCAGATGCGGCGGGATTTTGTAGGCAATGTGTCACACGAGTTGCGCACGCCACTGACCGTGATCGTCGGCTATCTCGATACGCTGCTTGCGGACACTGCGAGCTTGCCCGCGCCCTATGTCCGCCCGATTGAACAAATGTTGCAGCAGACTGAGCGAATGGAAAACCTGCTGACGGATCTGCTGTGGTTGTCACGTATCGAGAGCGATGAGCGCAGGGAAAAAATCGAGCCAGTCAACATGAACAGTCTGTTAAGCGAATTGCGCGAAGCACTGCAAGTCAGCCACCCAGGCCGTTGTTTGGAGATTGAAATCGTTTGCTGCGAGCAGGTGGAAGGCGACTACCGCGAGCTTTACAGCGCGGTATCCAATCTTGTGTTAAATGCTTTTAAATACAGCGAACCTGAAGATTGCGTTTCCGTGCGCTGGCACTGTGACGAGGGTATTGCCCGCCTGGACGTGGTAGACCAGGGGCTGGGTATTGAGCAGCGCCATATTGCCCGCCTGACCGAACGCTTTTACCGTGTTGATGATAGCCGTTCCTCGGCCACAGGTGGCACGGGTTTAGGCCTGGCTATCGTAAAACACGTGGCATTGTCGCATAATGCAAAAATGGAGATCAGTAGTGAATACGGCAAAGGCAGCTGTTTTTCACTCATATTCCCGCGGATTATAGCAGACAAATAATACCGAACTGTGTTTCGGTGCAGTCTATCCAAGCCCACATTTACTGTGCAGGAGGCAGGCCATGGATAAAGACGATTTTAAACACCACATTTCTGAAACCTATAATGCTGAGCTGGAGCGGCTTAAGACCAGCGTGCTCGAAATGGGTGGCTTAGTGGAGGAACAGTTGCGCGAGGCCATGGATTCGCTGCTCAATGTTGACAGTGAAAAAGCCGAGCGAGTGATAGACAACGACCACGAGGTCAATCGTATGGAAATGGCGATTGACAGGGACTGTACCTTGATTTTCGCGCGGCGTCAGCCCGCGGCCAGTGATTTGCGCTTACTGATGGCCGTGATTAAGGTCAATACCGATATCGAGCGTATCGGGGATGAGGCCTCGAAGGTAGCCCGTCAAACCCCGCGTATGGCTGAAGTGGGAAAGTCGCCGAGTAAGTTTGTCGAAATCGCCCATATCGGCACCAAAGTTGCGGAAATGCTGCGGCAGTCACTCGATGCGTTCACCCGCGTCGATGTGGAGATGGCGACCGCAGTGATGCGCGCTGACCGCGACGTGGATGCGGAATACCGCAGTGCCTTGCGCAGTCTGGTCACGTTTATGATGGAGGACCCCAGAGACATCGGCGCAGTGCTGACGGAAATGTGGGTGCTGCGAGCGCTTGAGCGTATTGGTGATCACGCTTGCAATATCGCGGAGCAGGTGATTTATCTCGCCCGCGGCACTGACGTGCGTCACCAGTCGCTTGAAGATGTGGAAAGCTGAGCTTTGCGGGAACAAACCAATACGCTTTCCGCGGGGAGGTATATTCGGCTGTAAATCAAGTCATATTGACCTGCAAAATGCCAAGCTGAAAATAATGTAAAGCGTAATTATTGACAAGGTATTATCGTTGTATTGCGCGCTGTCGGGCGCGTTTTATCCTGTCATACAACGGTAACACTTTTACCCTAAACTCGATCGTAATTCGGTGGCTTACAGAGCCGTTTTATCCATTTTTTATGGGGTCTCATCATGAAGAAAAAGATATTAGTTGCAGCGGCGATGGCCGCAACGTTCGGGGGGCTGGGTCAGGCCTATGCTGCCAGTCGTGATATTGTCAGCATCGTAGGTTCCTCCACGGTGTATCCGTTTGCGACCGTGGTGGCCGAGCGTTTTGGCCGTTCTACCAGTTTCAAAACCCCCAAGATTGAATCGACGGGTTCCGGCGGTGGTTTAAAACTGTTTTGCAAGGGATTGGGCGCGAGCACGCCTGATATTACTAACGCTTCACGCCGTATTAAAAAGAGCGAGTTCGACGACTGTCAAAACAACGGTGTAAAAGACATCGTTGAGGTGTTGATCGGTTATGACGGTATTGCCATCGCCAATTCAAAAAAGGCACCACATCTTAAGTTGTCACGTAAAGATCTGTTCCTGGCTTTGGCCAAGCAGGTGCCCGGAGCGGATGGCAGGCTGATCGACAATCCCTACAAAACCTGGAAGGATGTTAACAGCGCGCTGCCTGACACTAAAATCGAAGTATTGGGGCCGCCTCCCACTTCCGGTACACGCGATGCTTTTGCCGAATTGGTGCTCGGTGGTGGCGCGAAGGCATTTGCAGACTTAAAAACCCTTCGCGGTTTAAAAGCCGATCAGGTGTCGGATATTCAAAAGCTGATACAGCGCCTGGGTATTTCCGCCTCTGTTTATGACAGTCTGGCCAAGAAAAAAGGCAAAGCGCCTAAAGGTAAAGACCTGTTTAAGATAGTTGCTTACGCCGTGCGCGAAGATGGCGCCTATATCGAAGCGGGCGAGAACGATAACCTGATCGTGCAAAAGCTACAGTCCAATCCAAACGCCTTGGGTATTTTTGGTTTTAGCTTTCTGGAAGAGAACGGCGACAAAGTACAAGGCTCGCTGGTCGATGGTGTAGCACCCAGCTTCGACTCTATCGCCTCGGGCGACTACCCTGTGTCACGTCCGCTGTATTTCTACATCAAGGCCGCTCACGTTGGTAAAATTCCGGGTATTAAGGAATACGCCGCAGAGTTTACCTCAGAGCGCGCTGTGGGCGAAGATGGTTATCTGCCCGAAAAAGGTCTGATTCCACTGTCCGAAAAAGACGCCAAAAAAGTTAAAGACGCTGTTAACAATATGACGCCGATGACCATGTAAGGTTATTCGGCAATGACTTTTTGAAGGTCTGATTCAGTGCGTCACAGCCCAGGGTTTGGCGCACTGTTACTGTTGAAGGCACATCAATGCACTCTTCTACTGTTTTGCTTGTTCTGGTGCTGCTTGCGGGCATCAGCTATTTCTTAGGTCAGCGGCGTTCCAAGGCCGTGGCAGCTGGCGCGGGCGGAGTGACCGCGCTGCATTCCCTGCCGCGCCATTACGGCTATATGGCGGCACTATGGGCGGGACTTCCCGCGCTGATACTGCTGGCGCTTTGGGTGGTGTTTGAATCTTCCGTTGTGCGCAGTATGGTGGTGTCGTCGTTACCCGCTTCTTTGCAGCAGATGGACAGCAGCCAGTTGGGACTGTTTTACAACCAGATTGTTGGCTACGCCACCGGCACAATGGATGCTGGACAGTTAGATGAGGCGCAAATTGCGGCCGCAAACGCTTATCGTCAAACCATGGCGAGCAGCGCTGATTTAAAAGCACTCCTGGTTTGGGCTCTGGCGCTTGCGGGGGGTGGTTTTGCCCTGTCTCGTATTGCGCCAAAACTGCGGGCGCGCAACCAGGTGGAAGGTGTTTTTAAGTGGCTGTTGTTTTCCTGTTCTTTTATCGCCATTTTAACCACCCTGGGTATTGTGCTGTCGGTGTTGTTCGAAGCGATTCGGTTTTTTCGCATTATTCCCATCAACGAATTCCTGTTCGGTTTGGAATGGAGTCCGCAGATGGCGATCCGTGCCGATCAGGTCGGCGCCAGTGGTTCCTTCGGTTTTATTCCGCTGGCGGTTGGTACCTTGCTGATTTCCGCTATTGCGATGTTAATAGCGGTTCCCATCGGTTTGATGTCGGCCATTTATCTGTCTGAATATGCCTCGCGCGGTTTTCGGGCGTGGACAAAACCGGTGCTGGAAGTGCTGGCGGGCATTCCCACGGTGGTCTATGGCTTCTTTGCCGCCTTGACCGTGGCGCCCTTTGTGCGTGAGATGGGGGAGGCCATGGGATTGACTGTGGCTTCGGAAAGCGCCCTGGCCGCCGGTATCGTCATGGGTATTATGATTGTGCCTTTTGTGATGTCGCTGTCAGACGATATTATCAGCGCTGTGCCTGTGACCATGCGCGAAGCGTCCCTGGGCATGGGCGCAACCATGAATGAAACCATTCGCAAGGTGCTGATACCGGCGGCGCTGCCCGGTATCGTGGGCGGTATTTTGCTTGCGGCGTCGCGCGCCATCGGTGAGACCATGATCGTGGTTATGGCCGCGGGTTTGTCGGTTAATCTAACGGTGAATCCACTGGAAGCCGTGACCACTATTACCGTGCAGATCGTTACCCTGTTGGTGGGTGACCAGGAGTTTGACAGTCCCAAAACACTCGCGGCTTTTGCCTTGGGTCTGGTGCTGTTTTTTGTGACTTTATTGCTAAACGTTTTGGCATTGTACATTGTACGTAAATACAGAGAGCAATATGAGTGATACAGATCCCTATAAAAATACCGAGGTAATTAAAGCCTCGCTAAAGAAGCGCTATGCCAAAGAAAAGGGCTTTCAGTGGACTGGACGATTGGCGGTGTTTACCGGTTTTGCGTTCCTGGCAATTTTGTTGGTAGATATTGTCGGTAAAGGCTTACCGGCTTTCACCCAGCACTATATTCAGGTGCCCATTTATTTTGATGCCGAACGTCTGGGTGTTGACGCAAATTCTTCAGAACAGGCCTTGATGCAGGGGAACTATGCTGCGGCGCTCAAGGCCAGCCTGCGCGAGATGTTTCCGGAAGTGAAGGGCCGTAAAGACAAGCGTATGTTGTATCGCCTGGTGAGTGTCGGTGGCGAATACACCTTGCGCGACAAGGTGATAGAGAACCCCGCGCTGATTGGTACAACCACAGACATATGGCTGCGCGCCCATTCCGAGGCGGGCAGCTATCTCAAGGGTCAGGTCAGTAGAGACACGGCCGAGCAAGACCGTCGGGTCAAAGACAAGCAAATGGTCTGGCTTGATACATTAAAAGCTGAAGGGCGTACCGAATCGCGCTTTAACTGGACGTTTTTCACTGAAGGCGACTCCCGCGAGCCCGAGCTGGCCGGTATTAAGGCAGCACTGCATGGTTCTTTCTTTACCTTGCTCGTCACCTTTTTGCTGTCGTTTCCCGTTGGCGTTTGTGCGGCCGTATATCTGGAGGAGTTTGCGCCGAAAAATCGCTTTACCGATTTAATCGAAATAAACATCAACAACCTCGCCGCTGTGCCGTCCATTGTGTTTGGCCTGCTGGGTTTGGCGGTGTTTATCAATTTTTTTGAGATGCCGCGCTCTGCACCTTTGGTCGGCGGTATTGTGTTGTCGTTGATGACGCTGCCGACGATTATTATCACTTCGCGCGCGGCGATTCAATCGGTTCCCCCATCGATTCGGGAGGCGGCACTGGGTGTTGGCGCCTCGCCCCTGCAAACCGTGTTTCACCATGTGGTGCCAGTGGCGATGCCGGGCATTTTAACGGGTTCCATTATTGGTATGGCACAGGCGCTGGGCGAGACCGCACCACTTTTGATGATCGGTATGGTGGCGTTTATTATGGATGTGCCCGGCGGGGTGACAGATCCCGCCACCGTATTGCCGGTGCAGATTTATTTGTGGGCGGATTCGCCGGAACGCGGTTTTACCGAAAAAACCTCCGCCGCAATTATGGTGTTGATGGGGTTTCTTATTTTGATGAACGCGCTGGCGATTTATCTGCGCAAGCATTTTGAACGCAAGTAATAGCCCGGCAATCGAGTTGATGGAATACAGGCGAGGGCGGGGCGCTTGCCACAGACACGGAGCTAAACAGTTTCATGGAAGTCACGAAAGAAGACGTGGTAAATTTTGTAACCACAGGCACTCCCACGGTGGACAATCCCAAAATGTCCGCGCGCAATGTGGACGTTTACTATGGTGATAAACATGCTATTTTGGATGTGTCCTTAGACGTTGGCAGCAATGAAGTGCTGGCCATGATTGGTCCATCCGGTTGCGGCAAGTCTACCTTTTTGCGCACCTTAAATCGCATGAACGACATCATCCCCATCTGCCGAGTGAGCGGTGAAATAAAGCTCGACGGTGAGGATATTTACGATGGCGATCAGGATGTGGTGTTGCTGCGCGCTCGCGTGGGCATGGTATTTCAAAAACCCAATCCCTTTCCAAAATCGATTTACGAAAACGTGGCCTACGGGCCGCGTATTCACGGTTTGGCGGCAAATAAATTCGAACTGGATGAAATAGTAGAAACCAGCCTTCGCCGCGCCAGTTTGTTTGATGAGGTAAAGGACATCCTGGATAAACCCGGCACGGGGCTGTCCGGTGGTCAGCAGCAGCGTTTGTGTATTGCCCGCGCGATTGCGGTGAGCCCGGAAGTGATTTTAATGGACGAACCCTGCTCGGCGCTGGACCCCATTGCGACCGCACGTATTGAAGAGCTGATCGACGAGCTGCGCGAGAACTACACCATTGCCATTGTGACTCACTCCATGCAACAGGCCGCTCGCGTATCCCAGCGCACGGCCTATTTTCATCTCGGCAAACTGGTGGAAGTGGGCAGCACCAACGACGTGTTCACCAACCCTCGACACGAGTTAACCGAGAACTATATAACCGGGCGTTTTGGTTGATTGTGCAGCGCCGCCATATTTGTAAGGTGCTGCCAAAATTCTCTTAAGTCTTTTCCTGCAAGGCAAAGGATTTGTGCTCGGGGTAGAGGCTCAGGCTCTCGCGCTTATCCCTTGCCGCTTGGTCGCGCCATTTTTTACACGCCGCAAGCAGGGTTTCACCGCGCCATATACCGTTGTGGTCTTTGCCGTACAGCGCTCTATCCAGTTCAGTCATTGCGCTGCGGACATCGCTTGACAGCGGCCTGTCGTCCGGCTGTGAATTAAGCCAGGTCTGCAATGCCTTGCGCGCGGCGAGAGCGTCATTGGCGGCGCAGGCTTTGTGCAGGGCACTCCATTGCGCCCTGTCACTGGGTGGGGTTTTACGCGACGTGGGCGCGCTGCCGACTGGGCGTTTGCGCAATAAAACAACGGTGGTCAAGGCCCAGCCCAGCAAAGCAAACGCGGTAGTGTAGTGCCAAAAGTAGTTTTTGCTGTGTGCCGCAGTTGCTTCTTCCGCGTCCCCTGGTGGCGATGCGATGACAGCAGGGGTTTGCGGCGCAGCGGGTGGGACAGCCGGTACATTTACGCCCTCGGCCGCGGTAATAGAGCGCGCGGGAAGCACGGCTTCGCGGGGTTTGTTCTGTGTGATGTCCCACCAGCTTATCCGCACTTCCGGCAGGGTGTAAGTGCCTGCACGCTGCGGCACCAATGCCGTACCCTGACGGCGACTGCCGGTGATACCCTTGGGGGTTTCCGTGTCGGTATTGATATCCTGGTCGGGGAAGCTGCTGATGCCGTCCACGGATTTGAATACCGGCAGGGGTAATTGCAAACCCTGTAAACCTTCGGCGCTGATGGTAATGCTGCGGGTGATGGATTCCCCGGCGCGCAGCGTATCGGGGTCTTTGGACCAGCTCTCTTTAAGCGACAGTTTGCTGGTGGGCAGCCAGTCTGTACCTTTGTAGTTTGCGGGACGCGGTTTTACCTTGATAGTGAGCGGTTCTGTTGCGCGAGCGATACGTTGACCACGTTGGCCGTAACCAAATACCGTGCGCTGCCCAGTACCGGCAATACCTGAAAAGCTAAAAGCGGGCACGGTGATGGTGCCGCTTAATTGTGGAAATACCGCATAGCGCAGTTCGTACACCAGCGCTTCACGGCCATTTTCGCGACGTCGGTAATTCTTTTGTTCCAATGGTTTGATAAAGGCGTTGTCAATTTTCAGTTCGGAAACGCGGCTGTCGCGGACGTTTTCAAACAGGATAATTTTAAAGGTCAGTAAAATCTGTTCCTGTACATAGACTTCCTGCTTATCAACGCCAAGCTCTACCCGCACGCGCTCATCCGCCGAGCCTGCGGCAGGCGGTGCGCCCACGGAAATATCAATCGCCTCGGTGCTTTTGCCGGCAATGCGAAATGCGGGAATGCGCAGATCGCCTTCGCGTTTTGGCAGCAGGGTGAGGATGCGCTGCACTTTGCCGCTGCGTTTGCCGTTAATAAAACTGAAGCTGGAACTGCTGGTACTGCCAACAACATCAAATTGCCGGTTCAGCGCCGCTGGGTCAATCGCATCCAAATCCTCACCCTCGGTGGCGGTGATACTCAGAGTCAGGGAGTCCCCGAGGCTGAGTTGTGTTCTATCGACGCTCGCGCTCACCTCGGCCCAAACTGTGGGTGATAACAATAACAGCACTGTGGCCATCAGCGCGGAAAACAGGGTATTACCAAAATTTTTCATCGTCGTCGTTCTCTTGTTCTCGCTGACCTTGTCTCAGGCGACTCTCATAACGAAATTTGTTGCGCAGCAGTCCCGCCGGGTCATCAGGTACACGCCGCAGCCATTGTTCCATGGCTTGTTGTCGCTCTAACTCATCGGCGCTTAAGGGCGCGGTTGGTTGAGCGTTTTGCTGGTCGTTTTGTTTTTGCTGCTCAGTAGGCTCCGCCTCGGCGCGCTGTTCCTGCTGCTGTTGTTCAGTTTCGTTATCGCGTGGTTCGGGGTCACTTTGCGCATCTTGTTGCCGCTGGTTTTGTTGTTGATCCTGTTGCTGCTCACTCTGCTGCGGCGGTGGCGTAGTTTGTTGATCCTGCTGCTCAGCGGAGTTTTGTTGTTGGTTTTGCTGCTGCTGGTTTTCCTGTGACGAATTCTCAGATTGCTGGTTCTGGTTGTTATTCTGATCTTGCTGATCCTGCTCCTGTTGATTTTGCTCCTGCTGCTCCTGGTTTTGCTGTTGCTGTTCCTGCTCTCGTTTCAGCTTTTCCAGCAGAGCCTTATTGGCCAGGGCGTCCTCGCGCTGTGGGGCAAGTTCCAGAGAATGCTCATAGGCGGCGATGGCGGCATCGTAGTCACCACTTCTTGCCAGGGCATTGCCGCGGTTATACCAGCCATCGGCGTCATCGAAACCGGCAAACGCTTTGGCGGCAGTTTTGTAATCCCCTTGCTGGTATGTTGCGGTTGCGCGCCATTGCGGGTCGTTAAACAACTCGGCGGCGCGCTCGGCATCGCCTTGCGAGAGCGCTTTGGCAGCCTGCTGGTCTGGCGTTTGCCACATATCCTGCCAGATACCCGCCTGGGCGTTGTCGCTTGGCATAAAAAACAACAGGGGCAGCATCAGGCTGAGCACTGCGCCGCGTCTGAATAACACCAGGGCCAGGAATAGTACGGGCAGTAAAAACCAGTGTCCTGTGTCCTGCCAGAGGTCGAACTCGCGACCGAGGTTGGCGTCACTTGTTTTTGTATTTTCTGGCAGAGCTTTGGCCAGCGCGGCGATGTCGCTGTCGTCAAACCGTATGGTGTGATACTTGCCGCCACCAGCACTGGCGAGTTGTCTCAAGGCGGCGCTGTTTAATTGAGGCACTACAATTTCGCCCCGTTTGTCCTTTAAAAAACCGCCGCCTGTCAGAGGGATTGGTGCGCCCTGGGCGGTTCCCACCCCAATGACCGACAGGTCTATGCCGCGATTGTCCGCCAACATGGTCTTGATTGTTGCGGCGTTGCGGGCACTGACCTCATCGCTGATCAATAAAATACGACCTCGCGTTATACCCGCGGAGCGCAACAGTTGCAGTGCCTGTTCGATACCTGCGGCGGCGTTCGCACCGGCCACGGGCATCATGCCGGGATGAAGAGCGGATAACAAATTGGTGATGGTTTTGTTGTCGTCTGTTAAGGGACTTACCACATGGGCGTCCCCCGCGTAGGCCACCAGCGCGGTTTGGCCCTCTTTTCGAAGTGTTAATAGCTGGCGCACTTTGTCTCGGGCACGTACCAGGCGCGAGGGCTGCACGTCTTTTACCGTCATCGAATAGCTGAGATCCAGTACTACCACCACTGCGTCTGAATTTTGAAAGACGGGCTGGGGGAGTTTGTGCCAGGAAGGCCCAGCGATTGCCAGTATCGACAACAGCCATGCCAGGGCAAACAACAATGGCAAACTGCGCCTGCTTTTTCGCGCGGTTTGTTTATCCAACAGGTGTGGCAGTAATTCGGGGGCAATCACTTTATGCCACTGACTGCTGATACCGGCGCGATGCCATAGGGCAAGGCACAGCGCGGCGCAGGGAATCAATAGTAACAGGGCTTCAGGGCGAGCCCAGTGCAGGGGAAGTAAACTAGACACCCGTGTGCTCCCTCTTGAATACAGATGTTACATTGCCGTGGGAAAGTGCAAGCACGAAACTGAGCAGCAGCGCGATCAAGGCTGGGACATAAACCAGAGAGCGCTGCGGTCTATAGCTGGCGCTGTCTTTTTGTACCGGCTCCAGCTTGTCGAGCAATTGATAAATAGCCGCTAATTCCTGTGGGTTTTTCGCGCGAAAATAACGGCCACCGGTAAGGTTGGCGATTTCCTGCAGACTTTCTTCGTCGAGGTCTATGGATGGATTTAAGGTTCGCGAACCAAAGCGTGAACCCAAAATTCCGGGGCGAACCATACTGTCCGCGCCCACACCAATGGTGTAAATGCGAATGCCCAACTGCTGCGCCTGTTTGGCTGCCTGCATTAAATCCACGGTACTGGCGGTGTCGCTGCCATCGCTCAATAAAATAAGCACGCGATCCTGGCTTTTTTTGTCCTGCAGGCGTTTCACCGCAAGACCAATGGCATCGGCGATGGCGGTTTTTTCACCGGCAAAACCAATTTGCGCTTCATTTAAAAACCGCGATACGGTGTTAGTGTCGAAACTCAGTGGCGACTGCACATAGGCCTTGCTGCCAAATAAAATCAAACCCAGGCGGTCGCCGTCGCGTGCTTTGATAAACTCGCTGGCGACTAACTTGACCGCATCGATACGTTGCAGGGCGCGGCCCTTAATGACCATGTCTGGCTGCTGCATGCTGCCGGAAATATCGACGGCGAGCATTAGATCGCGGCCAGAGCGTTCTATCTCCACCGCATCGCCCACCCACACAGGCCGGGCGCAGGCGCACACAAGTGCAATCCAGATCAGCCACCGCCACAGGATTTTTAGCATTGACTGACTGGCAGGGAAACGGCTGTCGGCGCTGTCGTGTATCGCGCGCCACTGCTCAAAGAAGGGCGCGCGCAGGGCGGTTTCTTCGCGCGGGGCGGGTTTGACAAAGCGCTGCACCAGAATGGGCAAGGGCAGCAGCACAAACAGCCAGGGCCACAACCACTGCATCATGTGAGGGCACTCCTGTGTTTTTTAATCCAGGCTTTGGCGTAGTGCAGCAGCGTTTGCCGGTCGATCTGCGCAGCGGCATCGTAGGGCGCGGTGGCGAGGCTGGTGGGCGCATCCTGATCGGGCAGCGCCCGATTGAGAAACACCAGCCAGTTCGCGCCGCTTAACCCGGCGCATTGAGCGCTGGGGTAGCTGCGCAGAGCGGTGGCCTTTAACAGAGCATTGAGCTCCTGGGCAAAGGCGTTGGGGTCATCTTTATGAGCGTTTTGCAATTCATCAAGCTGCGAAAGAGCCTGCCGACGATAGGCGCTGGCGTGGCGTTGTTTGCGGTACAACCACAGGCCTGTGCCAAGCAACAGCAGGACGAGCACAATCAACAGCCACCAGCCCGGTGCCAGCGGCCACCAGCCGATGGCCTCGGGCAGGCGCAGGGGTGCCAGTTCTGCCAGTGGATCAGTGTTTTCCATCAGGCGTGAGTCCGTCTGTAAAAGTGTTGCAGACACATCAGCGGCGATTCGTCCGTGGTGCAGTGCAACAGAGGAATCCCCAGGCGGCGCATTTGCTCGTTGAGGGTCTGCTCGCGCCGTGCCTGTTGTTTGGCAAACCGTGCGCGCAGGGTTTTGTTGCTGGTATCCAGGGTTATTTTCTGCTGGCCGTTGCTGACCGTGTATCGACCGCGCTCGGGAAGGTGCTGTTCCAGAGCATCGCTACAGACGATGGCGGTGATTTGATGGTGTCTGGCCAACTGGAACAGGGGTTCCTGTAAGCTGCTGTCATCCAGCGACATAAAATCGCTGATTAAATACACACTGCTGCCGGTGGGCGCCATGCGCTTGAGTTGTACCAGCATTTGCGCGAAGCGTTGCGGATCGGCTGGGACGTCCAGGGGCAGGGCTTTATTGAGCTTTAACAGTTGCGACAGGGCTAAGAGCCAGTTTTTGCGCGAGCGGCGTGGCCTGATTTCCAGATGTTCGCGTTCGTTAAACACTAAACTGCCGACGCGCTCACCCTCGTTGAGTGCAGCCCAGCCGATTAACGCACTCAGTTGCGCTGCCAATACCGACTTAAAACAATGCCGCGAGCCAAAAAACAAATTGCTGCGCTGGTCGGTAAAAATCAGTACCGGGCGCTCCCGCTCTTCGCTGAACACTTTGGTATGGGTGGTGCCGGTGCGAGCGGTGACGCGCCAGTCTATGCTGCGAATATCATCGCCGGGCTGGTAGATACGCGCCTCTTCAAAATCCAGTCCGCGACCGCGAAAATTGGATTTATTTGGGCCAGCCAATTGGTTAAGTGCCTTGCCGGGGCGGCGCAGGCTTAAGGTGGAGGCCGGAAAACGCAAGCCTGCCAGGGTGTCCAGGTCGGTGTAGGCGCCGCTGGCGGGCTGCTTAAAGCGCGCCAGTTGGGTCAAGCTGTCTGGGCTCATCGGCTGTTTAACCTACTGGTACCAGGGTTAATAATTGTTTTAACAGGTCATCGGCGGTAATGCCGCTGGCCTGCGCTTCAAAACTCAACAACAAACGGTGGCGCATCACATCCGCCGCTACCTGTTGCACGTGGCTGGGGCTAACGAAGTCGTCGCCCGACAACCAAGCGAGCGCGCGGGCACAGCGATCCAGAGCGATGGATGCGCGCGGACTGGCACCGTATTCGATGGCGGTGGCGAGCTGGCTGTCGTAATGCTCTGGGGAACGCGTGGCCATGACTAACTGTACGATGTAGTGTTCCACCACTTCGCTCATATGCAGTTTGAGCAACGCCTGTCGCGCCTCAAATACCGCTTCCTGACTCAAGTGGGGCGGTTCTGCAGTCTTGTCTTGTTTGGCTTCAGCGCGAGTCAGGCGCAGGATGGCAAGTTCAGTCGCTGCATCGGGGTAGTCCACATTGACGTGTAACAAGAAGCGGTCGAGCTGCGCCTCGGGCAGAGGATAAGTGCCCTCCTGTTCAATCGGGTTTTGGGTGGCCATCACCATAAACAGCTGGGGCAGGGCGTAGGTACGACTGCCCACACTGACCTGGCGCTCCGCCATCGCCTCCAGCAGCGCCGATTGCACTTTGGCGGGGGCGCGGTTGATTTCGTCCGCCAGGATCAGGTGGTTGAAGATCGGTCCCCGTTGAAACTCAAAACTGCCTTGCTGAGGGTTGTATATGTCCGTGCCGGTGATATCGCCAGGGAGCAGGTCGGGGGTAAACTGAATACGGTGAAAACTGCCTTCCAGGCCATCGGCCAGTGTTTTAACCGCCCGCGTTTTGGCGAGACCCGGCGCGCCCTCGACCAACAAATGGCCGTCCGCAAGCAGGGCAATGAGCAGGCGTTCGATGAGGTGTTGCTGGCCAACGATACGGGTTTCCAACCAGTGTTGCAGTTCCTTGAAAGCGGTGTGGCTCACGAATTCTCCTTAGTAGGTATGTTTGCTGGGCGGCGCTGTGGCGGCTATTTTAGCGCGGTGTCTGGCACTGTCCAGATCTCGATAGCAGGCAAAAGGTTTCTGCTGAGACTTTTTTGCGTTTTGATAGTTCCACAGCGCAATAACTGTTACGCTACGCGACAGCGCAAGTGCGCAACAGAGTTTGGTTGTTTAGCCCGGATGTTTCGCCAGTAAATGGAATTTTCGGGAAAAAGGACAAAGAAGGTTGTTCAAACATCATGAAAAGCGTAGCGGTACTACGGTTTGAATGATTTTGGGCAGGATTCGAAGTCATTTTTTTCGAAAAGCCATTTGGGTACAAATTGTACATTGGATTTTGTTGCTATTCATTACATAACTCATTGATATAAAATAAATAATGGCGGATAAGTTGCCGTACTGGTGAAATATCCGGGCTAGGTATACAAAGCAGATAAGGAGCACCTGATGGCTTGGGAATCCATGAAAGCAGAGCTTTTGGTTCAGCTCAAAGAGCAAATAGACAAGCGGGGTGACAAAGATCACCTTGTGCAACTTCACGATCTCGCGGATCGCTTCTTCGAACGGTTTCCCGCCGAGGACTTAAAGAACAGCAGCGTAGACAATCTCTATGGCTTGCTTTATGGCCTGTGGTACTTCATGCAGGAGTGGGATACGTCAAAAGCCAAGGTGCGTCTGTTTAACCCCGAAATAGAGGCTCATGGCTGGGAGGGACGCTTTACTGTGGTAGCGGTGCTGTGTCGCGACATCCCATTTACCACAGCCTCACTGCGTGGTGAACTGACCAACCGCGGTGTGCGGGTACACACCATTAACAGTTGCAATGTGATAAACGCCAGGGATAAGAATGGCAAGCTAAGCCGTGCCTTCATCGAAGATCCAAATGCTGAGCATGCCTCCGCCGAGAGTCTGGTGTATTTTGAAATCAATCCACACACCCAACAGGCCGAGCGCGATGAGCTGCGCCACGCCCTGGAAGAGGTACTGTGTGAGGTCGCGGTGGTGGTGGACGATTTTGCCCCGATGGTTGAGCGACTTCGCGAGGCCGACAAGGTCGTGTCGGACACGAAACAAATCGACAAAGGCGCGCGCAAGGAGTCGATGGCATTCATCGAGTGGTTGGAAGATGGTTATATGACCTTGCTTGGTTATGAGTATTTCACCGTAGATCACAGTGGCCACGAGCCCAAAATACAGGCGGAGGAATCGAAACGCCTGGGTTTGTTGCGCAAGCGCCGTTCCAGTGGGGTGCGCGATCTCGCCGAGGACATGGAGCAGCTAAGCCAGGATGAGTTGCTCAGCCATCAACTGAGTTTTTCCAAATCCCGGGTGCGCTCGCGGGTGCACCGTCAGGTCTACCCTGATTTCGTAGACATCAAGGTTTTTGATAAGCAGAACCGCGTTGTCGGTATGCATCGTTTTATGGGGTTGTACACCGTGGGTGTATACACCATGAGCCCGAGTTTGATTCCGGTGTTGCGCAAGAAAGTGCAGGCGGTGATCGATATGTCCGGGCTGACTAATCACAGCCACGAGGGTCGCGAGTTGGTGCGCGTACTTGAAATGTTCCCTCGCGATGAGCTGTTTCAAACCAATATCGGCGATTTATATCGCACCTGTTCGGCGGTAAACGCCATTCAGGAGCGTCGTCGCGTGCGTTTGTTTGTGCGCAAAGACAGCCACCACAAATTTTTTAATTGTCTGGTTTATGCGCCGCGTGATCGTTTTAATACCGAGCTGAGAGTGGCCTTTGAAAAGATTTTGTGTCATGCGTTTGGTGCCCAGGAAAGTGAGTTTAATACGCATTTTAGCGAGTCATCGTTGGTGCGCTGTCATTTTGTGTTAAAGGTGGATCCCGAGGTTCGGGTAAGTTATGACATTCGGGAAATTGAGGAACAAATCGTGCGCGCTACGCTGTCTTGGGAAGATCGTCTACACCAGCGATTGATGGAGGAATTTGGCGAAGAGCGCGGTGACGATATTATGCGTTTGCTCGGCGATGGTTTTCCAGCCGGCTATCGCGATGATTTTGACCCACGCGTCGCGGTGCTGGATATCAATAAGATTCAGCGCTTGATTAACGGTGAGCCTTTGACGATGTCCTTGCACCGGCGCCGCGAAGATCACGATTCGGCAATGATGCGTTTGCGTCTCTACAACGAAGACTGCTCACTGCCCCTGTCGGATGTTTTACCTATCCTGGAAAACCTCGGCCTGCGCGTGGTGACAGAGCGGCCTTACGGTCTGAAGGCAGGTAACGGCAAAACCTATTGGATTCAGGATTTCACCCTGGTCTATTCTCTGGCGCACGATATCGTGCTTGAAGATATTAAAGAAGAATTTGAAGACGCGTTTTCGCGAATCTGGTTTGGTGAGGCGGAAAGTGATTCCTTTAACCGCTTGTTAATTGGCACACGTTTGAATTGGCGCCAAATAGCCGTGTTGCGCGCCATCGCCCGTTATATGCGTCAGCTTAGGTTTAATTTTTCTACGGCCTATATTGCGGAAACTCTGACGCATCACCTGCCTTTGACATCGACTCTGGTGGAGTTGTTTTTGACCCGCTTTTCCCCCGACTTTGAGGGCGATGACACGCGCAGGCAGGAACGCGAGGCCGAGTTGGAACAGGAATTGCTGGACTCTCTGGAACAGGTGCAGAACCTGGGTGAGGACCAGATTTTCCGGCGCTTTCTCGCGCACATCAAAGCGATGGTGCGCACCAACTATTTTCAGCGCGATGAGCATGGCCAGTTGAAACCGTATTTTTCCTTCAAAATGCGCCCTGGTGAGATTCCCAATACACCGCGCCCGGTGCCGATGTACGAAATTTTTGTGTATTCACCTCGGGTTGAAGGTGTGCACCTGCGCGGCGGTAAAGTGGCGCGTGGCGGTTTGCGTTGGTCCGACCGTCTGGAAGACTACCGCACTGAAGTGTTGGGGCTGGTAAAAGCACAGCAGGTGAAGAATGCGGTGATTGTGCCCGTGGGCGCAAAAGGTGGTTTTGTCGCCAAGCACTTGAATTCGGAGATGAGCCGAGAAGACGTGCAAAAAGAAGGTATTGCCTGTTACCAATTGTTTATTCGCGGTCTGTTGGATATTACCGACAACAACATTGATGGCAATATCGTGCCGCCGTCGATGGTGGTACGCAAAGACGAAGACGACCCCTATCTGGTGGTGGCGGCCGACAAAGGCACGGCAACCTTTTCGGATATCGCCAACGAGTTGGCGGCGAAATACGGTTTCTGGCTCGGCGATGCTTTCGCTTCCGGCGGCAGCGTGGGCTATGACCACAAGAAAATGGGCATCACCGCGCGTGGCGCATGGGTGAGTGTGCAGCGTCATTTTCGCGAGTTGGGTGTGGATGTGCAAAGCACGGATTTCACCTGCGTGGGTATTGGCGACATGTCCGGCGATGTATTCGGTAACGGCATGCTGTGCTCCGAGCATATTCGCCTGCTTGCGGCGTTTAACCACCTGCATATTTTTGTCGACCCCAACCCGGACGCAGCGAGCAGTTACGCAGAGCGCAAACGTCTGTTCGAGCTGCCCCGCTCGGGCTGGGATGATTACAACGCCAAACTGATTTCCAAAGGTGGCGGTATTTTCAGACGCGCGGCCAAATCCATTGCGATCAGCCCGGAAATGCAGCAGTGTTTCGGTATTAAAGCGAGTGCACTGACACCCAACGAATTGATTGCGTGTTTGTTAAAAGCGCCAGTGGATCTGTTGTGGAATGGCGGCATCGGCACCTATGTGAAAGCATCCACTGAGCAGCACAGCGATGTGGGTGACAAGGCCAACGACGGCCTGCGCGTCGATGGTCGCGAGCTGCGCGCCAGAGTATTGGGCGAGGGCGGTAACCTCGGCTTCACCCAGTTAGGTCGTGTGGAGTACTGCCTGAACGGCGGACGCTGTAACACGGACTTTATCGACAATGCTGGCGGCGTAGATTGCTCGGACCATGAGGTCAACATCAAAATCCTGTTAAACGGCATTGTGCAGCGCGGTGACCTCACGGAAAAACACCGCAATATCCTGTTAGAAGATATGACCGAGTCGATATCGCAGTTGGTATTGCACAACAACTATCGCCAGACCCAGGCCTTGAGTTTAATCGAATCGCAGGTGGGCACTCGTGGCGGGGAATATCGGCGTTTTATTACCGCACTGGAAAACCGTGGCGCCATCGACAGGCAGCTTGAATTTTTGCCCAGTGATGAAGAGTTGGGCGAGCGCAAGGTGCAGGGTAAGGGTCTGACCCGTCCCGAGCTGTCGGTGCTGCTTTCCTACAGCAAGGCGATTTTGAAAGAGTGCTTTGCCGATGCCGACTTCCCGGCGGATGCGCTGTTGGCCAGGGTGGTCGATAGCGCTTTCCCCGAGCGACTGCGCAGGGAGTACGGCGAGGAGATCCAGCAGCACCAACTGTATGCGGAGATCCTTGCGACGCAGCTTGCCAATGGTATCGTTAACCGTATGGGTCTCAACTACATGACCCGTCTGCAAAAAGCCACTGGTACACCCTTTGAGAGGCTGGCGCTGGTCTATGCGGCGGTGCAGGAAATATTTGGTATTGATGCCTTGTGGGCCGGGGTTGAAGCTCTGGATCTCAAAGTCGATGCCGCTGTGCAAAGCGAAATGTTGCTGGCCTTAATTCGTCTGGTGCGCCGTGCGAGCCGTTGGTTGGTGCGCAATCGCCGTAGCTTTGACTCGCCCAGCAGCCTGATTGCGGAGTTCCAGTCTGGCGTCGCTACCTTACGTGCAGCACTGCCCGAACACATGCGCGGCGAAGATGCCAAACAGTTCCACAGCATGCGTGAGCGCTTTGTAAAAGCGGGTGTGCCCGAAGAACTGGCGGCGAACGTCGCTTTGGTGGCGCGTTCCTACCTCAGCCTGGGTATTATTGAGGCGTCAAGACAATCAGGTGCGGACATCATGGAGTTGGCTGCGCTGTACTACCGGATGGGCGAACATCTGGAGCTGGACTGGTTTGCGCGCCAGATCACCAACCTGCCTATCGAAAACGAATGGCAGGCTCTTGCTCGGGATGCCTATCTGGAGGATCTGGAGTGGCAGCAGCGCTCACTGACCATTGGGGTGCATCGCCACGTGGCCAGCAAAGGAGATTTTGACGCGGGTATTCATTCCTGGCAGGAGTCGCAGGATTACCTGTACAAGCGCTGGCACGATTTGCTGGGTGAGCTGCACAGTTCGCCAACCTCGGATCTGGCGCTGTTTGCGGTGGCCAATCGCGAACTGCTCGATTTGGCGCAGGCCAGTTTGCATAGGTAACTGTGGCTCAAAGCCAGGTTTGTTCACTGCCGCAGATCTGCTACCTTAGAGACTGCGAATTATTCGGCACAGATTGCATGCAGTTTGTGCCGTTTTTGTGGCTTTGTCGGCAGCTCAAGGTAGCACGCTGAGCCTGCAACCGTCGCTTTTTAGTTAAGGAGAGCATTGTTATGCGCTGGAAGGACTTGGAACGCAGCGACAATATCGAAGATCGCCGAGGTCAAAGCGCGGGTCTGCCCTTTGGCGGCGCCGCGGGCGTCCCCTTGTTGATGCGATTTTTACCCATGCTGATTCGCACCAAAATCGGTCGTATCATTTTGCTGGCGGGTGCGGTCATTTTTGGTATCAGTCATTTTCTCGGCATTAATTTACTGGGTGGTTTGTCGGGTGCTGGTGTAACCCAGCCCGCCAGCGCTGGTGGGCAAATATCCCAGGAGCAGCTGGAGCTGGGCGACTTTGTTTCCGCCGTGCTTCGCGATACGGAAAAAACCTGGCATCAGATTTTTCAGGCAGGGGGCGCGCAGTATCGCGAACCCAAACTGGTGATGTTTACCGGGCGTGTTGATTCGGCCTGTGGCTCAGCCAGTTCCGCCATGGGGCCGTTTTACTGTCCCGGCGATCAAAAGGTCTATATCGACCTGTCTTTTTACCGGGACTTAAAAAACCGCCACGGCGCGCCGGGTGATTTTGCCCAGGCCTATGTCATTGCCCACGAGGTTGGCCACCATGTTCAAAACCTGCTCGGCACCAGCACTAAAGTGCATCAGGCGCAGCAGCGTATGAGTAAAGCGGAAGCGAACAATCTGTCTGTGCGCTTGGAGTTACAGGCCGATTGCTACGCGGGCATTTGGGCGCACTACGCTGAAAATGCGAGAAACCTGTTGGAGCAGGGCGATTTACAAGAGGCTCTGCAAGCGGCATCCGCCATTGGCGATGATCGCCTGCAAAAGCAGGCGACGGGGCGCGTTGTGCCGGACAGCTTTACCCACGGCAGTTCCGAACAGCGCCAGCGCTGGTTCACTCGCGGCTATAAAACCGGCGATATGAACCGTTGTGACACGTTCAGCAAAAATGTAAGACTGTAAACAATGAGCGATCCGGTTCTCAGCCTGTCCCTGTGGCAGGTTGCGGTTGCTTTTATTCCCGTCGCGATCACGCTTGTTGTTTTTATATACTGGTCGCTAAACACTGGGCGCGCGCTTTATGCATTGGCGCGCATGCTGGTGCAGTTACTGCTGATTGGCTATGTGCTCAGTTTTATTTTCGAGGCAGACAGCCCCTACCTGGTGTTGCTGGTACTTGCAATTATGTTGCTGGCCTCGGCGCTTATCGCCTTGAACACCGTGCCGGAAAAACGCCGTGCGCTATTACTGATGTCGATAATTGCAATGCTCGCTGGCGGCGGTTCAACTCTGTGTTTGATGACCCAGGGCGTTTTAGATTTGTCGCCCTGGTATGAGCCGCGCTATATGGTACCGTTGGCGGGTATGATGTTTGCCAATGCCATGACCGCAATAAGCCTCGCCGCAGAGCGTTTATACGCAGAACTTAAACACGGCCAACCCTGGCAGGCCTCGCGCATCGTCGCGTTTCAGGCGGCGATGATTCCAGTGATTAATGCCTTGTTCGCGGTGGGCCTGGTATCACTGCCGGGTATGATGACCGGACAAATCCTCTCCGGCGTATCCCCCCTTATCGCCGCCCGTTATCAAATTGTCATTATGTGCATGTTGTTCGCCGGTTCGGGCATTGCGGTCATGGTTTTCCTCTGGGCGCTCGGGCGCAGGCCGGGGTTGTGGAAGGTGGATAACAGCGTGTGCCATAAGTCTATAAGCTAAACTTTTTGAAATACATTTAAGGAAAAATAAAACAATGAAATTATCACAGAAAGAAATAGCGGAACTTTTCTCGCACGGAAAATTTGACAAAACATTGGAATATTTAAGTGAGAATATTATTTGGGATGTTATTGGTGAAAACATTTTTGCTGGAAAAAAAGCTGTTACGGAAAATTGCGAACAAACGACGGAATATTTTAAGTCTGTGAAAACGGATTTCAATACAGATAAAATAATTATATCGAAAAATAAAGTAATCGTAATCGGAACAGCGGAGTTTAAACGAGATGGAAAACGTTTAAATTTTATTTCTGCTTGTGATATCTATGAATTTAACGAACAAAATAAAATTGATAAAATATCTTCATATTGTATTCCTGAAAAAAAGGTCGGTGCTGAACTGAAAAGTTAGGGTGTAAAA
>PDWI01005234.1_pt1 | contig 34395 bp, 28 predicted proteins | sample 1430891 | NCBI WGS metagenome assembly PDWI01 (sample SAMN01162508, study PRJNA174530) | Oral metagenome, whole genome shotgun sequencing project. | biome: Marine environment; feature: Marine mammal; material: Swab sample of the gingival sulcus; isolation source: swab sample of gingival sulcus... | reverse complement strand
CATCCATGATAAATGAGGCAAATCGACCCTGCCATAAATGACCGCGCCAACCTTCCCTGAAATTGATCATTCTGGTATATCGTCTGTGTGCTTCCCCAACGGCCCTATTCAATCCATCCCTGGTTTCCGGAACAGCAATCAGGTGGATGTGATTGGGCATCAGGCAATACGCCCATATTTCGACGTTATATTTCAGACACCATTCAGACATCAAAGCCAGGTAAGCTTCGAAGTCCTGATCGCTGAAAAAAGTCGGCTGCCGTCTATTCCCCCGTTGCGTGATGTGATGAGGGAACCCCGGCGCCACTGCCCTTGCCATCCGTGCCATGGTAAGACTTTATACAAATGTTTTATCTTCTGTCAATAAATAAGTAAGGTGTCGCCGAAATCCAAAGTTTTCTTTTAATTCCGGGTTAATTCCGGGAACACCTTATTTATTTCTCTTTCGACCAGTAGTAATTCCGCCGATGAGAAAGTAAGGCAATAAAAAACACGTCACCATTTGCATAAAAATGCATTTTTTTCGCTTACGGTCTCCAATTTGCCTATTCCCAATGTGTTCCTGCCATTTATTTATTAACGGAGAATTGAGGTTCGGAGTGATTTCTTTGCATTCCCTTGCAATTATGCTATTCTTGCCGAAAAAACAAGGCATTACGGGATAGGAGACCTGCCATGAAAAAGCTGCCCATCGGGATACAGACTTTCAGTGAAATTATAGAAAATAACTATGTGTATGTGGATAAAACCGGCATTGCCGCCCAACTCATTGACCGATACAAATACGTGTTTTTATCCCGTCCCAGAAGGTTTGGAAAAAGTCTGTTTCTCGACACCCTGCATAATCTGTTTGAGGGCAAAAAAGAGCTGTTTACTGGATTGGCTGCCGAAAAGACCCATGACTGGTCAAAAAAATATCCTGTAATCAAGATTTCTTTTGGTGGGGGGAATTTTCGCAGCAAGGAAGGATTGTCAGAAAATTTAGCCATGATTCTGCGGCAGAATGGCAAACGCCTTGGCATCAGCTGCATATCTGCAAGCCCTGATATCTGGTTCACTGAGCTTATCCAGAATACAGTGGAACAATACGGTCAGCCTGTGGTCATCCTTATTGATGAATACGATAGCCCCATTCTCGACAATATTGACCAGCCGGAAATGGTGGCCTTTGCCAGAGAAACCCTGAAATCCTTGTATTCTGTTATCAAAAATAACGATGCCCATATCCGGTTTGCCTTTTTGACTGGGGTCACCAAGTTCTCCAAAGTCTCAGTTTTTTCAGGTATCAACAATATTGAAGATATTTCTCTGGCCCCGGAATTTGCCACCATCTGCGGTTATACCCAGCGTGACCTGGAAACTGTTTTTGCCAGGCACCTTGAAGGCGTGGACATGGATAAGGTCAAGCTCTGGTATGACGGCTATTATTTTATGGGCGACCACGTGTATAACCCATTTGATATTTTGCTTTTTTTGCGCGGCAATAAACAATTCAAAAGCTATTGGTTCGAGACTGCCACGCCTACCTTTCTGGTCAAGATGCTCAAACAGCATGGCTTTTTTCTGCCCAGCCTGAACAGCATCAAGGCGGGTGAAGAACTTCTGACTTCTTTTGATATTGAAAACATTTCTCCTGTTACCCTGCTCTTTCAGGCAGGCTATCTGACCATCAGGGATGTATTGCAGGAAGAGGATATGGAAATGACCGAATATACCCTGGGATTTCCCAATATGGAAGTTGCCAGGGCCTTTACCAATTCCCTGCTGGACATTTTTGCTCCGCCAGAAAGCAAGTTTCCCATCAGGAAAGATTTGACCCGTGCTTTGCTCAGCGGCGATATGGAAGGGTTCAAAACTGCCATTTTCGCCCTGTTTTCCGCCATTCCCTACCATAACTACACCAACAATGATATTGCCCGCTACGAAGGCTTTTACGCCAGCGTAATCTTTGCCTGGCTCTCTTCTATCCCCTTACAGCTTATTGTTGAAGACTGCACCAACAAGGGGCGTATTGATATGAGTGTGGAGACGGACGACTTTATTTATCTGATTGAATTCAAGGTGGATATGCCCGAAAAAAAGGCCCTTGCCCAGATCAAGACTAAAGGCTATGCAGAAAAATATCAGGCAAAGGGGAAAAAGGTTGTGTTGATCGGTATTGGCTTTTCCAGTGAAGAAAAAAATGTAGCGGAATTTATCTGCGAAGCGATGTAAAAACAGGTCTGTTATGCAACAGCAAATTCCCCATCAAGTACAGCGAAATTCCAAAGTTTTTTTTGATATAAGAATATAGAATTACTTTATTTTTTTGTTGCGGACAACACCTATCATTCGATAGACCAGGGGGCGGCCCGTGGCCGTTAAAGGAATTTTGCACTTTACACCGGCATCGGGAACGTATAGTAAGCAGTACAGCATTTAATAATTGCGGATCCATTCAGGTCCGGGAGAAAGGAAATGAGCGAAGAATTTGAGAACAAAGACGGCAATGGTGCCGAAGAGATGAGTTTTGAGGCGCTGTTTGAGTCCTACGATGAAAAAATGAACCGTGAACTCAAGCAGGGAGACAAGGTGGAAGGCCGGATTATTTCCATTGGGAAAAGTGCTGTTTATATTGATACCGGCACAAAAAGTGACGGGGTCGTGGACCGTAGCGAACTGCTGGATGAAAACGGCGAATTTCCCTATGCAGAAGGCGATATGATAACCCTTTATGTGGTTTCCCTGAGTGAAAGCGAGATACTCCTCTCCAAAGCCATTTCAGGGGCGGGCATGGCAGCCATGCTTGAAGATGCCTGGCGGGGCCGCACCCCGGTGGAAGGCCGGGTCACCGGTGCCATAAAGGGCGGTTTTTCCATAGACATACTTGGCAAACGCGCCTTTTGTCCGGTGAGCCAGATGGATGTCCGGTATGTGGAAACCCCTGAAAACTATGTGAACCAGACCCATCATTTTCTGATTACCCGATACGAAGAGAGCGGCCGCAATATCGTGGTCTCAAGACGGGAATTGCTCAATGAACAGATTAAAGTTCAGCGGGACGCGTTCATGAAGACCCTCTCCCAAGGGGATACGGTTCAAGGAAAGGTCACCAAGCTAATGTCCTACGGTGCATTCATTGAATTGGCACCGGGGGTTGAAGGCATGTGCCACATTTCCGAGTTGAGCTGGTCCCGGGTGGAAAAACCCGATGAAGTGGTTCGGGTGGATGATGTTATGGCCGTTAAAGTCCTTAAGATCGAGAACGCCGATGGCGATACGCCTAAAATTTCCCTGTCCATCAAACAGACGTCTGGGAACCCTTGGGACAATATGGGCAGTACGTTCAAGGTAGGCGACCAGGTCAGTGGCCGGGTGGTGCGATTGGCAAATTTCGGGGCCTTTGTTGAAATCGCTCCGGGTGTGGACGGCCTGGTTCATATTTCAGAAATGAGCCATATTCGTCGTGTCATTCGCCCAGAGGATGAGGTAAAGACAGGCGAAACCGTTCAGGTGGTCATCAAAGCCATTGATATGGATGCCAAACGGATTTCTTTGAGCATGAAAGACGCGGCAGGTGATCCCTGGACCGGTGTCAGTGAAAAATATACGCCAGGTACCGTGGTTGAAGGCACCCTGGAAAAGAAAGAGGGATTTGGTCTGTTTATCCGTCTTGAACCTGGGGTTACCGGGCTCATGCCCACTTCAAATATCCGGCAGGCTGAAGATGCCCAGACCTATGAATCCTTGAAGCCTGGCGATGCGGCAAAGGTTCTGGTGCAGGATGTGGATGAAGATCAACGCAGAATTACCCTGGCATCACCGACGCAAGAGGATACAGGGAATTGGAAACAATTTGCCGGGGGCCAGAAATCAACCTCCTTTGGCAGCATGGAAAGTCTGTTCCGCGAGGCCATGGCCAAACAGAAAAAGAAGTAACGGTAAAAAAGAGGTCGGCCCATGTCGTCCGCGATGTTTATCACAGATTTTGACGGCACACTGCTGACAGACAATAAAACCATCCGTAACGCCGACCTGGAGACCCTGGCGGCGTTACGTCGGAAAAATATTGTCACCGCAATTGCCACCGGCCGAAGCCTGTTTTCCTTTACCCGGGCATTGGATCAAATCGGGATGGCCCCTAATGATCTGGCGGTGGATTATTTGATCTTTAGCACCGGTGCCGGCATTCAAGACATGAACCGGCACGAAAATATTCTGTCCCATGCCCTGTCACAGGATGAAATCCTCAAAATTATGGACTATTTTGATGGAATTGGTATCGACTATGCCGTCCAGGATGCCATTCCCCGGACAGAATATTTTTTAAGTAAGTCCCATGGGGCTGAGAATCCCGATTTCGAACGGCGGATTGCATTTTATCCGGGTATGGGCCGGCCCATTGAAGATCATGAATCGGTTTTTGAACAGGCCACAGAAGTCCTTGCCATTGTGCCTGGCAAAATTCCCCAAAACAAATTGGCTGAAATCAGGCTGGCCCTTTCTGAATTCAGTGTCATTCTGGCAACGTCTCCCCTGGACCATCAGAGTACCTGGATTGAGGTGTTTCCTAAGGCAGTATCCAAAAGTCGGTCTGCAGAATGGCTGGCCCGACAGTTGGGAATTTCATATGATACTGTCGTAGCAGTGGGCAATGACTATAACGATAAAGACATGCTTGAATGGGCGGGAAAAGGATTTTTAGTGGCGAACGGCCCTGATGATATGAAATCCCAATTTTCCATGGTTGCATCCAATAACCACTGCGGCGTCACTGACGCCGCAGAACAAGGGTTCAGGGCTTAGATCATCAATCACAGCGCGTTGATTAAATCTTTCATGTCCCGAACTGCCTGGTCAATGCCCGTCATCACGGACTGGGAGATAATGGCATGCCCAATGCTGTATTCCGTGATTTCTGACACGCCTTTAAATGCCTTGATGCTGTGGTAGCAGATGCCGTGGCCGGCATGGACCCCCATATTCAGTTGTATACCGATCTTGGCCGCATCCACAATTCTTGCCATTTCCCTTTGCCGGTCCAGATCTGTGGCGGCATCGCAAAATGCACCAGTGTGTATTTCAATTGAATCGGCGTCGATCTGATGGGCGACCTTGATTTGATCCAGATCGGGGTCAATGAAGATACACACTTTCATGCCAGCGTTCTTCAGGGTGGCAACGGCCTTTTGGACGTTGGACGGGTGGGTGATCAGATCCAGGCCGCCTTCAGTGGTCAATTCTTCACGTTTTTCCGGCACCAGGGTCACGGTGTCGGGTTTAATATCCAGGGCAATGCCCAACATCTCATCGGTAGCCGCCATTTCAAGGATGAGTCGGGTTTTGATGACCTGACGCAGGAGACGCACATCACGATCCTGGATGTGACGCCGGTCCTCCCTCAAATGGACCACAATGGCGTCGGCACCGGCAATTTCAGCGGCCAGTGCGGCGGCAACGGGTTCAGGATAGGCCGCACCTCTGGCCTGCCTCAAGGTAGCGACATGATCTACGTTTACTGCTAATTCAGCCATATGTATATCCTCCGATTATCCGAGCGTCTTGTGACGATTGTAAGGTTCCATTGAGCCAATGTGAACCCCACACATGGCACAACGCCTGGTCTTTTCAAATAGGTTAAAATGCGTTGAGTGTTGTATTGCCCTCTATTGTCCTGAGCAGCTCAAGGCTTTTGGCCGCCATTTTTTTTGCAGCCTCTTCGCCCTGCTCATGGTCAAACCCAAGCAGATGGAGAATACCGTGGATGAGCAGTTGGGACATGCGTTCGTCCACAGTGATACCCGCCTCACTGGCTTCCCGCGCCGCTGTATCCAGGGAAATCACCACATCCCCCAGCAGTCCTGGCGTGATGTCTGAAAACGCGCCTTCCTGCATGGGAAAGGAGAGCACATTGGTGGCCTTGTCTTTGTTGCGATAGGTGCGATTCAGATCCCGGATGCCGTCATCATCCATAATGACAATGGAAATTTCATGGGTATCACAGCCCAAGGCGCTTAAGATCTGTTCTGTCTTTTGGCGGATTGGGGGGGTTGGGAGTCTCTCCTTTTGCTGGTTGTCTATCAGTATCTCCATGTTTTTCTTTTTTCTTTTCCTGGGGTTTGTCTGGATATTCAATACGGCTGTGATAAATGGATGTCAGAATATTGTTAAAGCTTTTGGCAATCTGGTGGAGGTCTTTAAGGGTCAGCTCGCATTCTTCCAATTGCCCGTCGGCAAAAATGTTGTTGATCAATTCTTTGACTCGCCCCTGAATTCTGGCGGGTGTCGGCCGCTCCAAGGCCCGGACCGCCGCCTCGACCACATCCGCGAGCATCACGATACCGGCTTCCCGGGTCTGGGGTTTGGGGCCGGGGTATCTAAAGTCTGCTTCATTGACCGTTTCATTGCCCGATTTCAAGCTCTTATTGTAGAAATATTTAATCAGTGAGGTCCCGTGGTGTTGGATAATCCCTTCAATAATCTCATCGCCTAACTTATACTTTTTTGCCATTTCCACACCCTTTTTAACATGCTGAATGAGAATCAGCGCAGACATGGAAGGCGACAGCTTGTCATGGCGATTTTTACCGCCCGCCTGATTTTCAATAAAATACATGGGCTTATCCAGTTTACCAATATCATGGTAATATCCCATGACCTTGGCTTTCAGGCTGTCTGCCCGGATGGCGCCGGCCGCAGCCTCAGAGAGGGTGGCCACGATGATACTGTGGTTATATGTGCCTGGCGCCTCAATCATTAATTTCTTAATCAAGGGGCTGTCCAGGTTGGCCAATTCCATCATTTTGGCGGCAGTGGTGTAGTGAAACAGGATCTCAATGAGGGGGGTAAATCCCACAGTGAGAATGGCAGCAAACAATCCCCCGGAAAAGGCCACAATCACCTGTTTGGCCATTAGCATGGGGTCGGGCTGTGATTCGTTGAAAAATCCCAGGGCAATGGCCAAACAGGCATTAAACAGGGCCAGCTTAAAGCCCGCCGCAATAAAATGACGCCGTTCTCCCCGTTCCTTGATCCAGTATGCCCCGGTCACCGAACTTAAAAAGAAAAAGATAAACACCTGAAAACTGCTGCCAAAGGAGAGACACCCGAAAATCGAAAGTACAAGGGTAAAGAACAGCGCGATGTCAAACCCCAGAAACAGGCAGGTAATCATGGCGGCCGCTGGAATGGGAACTGCCATGTAGATGGCCCGTGATGCCAACTCCTTTGAGATTTCTGGATTGGCCGAGTGGGCGATGTAAACGGCAAGCTCGGCAAAGCCGATATACAGTAACAGGCCCAGACCCAGGAATATGATGTGTTTGTTCATATCTTTGACCATCCTGGCATGGTCTTTCAAAAACAGGAAATAGATCACCAGCAGCAGGATCGCGGAGAGCATCGCCGTCCCCACCATGGAGATATAAATATCTTTCTCTTCCACCTGCTGATTCAGCGCGTTGAGCTTGATGAGCTGAAGTTTGTCCACCCGCTCCCCTTCCCTGACGATCATTTCCCCGGCCTTAATCTGATAAAGAATGGGTTTGATATTGGCCTGGGCGTCTTGAATCCGCTGCTCTGTTTCATTTTTGTTCAAGGTAATATTCGGCCGGAGCAGACGTTGGCTGATGTCCACAATCAGGTTCGACAGGCTGTAATTGGCATCCTTGAGCAGGGGGTGTCCAACGATTCTTACCATGGTTTTAGCCTGATCCGGCCCGTAAAACATTTTGAGGTTGGTGACAATACGCTCCTGGTCAGACTGGATCGTCCTCAGCACGATCCCCTTGTCCTTTTCAGCCAGTAAAATCTCTTTGTTGGCCACAATACCGTTGGTCAGAATCTGAGTTACGATGTCAATGATATAGGTTGAAATCTCCTCTGAAAACCGTTTCTTGAACAAAATCTGGTAAGCGTCTTCGGATACTTCAATCCCCAGTTTTTTTTCAAAATCCGGTTTAACGGCCAAGGCCATGGTAAAGGTTGGATCCTGGGGGGACAGCCGATCTTTATTGTCTATCGGATGATCTTTCGAGGGCGGGATAGCTGGTGTCTGCGATTGAATCGTTTGGCCCTGGGTAAACATCTGTCGGCCCAAGTCCATGGCAGCGTTGATCTGGGCTGTGATACGCTTAAGGAGTCTGTCGTCAAAATCGTAAACCGCCTTTTGCGTGGCATTAACCCGATTTATTTTTTCCTGGTTGCCTTCCTTATCTTCAATTAAGAAATCTCTGGGGGCTTTAATATCTCTTTTGGCCACATCGCCGATTCTGTATGCGTATGAGGAGAAAGTGGGTTGATCCAAATTTTGGGACAGGGTAAATAATGCAGAGACAAGAATGAGGATCGTCCAGAGTAGATAGGGCGTGGGCAGGCGGCATGGTCCTGTTTTTCCAAGACGTCTCTGGTTAGGTGTTTTTTTCATATGCGTCTATGATGTCTGAGACCAGTCGATGCCTCACCACATCATCCTTGGTAAATTCTGTAAAATGGATCCCCTTGATCCGGGTAAGAATTTTTTTTGCCTGAACCAATCCAGACCGTTTTCCGCCGGGCAGGTCGATCTGAGTAATATCTCCGGTCACCACCGCCTTTGACCCGTACCCGATCCGGGTTAAAAACATCTTCATCTGTTCCGATGTCGTATTCTGGGCTTCATCCAGAATAATAAATGCATTGTTCAAGGTTCGGCCCCGCATAAATGCGATGGGCGCAATTTCAATCATCTCCTGATCAATATATGCTCTGGCCTTTTCAAAATCAAGCATATCATACAAGGCATCGTAGAGGGGACGCAGATAAGGGTTTATTTTTTCAGTTAAATCACCGGGCAGAAACCCCAGCGCCTCACCGGCTTCCACCGCCGGTCGTGTAAGAATGATTTTTTGGACATCGCCCCGGCCAAATGCAGCCACGGCCATGGCCATGGCCAGGTATGTTTTCCCAGTACCGGCCGGGCCGATGCCAAAAAGGATATCATTGGTTTTAATGGCTTCGGCATAGGCCTGCTGGGCCGGATTCCTGGGGATGATGGCCTTGTTTCTCGACGTGACCAGGATGGTGGATGAAAATAATTGCTTTAACGAGGTGTCAGGGTGTTTTCGAATGGTATTGATAGCGGCCTCCAGAAGTGGTGGACTGAGACTGAAATCCTCTGCTAATAGGTCATACAGCTGATTCAGTAAAAATGCTGCGGCATTGGTTTTATCGACGGGTCCCTGGATGGAGATTTCTCCGCCCCTTGAGTTGATCTGCACCCCGAATGAACGGGCAATTTTTTCCAGGTTGATGTTGTGGGATCCTAAAAGCTTCTGGGCAATTCCCATGTTCGAAAAAACTAAACATTTCATGGCCCATAGGGTGCAATTAATTTAGATAAAGGTCAATAAAAATCTTGACGGTAAACTGACCGTCCTGATATTTCTAAACGTCTCTCAACCATACATCAATTGGGAAGGAAAAATGACGCTTTTTGATTTCGTTGTGGCAGGGATTATCGGCTTTTGCCTGGTTGCCGGAGGGTTCCGAGGATTGATCCAGGAGGTGTCTGGAATTATCGGTGTTGTGGCCGGCTTCTATGGCGCCAACACCTATTACCCGCTACTAATCCCCCGTATTGAACCGTGGATTTCATCTCCGTGGCTTCAAAAGTTGATCTGTTTCTTTGCGTTGTTTTGCCTGATTCTGGTCGTCGTTGGCGTGGCGGCCTGGATCATCCGAAAATTACTGAAACTAATTTTTTTGGGGTGGGTAGACCGGACATTCGGGGTGGTCTTTGGCACCGCTAAGGGCATATTGATCAGCACGGTATTGTTCATTATGGCGACTACATTTATACCAAACAGTAAAGGGGTGTTTGAAAAGTCAAAGACCGCCCCATACCTGGCCCGCGTGACAGATACGCTGACCCTGTTTGTATCCCAAAACATGAAGCAAGATTTTAACCACCATCTTCAAGGATTGAAAAAGACGTGGAAACAATAATCCCCCTGCTGGAAATTATCCGACGGCTTCGAGGGAACAACGGATGTCCATGGGATCAGAAACAAACGCCGGTCACCATGTGGAAATGCCTGGCTGAAGAGCTTTACGAACTGGAAGAGGCCATTGTAAACAAGGATATTGACAACACCATAGAGGAATTGGGAGATGTCCTTTTCCAGGTGCTGTTTATCATCGAAATCTATGTGGCATCAGGCCGGTTTGAATTTTCCGATGTGGTGGACCAGGTCGCGGACAAAATGATTCGTCGCCATCCCCATGTATATGCCAAGGCCCGGGTCGATTCAGAAGCGGCCTTAAATCAACAATGGGAAACGATTAAGGCCAATGAAAAGAATAAAAACGGCAGGGCCAATGCTATTTCAGCCTTAGACAGGGTGCCCAAAGGAATGCCTGGACTGATCCGGGCGCTGGAAGTTTCAAAAGCTGCTGTGAAAGCTGGGTTTGAATGGGAAGATATTTATCAGGTGCTGGATACAGCCAAATCAGAAATCCGTGAGTTTGAAGCCGCATTGGAAAATGGGGATACAGATGAGACCATGATGGAGTTTGGGGATATCCTCTTTTCTCTGGTCAATGTGGCAAGGTTTGCGGGGTTTCATCCAGAAACCGCCCTTTACAAGTCAACTGTAAAATTTGAAGGTCGATTTAAAACCATGGAAGCCGCTCTGAAAGCAGAGCGGCTTGACTTAAAAAAAATGAGGCCCATGGAAAGGGAAGCCCATTGGCAGGCCGCGAAAAGCGCCTACGCTGATGGGTATCCGATACACAAGGATTAATACATATAATCCCCTCTCTGGAACTTCATATACTCAGTTCTTGCAGTGACTGCAGTTTGAGTGGCAATCTCTTTCAGGTCGCTGTCCGCGTCACCGAGAAATTTGGCCTTCTCCATCAAGGCACCTGCTTTGGTATTGAGTTCGGATAATACCGGTTCTATCTGCCGCAATGACACCTGGGGGTTTTCAAGCTGCCCGGCATAATCTTCCAGCATGCCGATCAGGGTATCGGTCTTGCCGGTTACTATGGATGACATGGTCTCCAGCTTTAGACTTGGCGCGGCAATTTCTTCCAGCCCAGAAACGGTATTGCCGGGTTGGCCCGATGCTGATTTCTCCAAGGCAGAATTGAGCACTGCGTCAAAGGCCGCACCGGAATCTCCCGCTGTCTGCCGGGTCTGGGGCTGGCTGGCTGACGCCTTGGCAATCTCATTTATCGTGTTAATGTTGACCATATTTAGCCTCCTTAATGATTTACCAGATTAAAGAAAGCAATTTGTGTGCCCATGTTTTAAAGAAAACGCATCCAGGAAGGAAATACTTATAAATTCAGGGGATTAAAATTTAAAATAGGCAGTATTTCCATCTACCAATAGACCGTGGTGGGAAAAAGCTGCCCATTTATTTTAACCATGGACCTTACATCTAGCCAATTTCATCCAGTACATTTCCAACAATTTTGTCGGCGATTTGGGCGGCATTGATTGTATATTGGTTCGCTTCCACCTGTGCCTTCAAGGCCTGAACTTTTTCCGATCTGTCTTTAGGAACAACCTGAGACGCTTCAGAAATTTTCTGAAGGTCCCGGGTGGTGGCAGACAGGCTGATGCTGTCTTGCTTGACTTGGTTGACATCGGCATTCGAGGCCTTGCCGTTTCCAGCGGAAGTCGCTGGATTGGCATAGGTCTGATTAATATAATTCTGGCAGGTACTGGTAATTTTCATATCTGCACGCTCCTCAGGATACCATGTTGTCGTCTGCAACCTTGCGAGCCAACTCGGTCATTCGTCTTACAACAAATTGAGAATCTTCTACAGACAAGGTTTTCACCACCATATTATCATTTTCATCAACAGTGGTGTAGGTGAACTGTTTTTTTCCCTTGGTAAAGTCGATTTTTTTGCCCAGTTCTTTCTCTATCTGGCCGGTGATCTGTTCATCGTTGTGCGCCTTCGGACCTTCGGTGGTGATTCTTTCTACAATACTGGCGGCAACCTTATTAATGATGCCCTGCCGCTTCCCTTCAGAAGAAATCGTTACACTGTCCGCATACACATTGCCATAACTGCCAAGCTTGCTTTTGCTCAGCATTTTTCCTTGGCTCAATTGTCTTGAGTATACTTTCAAGACATTTTGTATTTGGTATGATGGTATCTGCATTTTATTTTTTCCTGAGCCTTTATATCGGATCGGAAAAAATAAAACTTAAATATTTTTTTATTAATCGTCCCAATCCCCCTCAGGCCCTTTATCTACGTCCATCTTGGCGGCTTTTTCAATAATTTTTTCACGGGTCCACTCCGATTCTTTTTCAATTTTTTCTCCTTTAAAACCGGGAGAATGAGACTGGGTCTCAAGAATCTGTTTTTTGACATAGTCCGCCGTGTCCCCCGCATTGAATACGTCGGTGAGCAGCGTATAGGTAAATTCTTCAACGGCTTTGACCATGCGATCCTTCACGGATGCGGCCTGGCCCGAGAGAATGTTCTCAAAAGGAAGGTTTAATTTTTTGTAGTTACCTCCCTTCCAGCCCTTGTCTGCGGCGTAGGCCAACATCTTTTCCCAGTTTTCCCGGCTGACCCCTTTACCGTCTTCTTTGGTCAGTTTGCCATGTTCATCCATAATGGCGTTGCCAAAATCGTTAACCTTGACGCCCCAGGACACCATTTGCAGGGCAGTCGCCACATTGGCTTTGGTGGTCCGGGTTTTTGAGGCAATTTCACGAAGGCGATCTGAGTTGTTTCCCGAGGTGCCGTGCTGTGCGCCTGAGATACCGTAAGGAGCCAATGCGTCATGGATTTTTGCAGTTAATTCCACATTGATACCGGTGTCACTCTGCTCAATACCGTGGGTGGTGCCGTTGTTCAGGGCAATCCAGTCCGGGAAGATATTGTGGGCGTTAAGCCCTTGAATAAGAAACAGGGCCTCTTCAGCTGTGGATAACCCATCCTTTCCTTTGATCTCACCCACTTCGGTTTCCAATCCTGCCCATTCCGGAACAAATGGATAAAGCTCAATATTGGCCAGCAGGTTTTGGTCATCGGGCATGTGGGAGGCATCAATGGCGATGGATGTAATACCTGCGTCAAACAGGGATTGAATTTCTGTTTTGGCAGGTTCAATGTCTTCGTTCTTTTTGATACCGAAATGATCCCCATGGATGGCCACAGGGATGGTGATGCCCATTTCATTCATGTAGGCATCAGTTTGGCGGGCGATATTCCAAAGGCTGGTGGGGCAGTATGCTGCGCTGCCGCCTTCGGATCTGGCGATTTCAATAAGAATGGCCGCATTGGCACGCTGGGCCGCAGCTAAAGCCCCACGGATTACAAATGAATTTCTGCCATTTGCCGCAATGGTCATGCAGCCGCCTTTGGCCAGCATGGCCTGGTCAATGTATTTACCGCTGACAATCAAGGCTTTGGAATTGGGAAAGCACTTTTTTACGTTGGGTGGCCGACCGTAATCAAGAATGGATTGAAATTCTGCGCTGTATATAGTTGACATGGTGATCTTCCTCTCGTAACAGGATCTGGATATTTCCGGGATATGAAATATCGGGTTTATTTATTCGTACCTAGCAATCGTGTCTGTAACTTTTTATTTTTTGTCATGAAACCACTCTAAAATCAAGCCCAATTCAGACAATGAATTCATATTCACACGGCGTTCAGCGGTGGCAAGTGAATTTCTTTGTTAGCGTCAAACTATAAGGTTAGTTTAACTTATCTAAATTATTTAAAAAGAGAGCATAGCCATATAGATTCTCTCAAGGATATAGGGCTTGACATTTGATTTTATCTATTGTTAGGTGAGTGAACTGATATTCATTTTACCCAAAAAAGAAGGGCAAAAGAATTTGCAGAAAAATAAAACTGAAAAATATCTGAAGATATTGAGCAGTGCTGGTGCTGTATTTGCCGAACGTGGTTTCCACAAATCTACCATTTCCCAAATTGCAGCCACTGCGGGGGTAGCCGATGGCACCCTGTATCTCTATTTTAAGAACAAAGACGATATTCTCTATCAATATATCAGTTTTAAAACAGAATCAGTGTTTAAAAAAATGAATGCCGCGGTAGCCGAAGGCACAACGGCCGAAGAGAAGCTGCGCAATCTTATCCGTTGCCACCTGGCGGAATTTCAAAACGATGCGCATATGGCGATTATCTTTCAATCCGAGGTCCGCTATTTAAGGGAAATTGAACATCAGATCAAAGACATTTCCAAGATGTATCTGGACCTGCTATCCGACATTATTGAACAGGGACAGATTGAGGGGATAATTCGACAAGACCTGTTTGTGGGTCTGGCGAAGCGGTTTATCCTCGGGGCGGTGGAAGGCGTGATCTCCACCTGGGTATCTGCCCAGGGACGTTATGATCTGGTTTCCATGGCCGATCCATTGGCAGATCTTTACATGAATGGCATGACTGGAAAATAAACAAGATTCATTTTATAAATAATAAAAATAAACTGAATACTGCTTTTTGCTTGACGGAAAAGCCTATGTTTAATAAAGCTCAGTGAACTTAAAATTCATTATGTTACTATTGGGAGGTAGATACATATGTCTTCGATTCTTGGTCCGGCAAGTTTTAAATTGTTTGGTTTTTTCCCCACCATTATCTTTTCTTTTCTTTTGCCCATTGTGGGGGTGGGGCTGTTTACTTACATTATGGCACGGCGGCTGGCCCCCTTAGTCCGTGCCAATCCAGATCATCGTTTCGGTGATATTCCGATTCGTATTAAACATTTGATTGTTGTATGGTTAGGTCAGATCCGGCAACCCCGGTATATGCTGGCAGGTGTCCTGCATATCGTGATTTTTTTCGGGTTTCTGGTGCTTTCCATCCGCTCTACGACCCTGGTGATTGTGGGACTCTCCGATGGATTTGTCCTGCCGGGATTGGATGGTAAGCTGGGCGCAATTTATAATGTATTTAAAGATTATGCGGCCACTGGCGTTCTTATTGCCTGTATTGTCGCCGCTGTTCGCCGGGGTATTTTTAAACCGGCCCGATATGCAGTGCCAAAAAAATATGGCAAAGACCACACGGCAGAAGCGGTATTTGTTCTGGGGGTTATCTCCACTCTGATGATCTCTGAAAGTTTGTTTGAAGCCTCTGAGCTGGCCTATGCCTTCAAGGAAACCGTTCATGATCATTTTGTGGCGCCCTTGACCTTGACCTGGTTCTTCAAATGGATGTTGGAAACCGCTTCCTTAAGTTTTCTGCAGGGGCTGCATGTCACCATGTACTTCATCCACGACATCGCCTTTTTCTTCTTTCTGTGCTTTTTGCCCATGGGCAAACATTTCCATGTCATCACATCCGTGTTCAACGTCTTTTTTATGAGAACCCGTAAAGGTAATATCAAACCTGTCATGCACGGCGTTTCCGTGGAAGAACTGGACGACCTGGAATCCTTTGGTACCAAAAAACTGGAAGACTTTACCTGGAAGCACATGCTGGATTTTTATTCCTGCGCGGATTGCGGCCGCTGTTCCGACCAGTGCCCGGCAAATGCAGTGGGGCGTCCCCTGTCTCCAAGATTCATTACCATCAAGGCCCGGGATCTGATCTTTAAGAATTATCCCATGTCCGGGGAGATCTATAACTCCCCCAATATGTTGGTGGAAGATATCTATACTGAAGATGAAATCTGGTCCTGTACCACCTGTGGCGCCTGTGAACAGGAGTGTCCACTGGGCATTGAGTATATTGATAAAATTGTTGACCTGCGACGGGGTATGGTGGACGAAGGCATGGTCCCCCAATCGCTGCAAAAACCCATGAAAGCCCTTGAGAAAAGAGGCAATCCCTATGGTATGATGGAAAAGAAACGTGCCGACTGGACCAAGGCGGAAGGCTTTGGGGACGCACACACCATCAAAATGCTCAGCGGTAAAAAGAACAAAAGAGATACGGCTGAAACCTTGTACTTTGTAGACAGTATTACATCCTATGATGACAATATCCAGGAAATTGCCAGAAGAACCGCCATTATCCTTGAAAAGGCAGGTGTCGATTTTGGTATCCTGGGCAAAGCCGAAAAGGATTCCGGAAATGAAGTGCTTCGGTTTGGTGAAGAGATGCTCTTCCAGGCCCTGAAAGAAGATAACACCGATGCTATTTTGGAATCCGGCGTAAAAGATATTGTGACTGCAGATCCCCATGCCTACAACGCATTGAAAAATGATTATACCGGCCTGCCGCCGGTGAAACACATTTCCCAGGTGATTGCTGAAAAGGCGGCTTGTGGCGCCTTGACCCTGGCATCCTGTAAATACCCGGAGAAGACGTTTGTGTATCATGACCCCTGTTATCTTGGACGGCATAACGCGGTTTATGAGGCCCCCCGCCAGGCCCTGGATGCCATAGAGGGCTTAACCCGTATTGAACTTGAAAAGAGCCGTGACCGTTCATTTTGTTGCAGCGGCGGTGGGTTGATGCTCTTTTATGAACCTGAAGAAGATACCCGCATGGGTGTTCTGAGGGTGCAAATGGCCCATGATGCGGGTGCCGATGTGATTGTGACCGCCTGTCCCTTCTGCCTGGTGAATATCCAGGACGGTATCAAAGTGGCAGGGCTTGAAGGGCAGGTTGAGGCAATGGACCTGACGCAACTCATTGAGGAACATCTCGAATAGCGTGGCGGATGGAAACCGTAAATATAAATAATTTCCAGCGTTTCAACCGACACGGTAAAAATGACTAAGAACGGCTGTGGGTAGTATCTTTTACCCACAGCCCCTAAATCAAGCGCGTTCCAGATACTGCTGAGAACGAATTTGAACTGAATTCCGCCGGAAATGACCTGGATCGTGATGATCTGGTCTATTCTGTGAACGAATGGGATAACTATGCAGTAGAAGAAGCCATCCAGATTGTGGACAATGTAGGTGGCAATGTAACGGTTGTGACCATCGGTGATGACGAATCCGAGGAAGTATTGCGGCGTGAGATGGCCATGGGCGCCAATAACGGCGTGCTGCTGTGCGACGATGCGTTTGAGGCGTCTGATGGCAAAGGGATTGCAACCATCCTGAAGGCTGAAATTGAAAAGGGAAAGTACGATCTCATCCTTACGGGCGCCCAGGCAGACGAAGGTGCCGGCCAGGTCGGTGGCATGCTGGCGGCCATGCTGGATTATCCCTATGCCTCTCTGGTGAACAAAATCGAAGTGGACGGCGATGCCAAAATCAAAGTCGGCCGGGAGATTGAAGGTGGCAACCAGGAAATGAACGACATCGAACTGCCTTGCGTGCTGTCTATTCAGACCGGTATCAACGAACCCCGTTACGTAGGGATCCGTGGTATTCGTAAGGTGGCTAAGGTTGAAATTCCCGAAAAAGACGCTGACGAATTGGGCATTGATGGCGCGACCGTTGGCGAAGCCGGTGCCAAAACCAAACGGGTGGATTATTTTGTTCCTGATTTGGGAGATGGTGCTGAAATGTTAGAAGGTTCCACCGATGAGATTATTGAACAGCTGATTGAGAAGCTGAAAGCCAAAGGAGGGCTCTAATCATGACACAGATCTATGCGTATATTCCGTTTATCAATGGTGCTGCAGAAGATGTGGCATTGGAGTTCCCTGCAGCCGCTGAAAAAATTGAAGCGGGTGCTGCGGTTACCGCTGTTGTCACCGGTTCCGGTGCCGATCTGGACACCGTTGCCAATGAAATGACCAAGTACTACAAAGAAGTCATTAAGGTGGACAACGCTGCCTTGGCATATCCCAACGCCGAAGTTGTCAGAAAAGCCCTTGTGAATATCATTCCGGCGGATGCCCTTGTGCTGATACCCCACAACACGTTTGGTATGGATCTGGCACCTGGCCTGTCTGTAAAACTGGATTCCGCCTATGCCGCCGATGTGGTTGATTTTGAAGGCAAGGACGGTGATCTGCTCAAACTGGTTCGCCAGGAACTGGGCGGCGCGGTCTCGACCCATGTGACCACAGACATGTCTGCCGGCGCAGTCATTACGGTTCGCCCAGGCTCCTTTGCACCCGTCGAAGGCGGCGATGCCGGCGGTTCCGTGACAGATAAATCCGGTGATGCCGGTGACCTGACTGCCAAGAGAGCCTTTCTGGAAGTGGTTGAAGCTGAGGTGGGTGATGTGGATATCACCAAATCCGACGTGCTGGTATCCATTGGCCGCGGTATTGAAGATGAAGACAACATTGAAGTGGCTGAAGACCTGGCCAAGGCCATGGGCGCTGTGGTTTCCTGCTCTCGTCCCATCGTTGATGCCAAGTGGCTTGAAAAATCCCGTCAGGTCGGTACCTCCGGCCAGACCGTTAAACCCAAGGTCTACATGGCCATGGGAATTTCAGGGTCCTTCCAGCACATGGGCGGTGTAAAGGGCAATCCCTTTATCGTCGCCGTGAATAAAAATTCCAAAGCCCCGATCTTCCAGGTGGCCGATGTGGGGATTGTGGAAGATATCCTTGAGTTCATGCCCGCACTTCAAGAAGCCGTTGAAGACCTCTAAATCTAATCGGGTTTAAATCCTACAAAAAGGCCCTGCCTTCTGGTAGGGCCTTTTTCATTTGTCTGGCGCATGCGTGTTACACGGCGATCTCAAAACGGATCGGGGGATGGGGGGTGTAATCCGTCAGCGTGGTATCGGTATATTCCCATTGGAAAAGGGAGGTGAACGCTTTTGTTTCCACCTGAGGCAGCTTCCTGGGAGTTCTGTTTAATTGGTCTGTCAGGCCAGGGATATGGGTTTTATAGATGTGTGTGTCTCCCAGAAATCCTACCAATTTGCCCGGCACAAATCCTGCTTCTTTGGCCAGAAGGGTCAGCAACAGGCCATAACTGGCAATGTTAAACGGCAGCCCCAGTGCCGTATCCACAGAACGCTGATTCCACAGCAGATTCAATTTGTCGGCAATGACCGTGACCTGGAATCCATAGTGACAGGGCGGTAAGGCCATGGTATCAAGAACCATGGGGTTCCAGGCCGAAACAATCATTCGGCGGTCATCGGGGTTGGTTTTCAGCATCTCTACCACTCGTTTGAGTTGATCCACCCCTGGGGTTTTCGGTGGGGTATCAAATGAGGCATATGTGCCACCGAAGTGCCGCCACTGAAATCCATAAATGGGTCCCAGTTCCCGCTCTGCCATCATTTTTTTCTGGGTCTCTTTATCGTGCCCGTATGGGACTTTCACCGGTGAGCACCATTCATCCCAGATATGGTTGTTCCGTTCTGTTAACCATGCCTTGTCCGTAATCCCTTTGATAAAGAATTCCAGCTCACTGGCCACCAGGTGGAAGGGGACGTATTTTGTGGTCAGCAAAGGAAATCCTGTGGACATGTCATGTTCAAACATGGCGCCGGGAATGGCAATGGTATCTACGCCGGTGCGATTTGCCTTGAGTACCCCTTCATCCAGTATTTTTTGTACGATATCTGCATAGGCTTTCATGGTGTCGCTCGCTTATTGTGGGTTTTAAGGAAAACTGTTCAGATCTATTTGTATCATAAAACCCATGCGGATGGGGTAATAAATTCATGGATATGGGGTTAAAATAAAGTATCCTTGGCAAAGTGAGTGTCAGTCGCTATAATCGTTCGCCAGAGGGAGGGATGTTGAGTGCCTTACGCCTCAGTTTCTGTCACAAAAAACAGGAAAATGAGACGGGCAAATGAGTTGCGGGTTTCCCGCTTTAGTTGTTTGGGTTGAAAGAATTTAGCGAAGGCCCACAGGCCCTAGCAATCTATTTCTTTCATGAGTTGTCGTGGACAGACCGCGGTGAACGGCCCGGTCGGCCCGTGGCGATTATAAACATCTATTATCTAAGGATGAGCCAATGACCTGTACCGTAAAGTTCCTGCCCCATGAAAACACAGTCGAAGTCGAGAATAACGAAAGCCTGATCCGGGCCGCTATGTCAGCCGGCGTCCACATCAACGCCTCTTGTGGGGGCAGTGGTGTCTGTGGTAAATGCCGGATTCTCATCGAATCGGGTGAGGTTGACGGCGGCATTTCAGAACATTTATCTAAAGAAGACCGTGAACAGGGCTACCGCCTGGCATGTCTGGCCAATGTGACATCCGATCTTGTGGTCCGCATTCCTGTGGAATCGGAAGTGGATAATTCCCGTCTGATCCAGCAGGCCACATCTCGGCATACCGCTAAAGCCATGCATGCAGACATGGAATCGCTCAAAGAAGACGGCCTGTTCATCCCGCCGGTGGAAAAAATTTACATGGAACTGGATCCAGCCATGGAAGGCGACAACCAGGCGGATGTGGCCCGAATCATGAATCATCTGAAACTCCATCATGATGAACACCGGCTTCGCATTGACCTGAACCTTATTCGTAAAGTCCCGGACATTATCCGGGAGCAGGATTTTAAGGTAACGGCCACCATTGTACGACCGGTCCGCAAAGACGGCAAAAACAGGATCATCAATATCGAGCCCGGTGACACAACGGATCGCAACTTTGCCATTGCCGTGGATATCGGTACCACCACCATTTACGGAGAGGTGCTGGATCTTCATACCGGTGACGTGCTGGGCCAGCATGGTGAGTTCAACGGCCAGATGTCCTATGGTGAAGATGTGATCTCCCGGATCATTATTACGGAAAAAGGCGACGGGCTACAGCTCCTCCATGAAAAAGTGGTTGAAACCATTAACCAGGTCATTGCCAAAAGCATTAAAAAGGCGAATATCGGTAGCCACGAGGTGTCCACCATCACCCTGGCGGGCAACTCCACCATGACCCAACTCCTGCTGAACATCAAGCCGACATATATTCGCAAAGACCCTTATGTGCCGGCATCCATTCTCTATCCGCCGTTTTTGGCAAAGGAGATCGATCTGGATCTGCCGGATCACACCATTGCGCTGATGTATCCCGGCGTGTCTTCCTATGTGGGCGGAGATATCATCGCAGGCGTCATGGCCGCAGGCATGTATCAGTCTTCTGAGCTGACCCTGTTTATGGATATCGGTACCAATGCAGAGATTGTCATTGGCCACAAGGACTGGATGGTCTGCACGGCCGCATCAGCCGGCCCAGCCTTTGAGGGGGGTGGCGTAAAATTCGGCATGCGCGCCACCAAAGGGGCCATTGAAGATTTTTCCATTGATCCAGACACCTATGAACCCATGATTATCACCGTGGGGAATACAAAGGCCAAAGGGATCTGCGGCTCTGGTCTGATTACCTTGGCAGCCAAGTTACTTGAAGTGGGTGTCATTGACTCCCGGGGCAAATTGAATCAATCCCTGGACACGCCCAGAATCCGACGCACCGATGAGATCTGGGAATATGTGCTGGTGTATAAAGACAATACCGCCATTGACAGGGATATCACCATTACAGAGCCGGATCTGGACAATCTGATCCGGGCCAAAGGCGCCATGTACTCTGCTGCCCTGACCCTGCTGGGGGAGATCGGTTTGACCATCCAGGATGTGGAACGGATCATTCTGGCCGGCGGCTTTGGATCCTATGTGGATCTGGAAAGCGCCATCACCATCGGGCTGTTGCCAGAGATTGACACGGAACGGGTCACCTATCTGGGCAACGGGTCTTTGTTGGGCTGTAAGATCAATTGCCTGACCAACTCCCTGCGACGAAATGTCGGTGAGGTGGTGAGCATGATGACCAATTTTGAACTGGCGACCATCCCGTCTTACATGGATCATTACATGGGGGCGTTGTTTCTGCCACACACCGAAATGAATTATTTCCCTAAAGTAAAAGCAAGACTGGAGGCACTTCGTAAATGAGTCCGGCCAATTCTGAAAAAGGATATGTCAGATCGATAGACATTGCCCCCCCCATGCTGGGAAACAACCTTGCCGATGCCCAACGTCTGGAAATGGCCCTGAAAAAGGAGGTGGGGGCGGATTATGTCCATATCCCCGGCCGCCTGCTCACGGATCTTCCCGGACGACTGCGCAGTCAGGCATTTAAAGTCAAAGCCGTGCTTTTCAAGGATCGCCGATCCTGGCGGCTGGTGGATCTGCTGCCCCTGGACTATGATCGCCCGGTGCTGGGGGCGGCAGTGGATATCGGCACCACCCGCATTGTGATCCGCCTTATCAATCTGGACACCGGAAAGACCATGGGTGAAGCCGGTTTGGACAATCCCCAGAAGGAAATCGGTCCCGATGTCCTGGCCAGGATCCATCATTCCAACACGCCTGGGGGACTGGCTGAACTTCAGGAACTGGTTATCAACGGCGTCACCGAGGAACTAAAATTACTTTGCAGCACCTGCGACTGTACCTTGAATGACGTGTTCCTGGTCGCAGGGGCTGGCAATACCGCTATGACCCATCTGTTCCTGGGCATCACCGCCTTTGAGATTATTAAAGAGCCCTATATTCCCTGTGTGAACATCCCGGATACCATGTCCGCCTCAAAACTGGGATTGAATATCCGGCCGGGGGGGATGTGTTTTCTGTTTCCCAATATTGGTTCCTATTTTGGTGGTGACCTGCTGGCCGGTATTATTTATTCTGATCTGGATAGAAAGGAACTGCCCAGCCTGCTGGTGGATGTGGGCACCAATGCGGAAATTGTGGTGGGATCCAAAGACTGGCTCATCGCTTGCGCCGGTGCCGCCGGGCCGGCCCTGGAGGGGGGAGTGAGTAAAATGGGGATGACCGCAGGCCCCGGTGTCATTGACACGGTTGCCATTGATCCTGAAACCAAAGCCGTAAAGGTTCACACCATTGAGGCGCAGCCCCCCATTGGTATCTGCGGCTCGGGCATGATCGACCTGGCCTCGGCCTTGTTTCTTTCAGGCATGATCGACATCCGTGGAAAATTTAATCCCGAAATATGCAAAGACCGACTTATCGAAGTGGATCAAATCCCAGCATTTGTCCTGGTAACGGCAGATGCGTCTGGTACTGGTGCGCCCATTTGCCTCTCCCAGGTAGACCTGAACTCTTTGACCTCTTCTAAAGCCGCCATGTACACCATCCTGGAGGTGATCGTGAAAAACACCTCGGGTCTGGAATTTGAGGACCTTGACAAGTTTTATGTCGCCGGTACCTTTGGGTCGTTCATCAACCCGGAATCAGCCATCTCCATCGGGATGATTCCAGATATAGACCGTTCCGTATTTGAGGTTTTGGGGAACTCGTCCCTGGGCGGTGCCGTCATGATGCTCACAGACACCGATGCCTTTGATCGGGTCATGGCCATCCGGGACGCCATTACCTACATTGAACTCAACGTCAACCAGGAGTTCATGAACATGTTTTCCGGCGCCAAATTCTATCCCCACACCGACCGCTCCCGATTTCCGTCGGTGTCTGTTTAAGGCCCATGATCAGAATTAAATCTGCCATATCTCAGTCAGAGAGGACGCCAACCCGTCTTTGATATTCTATCAAGATTTCTTCAGGTTCTTGTAATCCCCTCTTATATACTGTACAATCAACGTTAAAGATGAAATTTCTATAAAATATCCATAGGTTGAACAGAGCGTTACCAAATTCTTTTCCAGAATTACCCTGACTCAACGCAAAACGAAACAAGAAATTCATTTAACAACTTACCGGGGCTTTCATATTTAAAGCACGTGGCCTTCATCATAATAGTGAGATATAGGAACGATTATGTTTAGAAATGTAAAAATAAAGACCAAAATCATACTCCTTTCTACCTTGATTTTCGTCCTTTTGATGGGGGCGTCTTCATTGATCAGCACAAAGATTTCTTTTGCAATTCTCCTTGACAGGATTATAACAAAGGAAGCCCCTGTCAATACAAAATATATTGCAGAGGTCTTTGAAAAAAAGATCGCAAAAGCCATCACCCTTGGAAAAATTATTGGGGAGAATCCATTTATTCACGACTGGATCCAAAAGGAAGGATCAGAGGACGCAACAAAAAAGATTACAGCGTATTTTAAAACATTCATGGAAGAAGGGTTGTCTGTGACGTTCCTGGTCTCCAATACAACCCTGAATTCTTACACCCAAGATGGATTTTTCAAAACACTCAATAAAGATGTTCAAAGAGATTCCTGGTATTTCGATACCTTGGCGTCAGGGAAAAAAGTTAGCATAAACATCCAACAGTCTGAAATCAATGGAGACCTGACTGCATATGTCAATATAATCATGGGAAATGTGAATCATCCCATTGGGGTTGCCGGTGTAGGCATCAGTCTTTCACAAGTTTCAAACGATTTGAAAAATTTTCACGTAAGCGACTCTTCTGTTGCCTATCTGATTAGTGAAGACGGAGGGATCAAGGCCCATCCAGATGAATCATATGTATCTGAAATAAAAAATATAAAAAACATCCCGGATCAACAGTACAAAAAAAATGCAGTTGATGAACTGTTGAACAATACGGCGGGGATGTTGACATATGAGGACAGCAGCGGAAACGAAAAAATGATCGCTTTTACCACGATTCCATCCATTGGATGGAAAATTGTCATTGAGGCACCCAAAAGAGAACTGGGAAAGGGTCTTGATAAAATCCTCAAAAGTAACGTCATGGTGTTTGTCGTATTTATCATCCTTCTTATCGTCATTCTCAATGTCACAATACAGACGATTCTCAAGCCCATTAATGAAACCATCGTTACCCTTGAGGATATTTCCGAAGGAGAAGGTGATCTTACCAAACGACTTGAGGTGAGCTCAGGGGATGAAGCCAGTCTGCTTTCGCTGAATATCAACAAATTTATGGACAAATTGCAGCAGATGATCAAACGCATTGCAGAACATACTGACGATGTAAACGAATCTTCCAATGGCCTGGCAAAAATTGCCACAACACTGGCTCAAAATTCCCATGACACATCAAAAAAATCGGGGAAGGTTATCACTGCCGCACAGGACATGACACATAATATAAATATGATATCCAACACCTTGCAAACTGCTTCTGAAAATGTAACTCAGTTTGCTGCTGCCACAGAGGAGATGAGAGTCACCATTACCGAAATCGCATCACGATCATCAAATGCAAGTGAGATAACTGGAGAAGCGGTTATGCTCGGCGATGAGTCTTCGGAACAGATTCAGATGCTTGGGAAATCGGCGATAACTATTGAAAATGTGATTTCTACCATAACAGATATTTCCGAACAGACAAATCTTCTTGCTTTGAACGCAACCATAGAAGCTGCCAGGGCAGGAACGGCTGGCAAGGGTTTTGCTGTGGTGGCAAATGAGATTAAAGCACTGTCGACCCAAACCAATGAAGCAACAGAAGACATCAAATCAAGCATCAAAGGAATACGGGAGACCGCTGATGCGACGATCTCCTGTATTGGAAGACTCTCCCAGATTATCAACACGATGAATGACATTATTTCAAGCATCGCTGCGGCAGTGGAGGAACAATCCGTAACCACAGGAGAATTATCTGAAAATATCTCAAATATTTCTTTAAACTTGAATGGCATCAATGGAAATATTACTGAAATCAGACAACAGCATGGATGTTTTGAAAAATTCTGAAGGATTGAAAGAGCTCTCCTTGCATCTCAAAGCGTTTGTTGATCAGTTCAAGGTATAGGCTTATGATGAACATAAAATCTCCCATCATCCCAACGGACACATGTGTTAATGCGTCCATTGGGTGCCTTGATGACGACTTAAAATTTGATACATCTGTGTCAGAATTGTGTTCGTGGGCCAAAGAACTTGTTTGGGAATTGATAAATCGGCTTCAATCTCACGAGATACTTTCATATAACCGCCACGGGCGGACCTGGTTTTTCGCCTTGGTTCGCCCACAACAAAATATAGAAAGAACCGAATGGGTTTGCATCGGACTTTCATATAAACGGCCACGGGCCGTCCTGGGTCTATTGATGCATGGACATCTGAAATCAAGACTCGAACTTTTTCTTCGCTCCTGGTCAACAATAAGGGTATATTCAAATATCAACATATGATATGAGGTTAAAAGCGCAACAACAAAAAGTGGGGCAACGCATCATGAGTAAAAAACAGGATAACCGCAATCTCGTCCATATCAGCGACATTCTCCCTCGCGCCTTGGACAAATACCGCCCCGCCCAAGACACGCATATGACCCAAATCTGGGAAATCTGGGACATGGCCGTAGGGGCCCCCATTGCCATGAATGCCAAACCAGACGCTTTTAAAGACGGCACGTTGGCGGTCAACGTATCCAGCTCCGCATGGATTCATCAACTCAAGTTTCTTGAAAAAGAAATGATCTCAAATATCAATGCAAACCTCAACAGCCCTTTGATTGAACACATTCGGTTTAAAATTGGCAGAATACACAGTTGAATCCCTGTTTAACGGCAATATTATCCTGCGGCAGCCGGCCACCGGCTATCGATATACCATTGATCCCTTGCTCTTATGCAGCCATGCAACGCCCAAAAAAGATGAGAAAATCCTTGATATCGGCTGCGGCTGCGGCATCATTCCACTTATATTAGGGTATAACTACCCTCACACCCAAATCACCGCAATTGAAATCCAAAAAGAATTGGCAGAGATCGCTCAATCCAACATGGCTGCCAACCATCTCGAACACCGAATCCAGGTCATTCATCAGGATATTTCACACCTAACCGCATCCGACACCGGCCATAAATTTAACCTGATCGTTTCAAATCCACCCTACAAAAAAGCAAACACCGGCCGCCTAAACCCCAATCCCCAAAAGGCCATAGCCCGGCATGAGGTAAAACTGACCATCACAGCACTCGTTCAGAAGGCAGACGACCTGCTCAAGCCCAACGGGAAATTCATGATTATTTTCCCGGCTGAACGATTATCCGATATTTACTGCGCAATGCAATCCACTGCCATTCACCCCGCCTGGATAAGATTCATCCACCCATCGCCCCATAAAAATGCCATACGGGTTATCTTTTGCGGCGTTAAGCAAAACAGATCCTCCTGCAAGATTCTCCCGCCATTGAACCTTCATGATACCCAAGGGAATCCAACCCAAGACCATAAAAACATATTTTATGCTTGACACATTTTTGAAAAAAGCATATCTTGCCTCGGTCTATTAAATTTGGAGAGGTGACCGAGTTGGCTGAAGGTGCACGCCTGGAAAGCGTGTGTATCCTAACCGGGTACCGCGGGTTCGAATCCCGCCCTCTCCGCCAGTAACAAACAATTCAAGGCCTGGGACTTAAAACATCCCAGGCCTTTTTTATTTTATTCCGGCCCCGATTCCGGCCCAATGATAATTTCCTCTTTCACACATAACATCAATAAAAACGAGATAGATACCGATTCATCGATTTTACATTTTCGATGGCGTCGTAACGCTCGATCAAAGGTCATAGGGCCGTACTCTTTTCCATTTCTGGGCTGCTGTACTGTTTTTCAATTCATCGTTAGCCCCCCTTGTGTACCAAAATAAAGCGCGCAACATTTAGGTTGTATCTGCACTAATTATATAATAAGGATACTAGCAGACACGGGTTTAACCATAAAGGTATTAGGAAAAACACGAACATAGACGTTTGGAGGTTCTATGGAAAAAAAAAGCATTGTAAAAATGGCCTATCTTGTCCTTCTGGTCATTACCTTAATCTCGTTTTTCATGGCGTCGGGTGCAAATATCACTGAAAGCTCCCCCATCTGGAAAGAACTGGGAATTTGGACACTCATTCCCCCCTTGTTGGCAATTATTCTGGCATTTCTGACCAAAAACGTGATCGTCTCCCTTGCAGCCGGTGTATTTTCTGGCAGTATGCTGGTCACCTTGGCCACGAAAACAGAGAATATTATCTTTGTGGTGAATGATGCCTTTACCAACACCATCAGTACGATGGTGGGGTCAATGGCGGACGGCTGGAATGCCGGTATATTATTGCAGGTCATGGCAATTGGCGGGCTGATCTCCCTGGTCACTGCAATGGGCGGCACCCAGGCCATCGCTGAAAAACTGGCAACCATGGCGAACTCGGTCAGATCCTCCCAATTCGTAACATGGGTTCTGGGCCTTTTTGTTTTCTTTGATGATTACGCCAATTCACTGATCGTCGGTCCGATCATGCGGCCGGTCACTGACAAACAACGGGTATCAAGGGAAAAATTATCTTTTATCATTGACGCCACAGCAGCCCCCATTGCCGGCATCGCACTCGTATCGACCTGGATTGGGTATGAGCTGAGTCTGATCCATGCCGAGATCCCCGATCTTCCGTTTGAAACGAGCTCATATGCCTTATTCCTGCAGACGATTCCATATCGCTTTTATAATATATTCATCCTGGCGTTTATCGTACTTTCCATTGTGCTGCTCAAAGAATTCGGCCCCATGTATGCGGCAGAAAAAAGGGCCAGAACCACGGGTAAGGTCATTGCCGATGGCTCAACCCCCATGGTCGTTGAAAACAATATGGATATTGACGCTCCCACCCAAACGGCCTCAAATATCTGGAACGCCATCATCCCCATCGGTACCTTGATTGTTGTATCACTGGTTTCATTTTATACAAACGGATACGCCACACTGGAGGGAGAAACCCTTGCAAAAGTCCAGGCGTCACCATTCAGCATGTATGCAATCCGGACATGTTACAGCAACTCCGATGCGTCCGTGGTGCTCTTTTTATCCGCAGTGTTAGGCGGATTGGTGGCCATGATTATGGGACTTGCACAACGACTGTTCAGCTTGAAAGAAGCTATAGATATATGGGTCGCAGGCTGGAAATCCATGATCATCACAGTTGTTATTTTATTGTTCGCATGGTCCATTGCCGATATTATCAAGAACCAATTGGATGCAGATATGTTCCTGGCAACGACGCTGGGCGATTCTTTGCCAGCATTTATCATCCCGGCCATCATTTTCCTTCTTGGATCCATTATATCTTTTGCAACAGGAACAAGTTACGGCACCATGGGCATATTGATGCCGCTTGCGATACCGCTTGCCAATACGGTGTCATCAGGTGATCCAAACCTGATCGTATCTGCCATTGCCGCTGTTCTGACAGGCGCCATCTTTGGCGATCATTGTTCCCCGATTTCGGATACCACGATACTCTCGTCCATGGGATCGGCCTGCGATCACATCGACCATGTCAAAACCCAGATCCTGTATGCGATAGTCGTGGCGATTATCGCAGTGGTATTTGGGTTCATCCCCTCAGGCCTTGGTGTGTCCCCGCTGTTCACATTGCCAGCGGGCATCCTGGCGCTATTTATCATTCTGTCCATCTTTGGAAAAAAGATACAAACCGTGTAATTGTTGCGTATGGGCAACAAGGCCCATGACCTGAATGCTGCAAACGCCCTTTAGCCCGACCCAAAGGCTAAAGGGCATGCAGTCTTCACATGTCATTGTGATTTTATGTATACCACTCCGTTTTTATCAAAAAGGACACGACCATTCACCTGAACGGCCCTGCCGATATCTTTAGAACGCGGCCCTCTATCAATCCCCTGGGGGGTGCTGCCAGACACATAAATACAATCGTGGTTATATTGCAGCATCCAGTCACTGCGCGTTTCGGGTGGTGGCGTGGTACAACGGCCCTGCCATCCCATGAACACACCTTTGACATGGATCTGCTTATTCTTCAAGGCATCCGCATTTTTGATTAAATCGTCCACAAAAATAAAATTGGCTTTAGCTGTTTTCAACGGCGCGTTACCGCCGCTGGCACCACATCCCAAAAGTCCAACGTTTAATACCAAAACAGAAATACACCCAATCGCTATCTTTTTCATCGACGCCCTTTTTTAGTTCAAGCGATTATTGAAATACGCCTTGATTGCCTTGGTCGTCTTGCCGTCCAGCCTGGGTTTTCCCTTGTATTTTTTCTTATCGGGAATGGGAACAAAATGCACCCGCTTATTGCCAATTATAACGGTGTTATTTTTTAGGGACCGCCCTGCTCTTTTCCCGGCGGAACAGGTTAAATCTCCTGGCCACCACCAGTCCGAATACATATCATTCCATACATTATCCCATTCATTAAAATCGTCAAACCAGTCCAGAGGTGCAGGATAGGTCAACCCCATCCATCTTTGCCCGGAGAGCTCATATTCGGTGATGCCATGTTCGGGATCCAGTATGTAGACATAAGCGGTTGTACCCAGCGTCGTGCCGTCTTCATAATAATTCACAAAGATATCGTACTCCCCGGCTTCAACGATTTCTGCCGCTTGATAATATTCAGCAGACGCTCCCGAATAAAATGAATCTTCGGAAAGAAAACCATTTGGAGACGAACTACCGATATAGGGTGCTGCCCAGTTTCCATCCGGTTCCCAAATTAACAAGTCAAGATCTGCATCTGAATCCCATTCCAGCCAGATCACAAAATTGCCGGGAGCAGTTACCATGGGCCCCATGCCGTCTGAGGCGTCTCCGCTAACCAATAAATTGACAAAATTCCCCCAGGAATGGGTATCCTCACTTCGTGCTTGATTGACAGCCAGTAATTGATAATTGGACAGATCTGCGTCAGTCACCTGATCCCGTCTAGGTAAAAATATGGATAGACCAGAGGATTTCAGCATCAAAGCTTGCGGGTCAGGGCTATACACGTCATTGTTGATCACAAGTGTTGACAATACCGACCGAACTTGGCTGATCTTCGTTTTAAGGACCACATTAAGGGATTTATCCGCTAATTTTTCTAAAAAATGTCCCAAATCATGATTTTCCGGGCTGTCAAAACTTATGGACTCATCCCTTGCAGCTTGTATGTTAGGACGGTCTGTGGCCATATAATCGTTCATTAATTGAACCAATTGCCGAATATTCGTATGCAACGATCCGGTATGCGCCATATCAACGGCAGATTTAGTTACCCCTGTGCGCTGCTGACTCTGATAGAACGCCTTGAACTTTGATGTAATTATTCCGGCAAGTGCAGCCGGTGTCATACCCGGATTGGCGATAAGCGCTTCTAATATTTTGTTATACGGGTCTCCTTCGCCAGGTTCAATCTCCTCAGAGAACACCATATAATCAGTTAAGCCATTAAATTCATATATGACTTCATACATTGCCATCAAGCAGGCATCAAAATTGATCAAATCAAAATACACCCCGCTGTCTGCCACAGCACCCGCCAAATCGGGCAGAGACATAAAGCTATCTGAGGTCAAATCCTGCAATGCCCCCCGTGATCCACCGCTAAAGTGTCTGGATCCTTTCCAGCCATCCCCATGATCCCAGAGCACAAGGGCATAATGCTCTGCAGGATACTGTGCGGCAGCCCATTGAATAAACGCTTTGAGCGTCTGTTTATCGCCCATATCTTTGTTACCGATATCCTCAAGCGGACTTGTCATTAGAGGATCATTGTCTTTGAGTATTTTCCCTCTCAGGGTGTTATAATTCGGAAGGCCTTGGGTATACTCGGGGCTGAACTCCACCTGGACCACAACATTTACTTTATCACTGGATCCGATGGTTTCCATTTCATTTATATCGCCGAGTGCCGCTGAAGATAAATTATTATCACCGGCAATATAGACCATATAGGTCCAGTTTGCTTTAGTGGTCTGTGTACCAAAGGCATCAATGGTTTCCATAACGATGGCAACACTGGCGGGATTGTCGGTTACCGCAGAAATAAAATGCTTAAAATCTGATAAATCATTCAGATCAGGGCATGTTTGAATATGATCCGCCGTGTAGTTTGACACCTCAACACGGTTGTTGAATTGATTCTGTGCGGCAATGGCATCGGCATCTCCAGAAAAATCACCATATGCTAATGCATAAACGATCTCCGCCACAATACTGGCCCGGCTGCGACCTAAAGTCAATTTATTGACCCAGAATGAAATACCTTCAGGATCCTCCTGTAAGGTTTTACCCAGGGTATTGGCGTAAATATGCTCAACAAAGGCCTGGTCCGAGTCTAAGGCGCCGCCAAAATATTCTATGGCGGCAGGAGAGCCCAGCATTTGCATGGCCGTTGTTGTCATATCCAGATTCCGGCTGATCCAATAGGCATTGCCTTCACCTTCAGACGCACGGCCGAAAATTGAAACGTAAAGCTGGGACACCTGCGTCTGGTTTAATCCGGCCACTGCACTGTGGCCAGATAAGCCACCAATAAAAACAAGAACAAATACCCAAAAAGTCTTTTTCATCATCGATCTCCTAAACCAAGGGCCGCCGGCTGAAATTCAAACAATTAAATCCGCCGGTTCAACCCGATGGGGTTAGTTTTCAATCGCCAATTATCGCATGGCATCAATTGTAGATATATAATATTGTGAATGAAATGAACGGGTTTTATCCACGTCAAACGATCCGCTACAATGGTAAAAGTCACCATATTCTGTGACCTTACGATCACACCTTAGGCCGAATCAATATCTGCTAAAGAAGATACCGTCACATCTCGTCACCGACGATATCATCGCCACTGTTTCCGATATACACGGCATCATCTCCCACTGGCTTTCAGATTACATACGTCAAGTAGATAGAAACTTCTTTTTTTCAAAAACGATATAACAAAAGATAGAAAAATTATCAAGCGACTGAAAGATGCCTCCAGCCATACACGGCCACAGCATTTTATGCCATTATCTGGCTGGGATTTTGGTGTTAAAGTTGTTGTATAGGGACCACGGGCCGCCCCTGGCCTATCGAACCCCAGGTGTTGATTTCGCAATAAAAAAGCAAAAAAAATTCAGCCTATTAACGATACATTTATATAAAAAAATAACAATGTGATGGTATCCATTGCAAAAGGCGTTTACATCTAATTTTTGGTTTGATTCGGATCTGGGCCTAAGCAAGAGACCTCTTGCCCTCCATAAACGTCTGGACTTGACAATCTTCATTTTTATCTATATACAAAAATGTCAATATTTCCTTCGGCACAAGAATGTGGCGCAAGTTGGACAGCGGCGAACGGGTAAAACCTATCTGATGAAATTAATTGAGATGGAGGCAGAAGAAAAAGGGTTCAATGCCATTTCCGTCAATCTGGAAGACGCGGTAAGTACAGAAAAAGCCATTGCCAAAATCTCACAAGCCATAACCGATAAAGGGATTCAAGGGGTATACGACAATTTTCTTGCCCGAGTAAAAAACTTACTGACAGGCAAAACGGGCAGCGATAGCCAATGGCAGGATCTGGCAAAAACACCAACTGAACTGATACGCATATTGATAAAGCAGGATTGGAAAAATGTTTTGGATCAGCTTTTATCCGGGCTTGATCAAGCAAAAAAGCCAACACTCCTGCTGATTGATGAATTATCCGTCTGCTTGCTGGCGATCATTGAGAAAGACAAGAGTAAAGGCAATGAGTTCCTGCATACCCTCAGAGCACTAAGGCAAGACTATACCAATGTCATATGGATGATTACGGGGTCTATTGGTCTGCATGCCATAGAGAAAAATTATGGCTTGGATGGCACAAATGATTTGCATATCTTTATGTTGAATCCATTGGAAAAAGAGCAGGCAAAAGCGTTGCTCTTGCATGAATGCCAGAAACGTCACCTCAATATCCCTGACGAAAAAACGACCGATTATTTTATCCAGCGACTGGGCTGGTTATCACCCCATTACCTGCTGAAGTTACTGGATATGGTGGAGGACCTTTCCTTTGATACCAGAGAAAGCAATATTACCAATGCCTTGATCGACGAGGCATGTCAGCAAATGATCAGCTTTCCCTATAATCGCATTTTTAACAATTGGACGAATCATATTGACCGCAACTATCCCAATACAGCACATAAGCAGGCCAAAGCGATTCTGAAGGTTCTTTCTAACGCACCATCGGGTAAAGATCAGGACGGGTTGCTGTCACATACACAGACAGCAGATATTCCCGAAAAAGAGCTCCATAATACCCTGCGCTTATTGGTGGAAGATGGGTTTATTGTGTATGATAAACAGAGTCGAAAATATGATTTTCAATTTGGTCTGTTAAAAGATTTTTGGCATGAATACGAGGGGGCATGATATGAGCGATCCCATTGCTACTGTCCAGCGTATTGCCCTTTATGACCCACTTCAACTAGACGAAGCGAGTTTTAAGCACAGTTTTATTGCACGACAAAAAGAGCTCACCCGCATGTTACAGCGCATTCATGAGGCATGTAACGAGGCTAATTCACACGCGTTACACACCCTGATTTATGCCCATAGAGGTATGGGGAAAACAACCTTATTGCGCCGAATTTCTATTGCTGTCAATGAAGACGACGCATTAAAAAAACAATGGATTCCACTGAATTTTCGTGAAGATCAATACAATTTAGCCTCGCTTGATCAGTTATGGGAGAGTTGTGCCGATCCCTTAGCGGGCTGGTGTGAAGCCAATGGCGATATGGAGAATGCAGACCATCTCGACGCTTTAGTAGACAGCCACAGCAATTGTAATTATTTAGATGAAATCACACAGATCTGTAATCTTCACAATCGCCGGCTATTGCTTCTGATTGATAATCTGAAC
>PDWI01002436.1_pt1 | contig 34395 bp, 27 predicted proteins | sample 1430891 | NCBI WGS metagenome assembly PDWI01 (sample SAMN01162508, study PRJNA174530) | Oral metagenome, whole genome shotgun sequencing project. | biome: Marine environment; feature: Marine mammal; material: Swab sample of the gingival sulcus; isolation source: swab sample of gingival sulcus... | reverse complement strand
TACAAAACTTCACCATAGCGGTACTATGCATCAGTTTTGTAAATTCTTGTTTTATTGTAATTTGAATGCTCATTACGAAGTTCTAACGCATAATTCGGGTTTAAACAACCTTGCCTGTTTACAAAATAGAGAAATTTAAAGTCGTTTTTACTATATTCAAAAGGTTTACCCCCATTGGATAGCAGAAGTTTGAATTTTTGTAGATTATCTTTAGGCTTACCCAAAGTTCTCATATTAACGTAATTATAAGGTAAACCAAAAATATTTTTATTATTTTTATAGATTAGATAGAGAAACTATACCTGAATTTTAAAAAATTATATACATTTGCAGCGAGAAGATTTTTATTAATAAATAATTTAAAGATGGATGAAATAAGAATAGAAAACAACGAAAATTTTAGAGAAAATGTTTTCACAAAATCAGTAAAAGCCGGAAAACGTACTTATTATTTCGATGTAAAAGAAAGTAAAAAAGGGGAACATTATGTAACCGTTACCGAAAGAAAACGACGTTACAAGACAGATGGTACTTTCCGAGTTGAAAAACATAAGATTTTTTTGTACCAAGAAGATTTTGAAAGTTTTGCAGACGCATTAGATGACATCATTGAGTTCGTAAGAACAGGTAAAAAAACTGAAACAACGGAAGATGATAATTTTAAAATTTCTAAAAACTTTTTAGATGAGGACGAAGACGAAAACAGAGATGAAATGTTGGATAATTTATTAGATTATTCAGTAGATAGTTTTGAAGATTTATAGAGCAATACTTTACGAAATATTCATTTTACTAAAAAGCTGTCCACCCCAAAGGACAGCTTTTTATACTTTCTTGTATTCTTATTAATTGAATAAACATTTGCTATTTTGTAAAATTTACAATACATTAGCAAAATATTATCCATAAATTTAGATATTTTTTATGGAATTTTAATAAAAAAACATCTCATTACAAAGTAACAAGAACAAAATACTTGAAAACTGCTATAATTTACAAAATGGAAAACTTAAATTTATTTTTGTAAACTCTCGAAACTTAGGCAGGACAAGCTTTTCAGAAGATTAGTTTGAGTTTTGGTATAGTTTTTGGAACTTTCATTTGAATTTGAAATAAAACTATAAGGAGGAAATAAAATGAAAAATTTAGCACTATTGGTAAGTTTAATCTTTTTGGCAATGAGTGCATGCACCACAACAAGAGTCGTACATACCTACGACGATGCATACGCAGCCGGAAGAACAACAGTAATTGTCGATAAAACAAGCAACTCAACCTCGGGTAATGTTCAAAATGTTGAAACATTAGACACCGCAGCCGTTGTAGACAATTATGCAAACGACAACTCAGCTTCGGATAATGTAGAATATTATTCAAGCAACAGTACAGATAACACAATTGTAATAGAAGATGATGGCGATAAAGACATCATAATAATAAAAGACCGCCCTTCGTATGCTACGAGACTACGCAGATTTCACTCTGACGTATATGTAGTAGATGATTACTATCACGACTACTATTACTCAGGCGGTTGGAGTTTCTCATTCGGATATCCTTACGGATTTTCTATAGGTTACAACTACCCGTCGTATTATTATCGCCCATATAATAACTACTATTACGATTATGGATATTATTATCCATACAGTTACTACAATCGTTACTCATGGTATCATAGCCCATATTATTATGGTAGTTATTCGCACGGATACACACACGGTTACTGGGACGGATACTATGATGGATACTACGGATACGGTGGTTACTACGGAGGATATTACAGCGACTATTACAGATCAAGACGAGCAAATAGTACATACGGACATCGTTCAGGTACAAATCGCAGAGATGCAAACAGAGCGGGTAGTAACCGTAGTAATGTATCACGAAACAATAGCGCACGAGGAACAAATGTAAACCGTGGAGGAACACGTAACAATACAGCAAGAAATAATTCAAGCAGAACTACCAATCGTAATGGTACAGTAAACAGAAATTCATCAAGTAGAACTACCAATCGTAACGGTACGGTAAACAGGAACTCATCAAGCAGAACTACCAATCGTAATGGTACAGTAAACAGGAACTCATCAAGTAGAACTACCAATCGCAACGGTACAGTAAACAGAAACTCATCAAGTAGAACTACCAATCGCAACGGTACGGTGAATAGGAACTCATCAAGCAGAACTATCAATCGTAATGGTACAGTAAACAGAAATTCATCAAGTAGAACTACCAATCGCAACGGTTCTATGAATAGAAATTCAGGAAATCGAAGTTCGTCGGTAAACAGAAGCTCAAGCTCACGAACCGGAAACAACAATCGTTCTTCTCGTTATCAATCAAATTACTCAAATAACTCGAATACCCGTAGCCGTTCAAATTACAATCGTCCGAATGCTACAAATTCAAGTTACAGAAGCAGTAACGGAAGAAACAATCAAAATTCTTATCGAAGTCCCGGTAGCACCTCACGCTCAAATTACAGTTCCGGCACAAATCGTTCTTCTTACAATAGAAGCACAAGTCCGAGAAGCTCGCGCAGTAGCGGTTCAAGCTATCGTTCAAGAAGCGGGTCAAGTCGTAGCAGTGGTTCAAGCTACCGCTCAAGTGGAAGCAGTTCAAGTCGTAGTAGCGGTTCAAGTTTTCGTTCAAGCGGAAGCAGCAGCTCAAGTCGTAGCAGCTCATCAGGACGTAGTAGCTCTTCTCGTTCCGGAAGAAGATAAAATATTATTAAAACTTAGGTCTTGAACAAATACAAGACCTGAGTTTTTTTACAAACAACTTTTCTGAATATCTTTTCCCATTTATTTGTGAAATTTTTATATAAAAAATCAGAACATTGTTGTTTTCATTTTAAATAATAAATAAAACAGAAACCATGATAAAGAAACTTTTTTTTCTGAATATTTTTTTCCTGTTTGCTTTCGGGCAAATTTTTGCTCAATATCAGGCAGATGCCTTGCTTTATTCACAGCAACACTATGGTAGTACCTCAAAATCTATGGCTATGGGAGGCGCACTCTCGGCTGTTGGTGCCGATTTGTCGGTAATGTCTGTAAACCCTGCGGGATTGGGGCTTTTCAGAAGCGGACATCTTGTTTTTTCTTCTAACTTTATCATTGATAATACAGAAGCAAGATTTAGTGGAAATACAAGAAATGAAAATCGATTTGGATATACCGTAAACAATATAGGCTATGTATGGGCTAAAAGAAATAAAAAATCGGCTTGGCGAAATATTAGTTTCGGAATTGCATACAACCGAATGGGCGAATACAGACAAGACATAGTGGCTTCGGGAATTAATAATACAGGCTCAATTTTAGACTACTATGTATATAATGCCAACCATAAGAATAGATATTCTATTTTTAGAGAAGAATTGGCTTATAATGCCTATTTGTTGGAATATGATACTGTTAACGCAGAATATTACTCTTTTGTAACTGATGAAAAAAAATACGGAGAACGTCAAAGGCGTTCACAATCGTCAACCGGCGGAAAAGGTGAAGTAGACTTGAGCTTTGCTATGAATTACAATGACCTTATTAATTTTGGTGCCACAATAGGAACGCAAGTTTTTAATCACGAAAGACGATTTCGCTTTAAAGAATCTGATTATAATGAAATTTTGCGAATGAAAGACACAGAAGAAGTAAGGGTAGATCCTAAAAATATGGAATACGATGAGACCTTACAAGCATCAGGTTTGGGAATAAATGTGAAAGCAGGTGTTTTAATTACGCCAACTCCGTATTTTAGAATTAGTGCGGCTGTACATTCACAAACTCTTACCTCGTTTAATGAAGAATACAAAACCGGTATAAGCTCATCGTTTTACACGCCTGATGATAACAATAATTACGACTACTATCAAAGTTCTGATGATAATTTTTTTACATGGAATTTGCATCAACCAATGCGTTTCAATGTAGGTGCAGCATTTGTCCTCGACCAATATAAACTCGGTAGCTTTTATACAATCCCTATGACATTTTCTTTTGAATATGAATTTGTGGATTATTCAAAAATGCACTTAAAATCCGTAGATGCCGATTTTGATAAAGAAAATGATTTAATTAGAGATTTATACAGAGAAACCCATAACCTAAGAGCCGGAATGGAATTAAATTTTGGTAAAATACGTTTGAGAGGCGGTTATGCAATATATCCCGATGCTTTTGCAAGCAGTTCAGGGCTTTTGGAAAATGCAAAAATGGTATACTCGGGAGGTATCAGTTTTGCAGGCAGAGCAGGATACATAGACATAAGTTACTCTATTGCAAAATCGCCAATGAAAATGTATATGTACGATGCTAATTTGAATTTTCCTAATGACCCCATAGGAAATATTAAAGAACCTATTGCCGACATAACAAGAACTTTCCAGTATATAACTCTTACTTTTGGAATTTAATTATTTACTATTTTTTTTCATATTTTAATTACAGCATTGTTACAACAATGCTGTAATTTTTAGAATATGGGGGTTAAATTTTTTTGAAATCTTTAGTAATTTTAGAATGCCAATAGTTTGTTGTTTTTGTATAAGTGGTTGGTAATCAGGTGTTTGTAGTGTTTTTTAGCTATTTGTATTCGGCTGGTTATTAGTAAATTAGCTCTCGACTATTAACTTTTAATTCTTAACTTAACGAAGTATTTATAATATAAAATTTATTGAGAAATTAATATTTTATATATTATTACTTAATTTTGCAACGTTAAATTATAAGTTAATTAAAATATAAATCGTTATATAACGAATTGTAAAAATAGACCCTTTTATTAAAAAAAAATGATTATGAAAAATATAATAATCACAATAAGTTTTATTCTGTTGAATTTTGCAGCTGCTTTTTCACAAGGCTACGAAATAAAAATTAAATTCAATGTATATCAAGATACTGTAATAATAGGACATCACAGAGCCGACCAATTGGTACCCGACGATACCTTAGTAACCAACAAAAAAGGAATAGGCGTTTTTAAAGGCAAAAAAGCTCTGCCCGGCGGAATGTATTTTATATTCTTTTCCAACAAAAGATTTTTTGATATGATTATAGATAAAAATCAAAAATTTAGCATAAGCGGCGATACTTCCGATTTTTCAAAACTTGAATTTAAAGACGACCCGCAAAATGTTTTGTTTACGGAATATAGAAACAAAATGACCGAAACAAATATTGAAATGTACAAGTTGCAAGAGAAACGCTCATTAGGTGGAGATACTAAAAGTATAGATAAAAAAATTAATAAATTGCGTAACGAATTAGAAATGTTATACGATAATACAATTGAAAAATATCCGAATTATTTTTTCTCTAAATTTTTGAAAGCTACGCGCGACGTTAATGTGCCTAAGAATATAAAAGATGAAAAAAAGAAATACTATTATTTCCGTAACCATTATTTTGATAATTTCGATTATAGCGATGACCGAATGTTACGCACCCCCATATATCAAGGTAAAATTGAAACATATTTAGATAAAGTATTGCCGCAAATACCCGATACATTGATTGAAGCTACCGATAAATTCATAGAAGCAGCAAGAGACGATGAAGAACATTTTAAATACATGCTTATATATTTATTCAACAAATATGCTTCGAGTCAGCTAATGGCAGCGGAAAACGTGTATGTACATTTGGCAGAGAAATATTACATAAAAGAAGCAAGTTGGAGTAGCCGAGACTTTATTTCGGACTTAAAAGACCGAGTTTTAAAAAAGAAAAAATGTTTAGTTGGGGCAAAATCTCACAACATAGAATATTTCCTTTTACCTAAATCAGAAAAAAAGATAAAGGAAATAATTACCAAAGCAGATGACTACAAAGAAAAAGGACTTGAGATTGAAAAAAATGGTACTTCTAATGAAAAATATAACAAAAAAGTAGAAGTATTGAGTAGGTGGACAACTGATAATACGCGCAAGGGCTCATTGCTTAAGATGAAAAATAAATTTACAATTATTTGGTTCTGGACTCCCGATTGTAGCCACTGCCGCGAAGCAACTCCTAAATTTTACAAAGCCTACAAAGAGAAAAAACTTAAAAGTCAAGGCGTAGATGTATTAGCAGTGTACTTGAATAAAGATATAAAGGAATGGAAAGAATTTTCAAAAGAATATAAGCACTGGTTAGATTTTATAGATGAACATAAACTATACGACTGGGACAATGTTTGGAATCCGTTTGACCCGTTCCGTTCAAATTTTGATATACAAAGCTCGCCCGTATTATATATGTTAGACAAAGACAAAAAAATTATAGCCAAACGTATAGGCTGGGAACAAGCTATTGAGGTTGCAGAATTGAGCTTGAAAGATGAAAAAAAATAAAAATTTTCTATGGGGACACGATTTGCCATACAACGACTATGCCTCTTATATAAAAAGGCGATTTGAGAATAGAATGCAAAAAATATCCGTAGATGCCGGATTTACTTGTCCCAATAGAGACGGGTCAAAAGCCAAAGGCGGTTGTACTTATTGTAACAATGATACCTTTAAACCCTTTTACACAAGTCCTCGCAAAACAATAAAACAACAATTGAAAGAGGGCATTGATTTTTTTTCGGCGAAATACAAAACGCAAGGCTACTTAGCTTATTTTCAATCGTTTACAAATACTTATGCTGAGCTTTCGACATTGAAAAAAATGTATTCGGAAGCTCTTTCCGTATCGGGGGTAAGAGGCTTGGTTATTGCCACTCGTCCCGATTGTGTCAATTCTACGATATTAGATTATTTGGAAGAGCTTGCTAATGATTATCACATAGTTTTGGAATATGGTGTTGAAAGCTGTTACGACAAAACTTTATTACGCATAAATCGCGGACATACTTTTGATGATACTAAAATAGCATTGCTCAATTCAGCGGGCAGAGGATTTGAAGTCGGGTTGCATATTATTTTAGGCTTACCCGATGAAACCCGTGAACAAATGCTCGCATACGCCGATTATATTTCAGAATTGCCTTTTGATATGTTGAAATTACATCAACTTCAAATTATAAAAGGTACGAAAATGCACCAAGATTACATATCAAATACTACTGATTATGAGTTGTTTACGCTTGATGAATACATCCGTTTTGTGGCTCGTTTCATAGAGCGTTTACGTCCGGAGGTAAAGTTGGAGCGTTTCGTAAGCGAAGTGCCTACCGATATGTTGATAGCACCGCGTTGGGGACGTGTCAAAAATTTTGAAGTAAATCATAAAATAATAAAAATTCTGAACGAACTCAATACTTGGCAAGGGAAAAAGTATAACTCGGTGGTTAAAAATTAAAAAACTTTTATTTCTGAAATTTTGTTGAATTTTGAATTGTAATTGACTGGTAATCAGCAAGTTGCGGTGTTTTGTAAATTCCTGTAATCGTTTGATTATTAATACATTAGCCTCTTTTGAGCTTGATATAGTATTGAAATAAATTTCTATACACTTTTTTTGTATTGCCGCTTTTGAGTAGCAGTGGTGTCTTGTGTTAATTGATTGTCAATCATTCGTTTGTTGTGTATTTGTATAAATGCTTTCAATCTTTTAAGCATTTCTTCGGCTTTGGTTTTGTTTTCGTTTAAAATGTTGGTTTTTAAGTAGATATCTTTTTCATAATTATACATAGCTTTGAGCTTTTCGTTGCCATATTGTATTACGAATTCGCCATTTAAGTATTGCCAAAGATTATTTCTATTTATAAAAACTTCATTTTTCTTTGTTTCATCAAAAATGTCATTTCCTAAAGAGAAATAAGGGGTGTTGTAGTTCAAATAGTTTAAAACTGTGGGCATTATATCTATGTGCTGAGTGAGTGTACTGTCTATACCTGTAAGTGTGCTGTCGGCGGGGCAGTAGTATATTATAGGCACCATGTGCGAGCCTACTAAACTTTTGTATTTAGGTGCAATAGGCTGTGTGCCATGGTCGCCCGTAATTATAAACAGACTGTTTTTAAACCATTTTTTATTTTTTGCTTTATCAAAAAATTTGCCTAATGCGTAGTCTGAATATGCAAAACTTTTTATTTGTTCGCTTTCTATGTGTTTAAATTTTTCTTCAAAACTTTTTGGTATAACAAAAGGCTGATGCGCTGATAATGAGAAGAATACTGTATGAAAAGGTTGTTTAAATTCTGATATTTTTTCTATAAAAAAATCAAAAAATTTATCGTCCCATATCCCCCATGTTCCGTCATGGTCTGCGTCGTTGTTGTATTCGTTTCTACCGAAATATTTTGAATAACCGGCTAAATTCATAAATGCGTTTATACCTAAACTTCCATTGTCGGCTCCGTGAAAAAATGAGGTGGAATAGCCTTTCTTTTTTAGTTCTGTGCTTAGACTCGTTACTGTATTTGTTGCGTATACGGAGCGTGTGTGTGAGTTCATCACGTGTGGAATTGATGCGCATATTGCCGGAAACGCTTGTATCGATTTCCTCCCATTTGCAAAAGCAAGGGGGTACAACAGTGATTTGTGTATGATGGAGTCTAAGTTTGGGCTGTATGTTTGTTCTAAGTCGGGGTTAAGTATTTTGGAGTATTGGCTCGACATACTTTCCATTACAATTATTATGACGTTCAAATTTTTGAAAGCTTCATTATTGGTTTGGTTGTGTATCGGGTTAAATATTTTATTTACAGCTTCTTCTGTGTAGTAGTTTTTCTTTTCCAAATGTTGCTTTTTGATGGTTTTTATCATGGAAAAGGGAGTATTTAGTATTAGTGCTATATCTTGTATTTTTTCGGCATATTCGCCTGCTGTATTGAGGTTTATAGGGGCTTCTCTTGTTTTCAGGTGTCCGCGAATGCCTATTATTGCGATGGCGCTAAATATTAGTAGGGCAATGGTGCCGGATATGGCAAATGTTTTTTTGGAATACGATTTGGGAAAATTTTTGATTTGCATTTTGTTGAATGCAAAAATAATTAGCGCTATTATTACAAATCCGATAAGGAACATATACCAGTAATCAAGCAGAAAGGACTTAAGTAATTCGGTGGAATTACTTTCTTGGGCAAACATAAAAACTTCTGTTGTACTGCGTTTCAGAGTGAAGTCATAGTATATGCAATCGCCTAAGTTTGTTGCTATTGCCGCGCTGTTTGTTACGTAAAACCAAAAAGCTAAGAATTTGTTGTATATTTTATTTAGGGTAAATGGAAATGGTAGTAAGTACAGTACTAAGTAGGGTAGGTTTATAAAGAAAAGCGCCGCAATGTCAAAACTTAAAGCTCCTTGTAATATTTTGAGCGCACGCGCCGTGGTCATGTTCGGATAATATTCGAGGTTGAAAACATAAAAAATTAAACGAGTAAGCATTAATAGGCTTAATATAAAAAGCAGTTGTTTTGTTAGGCTTAACAACTTTAATCCATTAATTTTTAATGCTTTTTTTGTTGAATTTTCCGAATTCATATTTTAACCGGCTTTTATTTGTAAGGTATCAACAGGCTGCTGTGTTTTATAATAGGCTGCTAATCGGTACTTTGTAATATCTGTTTTGTCGCGTAATTGTCTGGTTGTTAGTGTTTTAGCTCTATGTTTAAAGCATGCTATTGATTAGTAATTTGGTTTTATTAAAAAAAAAGTTTCCAAATTCGAGTTCTGTTAGGCTTGGTCTAATTTACGAGTAAGTTCTATTATATTATTTAGATATTTTTCGTCGAAATCTAATTTTAAGGCTATTTGTAAACAAAGCTGGTATTCTTTTTCGTGTACTTCGCCGTCTATCATTGCCATGTGAATGCTTTCAATAAGTTGCTCTTCGCGGTCTTCAGAGTTTTGAGGAATTATGAATTGTAGTTTTTCGGCTCGTTCTATAACTTCTTCTATTTCTTCTTTTGTTAAACCATATCGACTTGCATTTTCGGCTAATAGATCAATTTCTTCTTGCGTTAGTTTGCCGTCGGCATAGGCTACGGCAACTAAGTTTTCAAAATGTTCAAGTTTTATCTTTTTCATTTTTTATATACTTAATAGTTGTTAGTTTTTTATAAATAATTGATAATCAAGGAATTAGTTTATTATCCGGCGTGCTTCGTAACTACTTAATTATCAGTGTATTAGCTCGGCAGTCTTTAATTGTTTACGTAAGGTCTTTACCGTTTTAATGAAGTGTTGTTATAGCCGGATTTAGTTTTTTATAAAAGTTCTTTTAGGTAATCCAACTGGGGCAAATATTTTACCAATAGCGCATATCCTGTAAATAGTGATGTAATGAAAGTCAATATAACTAAGAGAAGCGTCCAGTTTGTACGTCGGGTATTTTTTTTCAATTTTTTTGTAATTGTTTCTAATCTGGTGTCGGTTCTTAGTTCTTGTACATGGTTTTGTATTTGCCTCATTTGTGTTTGAAGCTCGTTTGTGTTGATTGTTATTTTATCTAATCTTTCGGGAAAGTTTATTGCGTCTATACGCTCTGATAGTAATCCGGTAGATTCTGCCAGTTTCAAGTAGTTGTCGAGCAGTTTGTGTATTTCGGCAATTTGTTTGTTGTGCGAATCAAACAGCATTTTATTGCTTTTCAAGCTATTGTCGAGGTATTCATTTAATTTCGACTGATTTTTTTGGCTGTTTTCACTAAGTTCTTTTTTTAGTTCGCTTAGCTGCTTGTTTGTTTCGTTTATTGTATTCTTTTGTTTTTCTGATAGAGTTGTAATTACGTTTTGTGAACTTTCTGTTTGTTCTTTCAGTATTTTTTTAGTTTCAGATTGTATATCGTCTAAATGTTTACTGTATCTTTGTTGGATATCTTGTACTGATTTTGTAACTTGTGATGCTATTGTTTCAGCTTTTTTTATTTGAGCTGTTGCGTTTTCTAAGTCTTGCAATTCTTTTTGCAGGCGTTCGAGTTCTTTGTTTATTTTTTCTTTCATGGCGGAGAAATTATTTTTTACAAAGTTAAAATTATTTTTTAAAATTTAAGGTATCATTTAGGTTTTAAAATTTTGGTTTTATTCTTTTATAGATTCTATGGTTGAAATACTTATAATTTTATATACTTCCCCTTGTGTATCTTGCACCGGGGTATAAACTTCTGATAAATGTAAAAATCCGGCTTCGGTTTCCCAGTCTTGTTGGTAGAGCATAACTACTCCGGCTCGCAGTTGGTCCCAGAAAGCATTAAATTCGTCCATGCTTCTGTGTTTTGTATTGAAACTACCTTGATATTTTCCTATTATGTTGTCTTTGTTTACTTTCAATATATTCAAAAATCTGTCATTCACATAAGTAATTCGTCCATCAAGGTCATATTCGGCGAAATAGGATATTTGCTTTACGGCGGTTAATATATTTTTAAGTTCTTTAATTTTGTTTGCAAGTTGTTTATTTTCAACTTGCATATTTTCCATACTTTCATGTATTTCTGCTTCATGTATAGCCATTTCTTTTGATTTCTTTTGTGTTTCTTCCAAAAGTTTTGCATTACTTATATTTATTCCTGTACGGAATATAGATGAGGCTATACTTTCGCTTATTGCTTCTACAAATTTAATTTTATATTTTTCTATTTCATAAAAAGAGGCTAATTCTATCACACCGAAAACTTCGTCGTTAAATAGCATTGGAACTAATAAAAGCACCTTGGGATTTTCTTCGCCCAAGCCGGAGGTTATGTGTATGTAGTCATTCGGAATGGAGGTCATGTAAATTGTTTCGGCTTCTTTTACTGTTCTGCCCAGTAGTCCGACATCTATTGAGCTGCGTTTTTGTATGTATTTTTTTCTTTCAAAAGCGTATGCAGCTATTAGATCTATAAAATATTGTTTTTTATTTTCTTTTTCATCAATTTCTTCATTTATTATGAACAATCCGCCTTGGTTTGCGTTTACATATTTTACTAATTGGCTTATTACGGCGTAGGCTAATTTTTCTATATCATCGGAATTTTTACGAACAATATCTGCAAATTTTGCTGTTCCTACGTTTGTCCAATTTAATTTTTCATCTTCTGCTTGTCGTATTTTCCTTTCGTTTTCAGCTTGTTGCAAACTTTTACGCATTTTCAGAAGCGAGTTGCCCAGTACGTCATATTTACTTAGCGGTTTAAAGTTATAACTCAAATTTCCTTTTCCTATTTCTATTGCAAAATTTGCTGTACTGTTTAAATTATTTATTAGGGTTGCTACCGAGTTGCTGATATCTTCCACTTCGTCGCCCGATTTTATATGAGGGCTGTTTTCAAGGCTTATGTTTCCTTTAGCAACCAGATCAATTGTTTCAGTAATATTTTTTAAGGGGTTTGTAATGCGTAATGATAGTATTGTAATAACGTATATTGTAAATATCATTCCCAGTAAAGATACTGCTATAAAAATATAGGTTGTTTTACGAATGGTTTGAAATATTTCGGATACAGGTTGCATCAGTCCTACTAACCATGGGAGTTCAGAATTGTTTATATGTATTGGAAATAGGGCTGTATAATATTCTATTCCGTTTTTTGTGGTATAAAAAAATTTGGCTTGTTTAATTTTATTTTTGTTTCCTATTTTGGTTGTGTCCTCCCATGTAAAATATTCGGAGTAGGTAGTACCGGGCAAATTATTGTCGGTAAATGCGATAAAGTTTCCGTCGGGGGCTGCTATAAACGATTTTGAATTTTCTGACAGTTTCATGCTTTCGGCTAAATTGTTGAAAAAATTCAAGTTTATATCGATTCCGAGAATTCCCGCAAACTTTGCTTGGTGATAGAGTGGAATTGCGACTGTTGTCATACGAATGGAATCATCGGGTCTGCCTGTGTAGCTGTCGTAGTAAGGGTTTATTGTTATGGGGTGCGGATTTATTTTTATTTGATAATAAATAGAAGTAGTGTTGTCGCCGTCGATATTTAGAGTGTCTACTGCAAAACTACTTATGTCTTTTTGACGGTAGAAAGCATAACGAACACGTCCGTATTTTTTTTGGTAGCCTTTTTGTACTGCGTTCAGTTCCCACGAATACCACAAAGCCATATACTCCGAATTGTTTAGCACTGCTTCTTTCAGCATGGGCATGTATATATCGTCTCTTAGTTTGGGATCTATTTCGGGATACTTTAGCAGTGAGTTCGCAAAAGCATTGGCTACTAAGTAGTTAAGCTCTAATTTGTTTTTTACAACTAAGCTGTATTTTTCGGCTGCTTGTTTTATTATATCTACTGAATACCGCTTTGTGTCCTTTATCATTACGGTAAATAGGTAAGCAAAAGTGGCAAAGTAAATCAGCGAAGTAGTTATAAGGATACTAAATAATAGCTTTTTGCGGATATTAAGTTTCATCCGTATTTAATTTAAAATAAACACTCTTTTGCAAAGATAAAATATAAACCCGAATATACAATATAAAATCTGTTACCAAAAAAAAATCCTTCAAAACAAGATATTTCAATTAAGAAAAGCGCCGTTTACCAAGTTAGTTCAAAAGCCACATACCCTACGATTGAGTCTTCCGATATAAAACCAAAACTTCTGGAATCGTTTATATTACTTCGGTTATCATTTAGCATATAAAAATAATTATGCTGAAAAATAAGACTGTCGGATATTGATTTTGTAGTGTTTTTATATAATGATATATTGTGTTCGTTTTTTGCGACAGGGTATTTTTTCCCCGGAATAAAAATATAATCGGAATAATCAGCATTCCAACGAAATTTGTATGAATACGGGAAAAAAGCGGGGTTGTTGGTTTTGGGCGGAAACTCTACTTTTGTAAAATATTCATTTTGGCTATAATGTTTAATATCGGTCATTGAAATAAGGGTATCCGAAATTATATTTTTGGAAGTATTTTTAAATTTTAACTTTCTGAATAGCAGATATTTAGCAGAGGTGTCTTCCATTGTTCCGTTTATATAAGCAATACCTTTGTGGAGTTTTAAACTGTCGCCCGATTTTGCCATAACACGACTAAAATAACGTTTGCCATTGTGTTTGTATAGGCATAAATTTTTTCGGGCAGGGGTTTTGCTTATTTTTATCAAGTATTGATGAGTGTGTAAATTATTTTTATCAATATATAAGGTATAAAAAAAGGCATGAATTACGACAATTATTAAAACAGCCGCAATAAATGCCACGATATATTTTTTTAAGAAAGAATATTTAACCATGCTTAATTAATGTAAACAAACGGTTAAATCTTATCCCACCTCTGAAAATTGATTTGTCGGGGTCTATTGACATCCAAATAAACAGTGCTTTGCCCACTATGTGGTCTTCGGGTACAAAGCCCCAAAATCTGGAATCCAATGAGTTATGTCTACTGTCTCCCATCATGAAATAATAATCCATGTTGAAAGTATATTGGTCTGTTTCTTTGTCGTTTATAAATATTTTGCCATTTTTTTCTTCAAGTTTATTGCCTTCATATGCAGTTATAATTCTTCTGTAGATTGCAATGTTTACAGTGTCTAATTTAACGGTAACACCTGCTTTAGGCACTATCAAAGGACCAAAATTATCTTGCGACCAATCATAATATGCGCTATGAGGGAAAACGAGCCATGAGGAATCTCTTCGGGGTTCATCAACAGCTTTCATTTCCATTACGGTTTTAAATTTTTCTATCCTTTGTTTTGTTTTTTCTGTTAGCGGCAATGAGTACAGTCCGGGTCTTCCCAGATGTTTTGACATTTCAATATCTTCGTTACTTATACCTAAGTCTTGAAGAGTTTTAGTATTCAATCCGCGCCCCGAGGTTACAATTCCGTATCTGTATTGAATGCCGGGAAAATGATTTTGTGCATCTGCGTTTATATACACTTGTCGATTTTTTATTATTAGAGTATCGCCCGGAATTGCGACACACCTTTTTATATAGTTTTCTCGTTTGTCTGTTGGTCTGCTTATAATTTCATAATTAGATTTCACTCGTTTACGAGCTATATTGTAGTATGTTTTAAATTTTTTAGGTTTTTTCCCGTTTTTCACATCAATCCAAAGCAGTTCCTCGGCTTTCGTTCTTATTATTCCGTAATAACTTTCTGCTTGTCTTTCCAATGCCACCGTATCGCCTTCCGGAAAGTTGAAAACGACTATATCATTACGTTTCACATCTGTAAGTCCTGCCAATCGGTTATAGGGGCGTTTTATCCATTCAAGATATGGCTTAGTTTTTTGAGTTCCGGGCAAAGTGTGATGCGTAAAAGGCAATGCCAGCGGGGTGTTTGGCATTTTGGGACCGTATGAGTATTTGCTCACAAAAAGATAATCGCCCACCAATAATGTTTTTTCCATTGAAGAGGTTGGAATCATGTAAGCCTCAAGAAAAAATATACGAATGATAGAAGCAGCAATTACCGCAAAAACAATTGCATCAATCCACTCTATCAATTTACTTTTTTTCTCTAAATTTCTTTTTTTCCAAAAAGTCCAATTTACATATTTGGTAATGTAATAGTCAAAAATTACGGCGACTCCTATCAACAACCAAAAATTTCCTATCCACAATACAAAAAGAAGGTAGATAAAAGTCCAAATTGCAAATTTAAAGTATTTATTTTTTAAGAATTTACGCATTTCTATGAGAATTTTTATTTACGCGCCGAATTTAAAAAAAAATACTCTAAGTGAAAAGTCCAATTTTGAAATAAAAAAACATTTGGTGCATATTGGTTTGATATACAGTGTTTTATCTTTTATTTATGACTGAAAATTCCCCAAGCTTTTTCAGCTTGCATATGTAACATTTCCAAGCCGTTTTTACCTGATGCCCCAAATTCGGCTGCTTTTTTCAGAAAAAGAGTTTCGGAAGGATTATAAGTGAGGTCAAACATGAAATGCCTACCGGAGAGGTGCTTGTAAGCTATGTCGGGATATGTTTCAGTATGCGGGTAAGTGCCTAAGGGAGTGCAATTTATAATTAAATTGTAATTTGATAAAACTGCCGCATTCAAATCACTGTAATTTATTGTATCGTTAGATACGGCTTTTTTTCGTGATACAAAAACATACGAAATTCCCTTATTTCTTAAAACAAAAGCTACGGCTTTAGCAGCCCCGCCCGTTCCCAGAATTAATGCTTTAGAAAAATTTTTACCTGTATTTTGTAGTGATTTTGAAAAACCGTAAATATCTGTATTATAGCCTTTTGTGTAAGTTTTTCCGCCTTTCTGTATCACCTTTATACAATTTACTGCTCCTACCTCACTCGCTTCGGGAGAAAGTTCGTTGAGATAAGAAATTATAGTCTCTTTGTGAGGAATAGTTACATTTAAACCTTTGATTTCAGGATGTTTTCGTAGAAAATCAGGAAATTGCTCTATCTCCGACATTTCAAACAATTCGTAATCGGCATTAATATTTTCACGTTTAAATTTTTCCTGAAAATATTTTTTTGAAAAAGAATGCCTCAGAGGAAAACCTATTAGTCCGTAATTTTGTTTCATTTTAAAAGTTAAAGATTGAGAGTTAATTGCTTGATAGTAAGTTGGTTGTATGGCGTGGGCGTGCGTTGCTGCAAAGTTTTGACAGTCAGTTGCTATGGTTAGGTTTTGTAAAGTAATAAAGTATCTTGTTTTGTCGTAACTTGAAAGCGTAGTAGATTTTCTATTGCATATTTTTGGGAAAAACATGAATTGTGTAATATAAATCAGGCTTAAACAAAATATTGATAAATCTACGGTCAAAATTAAATTTTTATTATGTTTTTACCATTTTTATTTATATTTTGTGCTGCATAAAAAAATTTAAACCCAATTTTAAGAATGAACAAAATTATTGAAACTAAAGCAGCTCCCGGAGCAATAGGACCTTACAGCCAAGCAGTTCTTGCCGGCAATACACTATACATCTCAGGTCAAATTCCTATGAACCCCGAAACAGGTGAAGTAGTAGGAAATAACATTGAAGAACAAACCGAACAAGTTATGAAAAACATAGCAGCCATACTGGAAGAAGCAGGTTTTGGATTTGAAGATGTTGTAAAATCAACCTGTTTGCTTAGCGATATGAGCAATTTCGGCGGAATGAACGAAGTATATGGAAAATATTACTCTACCAATCCTCCGGCGAGAGCAGCATTTGCTGTGAAAGAATTACCTAAATCCGTAATGGTTGAAATAGAAACTATTGCCGTGAAATAATATTCGGGTAAGTTCTAAAAACACTTAGCTCTACATTATTTTTAAATTTTAAAAAGCCCTGAATTATGAATTTTCAGATATTATCTTATGATATATAGTTGATAATCAGGGAGTTCTGTTGTTGTTCTTTTTGCGAGACTGTAACTGCTTGATTGTTAGAATATTAGCTTTGTGATTCGTAATTCGGGAATTTATAATATTAACAAAAAAATCATGACCACATTAAAAAAACGTTTATCTGAAAAAATAAAATCACATCGTCCGCGTATTGTTCGCTTGTTGAAAGAATACGGACACGTAAAAGTAGACGAGATTACAGTAGGACAAATAATGAACGGTATGCGAGGCGTAAAAGCCTTAACCACAGATATTTCATATTTAGACCCTGATGAAGGAATACGCTTTCGCGGGAAAACCATACCGGAGACAATGGCAGCATTACCCAAACCTGAGGGGAAAGATTACCCTTATGTAGAAGGCTTTTGGTTTTTTCTGCTTACCGGCGACATTCCAACCGAAGAAGAAACCCTTGAGGTTGTTGAAGATTTCAAGAAAAGAAGACAACTGCCACAGTACGTAATTGACGTATTGCGTAATATGCCCGATGGAACTCATGCCATGGCATTGTTTTCAGCTGCTATTTTGTCAATGCAAAAAGACTCTCAATTTGCAGAATATTACTCATCGGGAAACTACAATAAACTTGACGCATGGGAATACATGTATGAAGATGCCACTAATCTGTTGGCACGCCTTCCCTCTATTGCAGCCTATATCTACCGTATGAGGTTTAGAGGCGACATTATAATAGACCCCAACTACAATTTGGATATGGGAGGAAACTTCGCTCATCAAATGGGTATAGAAGCACCTTACGACGATGTAGCACGTATGTATTTTATTATACACTCCGACCATGAATCCGGCAATGTATCGGCACATACCACCCATCTGGTAGGTTCAGCTTTATCAGATGCTTATTACTCATTATCAGCCGGCTTAAATGGTTTGGCAGGTCCCTTGCATGGTTTGGCAAATCAAGAAGTATTGTCATGGGTGCAAGAAGTACGAAACCAAATGAACGGTAAATTACCATCGGAAGAAGAAATGAAAAAATTTGTGTGGGACACTTTAAAATCGGGCAATGTTATACCCGGCTATGGGCATGCAGTTTTGCGTAAAACCGACCCACGCTATCAATCGCAACGCGAATTTTGTTTGAAACATTTACCCGACGACGAACTATTTAAGTTTGTAGATATACTTTATAAAGTAGTTCCCGACATTTTGAAAGAACATGGTAAAGCCAAAAACCCATGGCCTAATGTAGACGCTCAATCCGGCGTTATTCAGTGGTACTTTGGGCTTAAAGAGTTTGATTTTTACACCGTACTATTTGGAGTGGGACGTGCAGTGGGCGTACTGGCTAATTTAACATGGGATAGGGCATTAGGGTTTGCAATAGAGCGTCCTAAATCGCTGACTACCGACATGTTGGAAGAAATAGCAGGTATAAAAAACAAATAGTAGGGTTTTGAAAAAAGCACTATTAACGGATTAAGTTATATGCAAGGTGGCGTAATTTGAAAGTATCATTCTCAAAATACGCCACTTTTTTAAATGTAATTTGCTGATTATCAGCTTGTTACAAGGTAGAATAAGCCATCCCAATTTCCAATTTTCAATTAAAAAAAGTGTTCTTAATCTTTTAGTTTATTAATAACAATTTCTTTATTTGATAGTACACGCAAGGCTATATACATTAATATCAATATTGAGGCAGCAATTCCGACATATATAGCATTAAAAGTAGCAGAAGCAATTTGATAGTAGAGCGTTGCTATGCTCCATGCGAGCAATGTGGTGTATAAAATCATTATAAATGTGAAAAATCCGCCCATTTCGTTGCGAGCTGCTGCAACTACCACCAGACAAGGGAAATACATAAGTATAAATAATAAATATGCAAAAGCGGAATGAAAATTAAATCTTTTACTTATTTCATTTCCAAAATTTGCATTTACATCTTCCAAGGCTTTCTCGGGGTCTTCCAAATCGTTCAGACCCAAAAGGTCGAAAGTTAAAATACCAATAAATTCATTTGGAATATTTTCCAGGCTTTCACTAATAGCATTCCAAGGGTTTAAGTCAATACATTCGTAGCCTTCCTCAAGCTCGTTCATTATGTAATGACCGGGCTTTATGGAATTTTTTGCTACGAGATTGGGTTTGTCGTCGCTGTAATATAGTGAATTTAAGGTTGCTATAATCGCTTCTTTGGCAAATAAACCTGAGAATAGTGCAACTGAGGCTTCCCAGTTATTTTTTTGTTGAATAGAAGTATTTGCTTGCAAGGCATTGTCTATTCCCATAGGTTCAAAAATTACGTTTATATTTTTGCCTATATCCGCCAATACGGAGTTATTTTTATCATTTACAGCTTTAAAATTAATATCAATAGACTCCAAGGTTGCCAGTAAGGTTACGGCTACAATTACAAATTTTCCGGCACCTTTTATAAAGTTTTTAGTTTGTGTACCTGTTTCTTTCAAAACTGATGTTATTTTGGGAAGTATATACACAGGCAGTACGGTAATGAAAGGTTTTTGTTGTCCTTTGAACAATGTTTTTTTCAGAAGTAAGCCGGTAAGTATTGCCATAAATATTCCAACAATATAAAGAGCAAAGACTATCAAAGCTGAATTTTCTTTAAAAACATAAGCACAAAAAAGCATGTAAACGGGCAAACGCGCGCCACACGACATGAAAGGCGCCATGAATATTGTAAGATATTTATCACGTTTAGAAGTGAGGGTGCGTGCGCCGTAAACTGCCGGCACTGTACATCCGAACCCAAGCAAAAGCGGAATAAAAGCACTGCCCGGTAGTCCTATTACGCGCATAAATTTATCGGCAATGGTTGCCAATCGCGACATGTAGCCTATTGCTTTTAGCAGCGCCATTGTCATAAACAAAAAGAACAGTACAGGAATAAAAGTTGCCAAAGTTTGCAAACCTTTACCTATGCCTGCAATTATTGAATTTATGATAAGTGGCGAGTTGATAATGTCTAAACCTACGGCAGGCAAGTTAATGAATAAATACTCGCCTGTTTTGTCAAAAACCTCTATGAATAAACCGCCAAAGCTAATTGCAAACCAGAATATCAGAAACATTGATAAAAAGAAAATCGGTATTGAGAGATATTTATTCAGAATAACTCTATCAATTTTATCCGAAAATCCTGTTTTACGTTTTTTAATTGCTTTTTTGTGTATTTCGTCTGCTTTTTTGTAGATTTCTTCGGAATTAAAATCCGTAACTTCTATTTTTGTATCTTCTTGCTTATTAAATTTTTGGTAATAGCTCAGAAGGTGTTGTTTTATTTGATTAGTAGCTTTTTTATCATTTGAAACAATTGGTTTTACTCCCACACCCAGCATTTGCGAAATTTTATTATAGTCTATTTCTATGCCCTCTTTTTTGGCAAGGTCGGTTTTCGATATAAAAACTACTACTTTTTTTGTAATACTCAACAGTTCTAATGTAAACCGCAGACTTTGAGTTATATTTGTAGCATCAATAATGTTTATCACAAAGTCATAAGAACTGTTTGGTACTTCTTTCCGTATAAATTTGTTAGTGATTTTTTGTTCTTCGGAAATTGGCGAAAGGCTATATATGCCGGGCAGGTCGATTAGTTCAAAATTTTTGTCTTCAACTTTAAAAGCGCCTTTGTGTTCCTTCACGGTTGCCCCCGGAAAGTTCCCTACCATTGTATTGCCTTTGGTCAAATTGTTGAATAAGGTCGATTTGCCGGAGTTCAAAATTCCTGCTAATGCTATTTTTATGGTATTTTCATTGTGCTGAGATAGTTTGTTTTTTTTCATATTTTACATTTTAGTTGGAAGTGGGAAGTTGGAAGAGGGAAGTTTTCTTCTCGGCTTTCGTTCTCATAATCAAGTTGTTGTGTGTGTAAAAACTTTTAGTTATGGGGGGCATATTAGTCTTTTATCAATTCAACAACAATTTTTTTTGCGAGTTTTTTTCTCAGCGTTATTCTGCTGTCTGCAATTTTCAAAATCATGGGGTCAGAAACGCCTACTTCGGTCAGCATAACTTGACGACCTTTAGTTATTCCGATATTATCAAATTCTTTGACAAATAAATTATCATCATTAAAATCTACTATTCTGTATTTTTTGTTGATTTTTATTTCAGACAGTTTACATGTTTTCATTTTGCTCAAATAATAAGGTGTAGAAATTACAGTTTGCGACTTTTGGTTGTTGCAAACTACAAATTTAAGTGAAAAATAAAAATTTTGGGTAAGTATTATTTTAAAATTTTTGAAAAATCCCTATAAATGGGGGTGTGTTTTTGGAAAAAGGTTGCATTCTTATGACCAATTATTTTTTGTATATAAAATACACTTTATAACTTTGTTTCAAAAACAGTTATGAAATTTTTTACAATAGGAATTTTTGATTCAACCGAACAAGAGTATTTCGAGAAATTAACGAAAAACGATATTGATACTTTTTTAGATATTCGACAAAATAGTCGTATAAAAAAGGCGGAATATAAATTTGCAGACACAAATGAGTTGCCCGATAAATTGAAAGCCAAAAATATTAAATACACTCACCTTACGGCACTTGCGCCCACCAAAGCTATTAGAGAACTACAAAAAAAAGCCGATATAGAAGCAGGCATCGACAAAAAAGACCGAACTGAATTGAGCGAAGCATACACTAAGGCGTATCAAAAAGAAATATTAAATAATTTCGATTTTGAGAGCTTTATAAAAGAACTCGAAAAATCAAATTCTAAACATATTGTTCTATTTTGTGTAGAAAAAAATCCGAGAGCCTGTCATCGTTTTCTAACAGCTTTGGAACTCGAAAAATTGGGCTATGAGGTAAAACACCTTTGACAAATTAACGGGATTTGAAACACTAGTGTTGACTATATATTTTTTTGATTATCAATATATTAATGTAGGGTAATATTTAAAATCAGTGTAAAGTGCAAGATAATAAAAATACAGCAGACATAATAATAATAGGGGCAGGGCTTACGGGACTGAGTATGGCTCATAAATTAAAAAAGAAAGGTAAAAAAATATTACTGATTGATAAGAAATCAGTGCCGGGCGGTGTCATGCAAACTCAAAAAGAAGACAGCTTTATTTTTGAAACAGGTGCTAATACCGGAACACTTTCCACACATGAAGTAGTTGAACTTTTATGTGAGTTAAAGTCGGAATGCAAACTTGAAACAGCAAATAAAAAATCTCAAAAACGCCTTATCTTGAAAAAAGATAAGTTACATGCTTTGCCAGCCGGAGTATTTTCTGCTGTTTCAACTCCGTTATTTTCGTTTAAAGATAAAATCAGGCTATTAAGTGAACCTTTTCGTCCCAAAGGAAATAATCCTAATGAATCACTTGCCGATATGGTAAGAAGACGAATGGGTAAAAGTTTTCTTGAATATGCCGTAGACCCTTTCATAGGAGGTATATATGCAGGAGATCCTGAAAAAATAATTCCTAAATATGCACTGCCAAAATTATATGAACTCGAACAAGAATATGGCAGTTTCATAAAAGGAGCGGTTAAAAAATCTAAACAAATAAGAAAGACTAATAATCAGGGAGTTACTAAAGAAGTTTTTACCGTAGAAGGCGGATTTACAATGCTCATTAAAGCATTAAGTAAATCGGTAGGAATAGAAAATGTACACCTTAATGCAAAAAATACAAAAATTATCCCTGAAAATAATTTATATAAGGCAGAATTTACAGATGATAAGAGTAATATAGTCAAGTTGTATGCACCAAAAATAATTTCTACCGTGGGAGCATATCAATTGAATAAACTTTTTACGTTTCTTACAGCTGAAGAACTTGCTCCGGTACAGGCGTTGCGATATGCTAAAATAGTATTAGCTGTAGTAGGTTACAATAAATGGGTTGGAAGAGAGCTTGATGCCTTTGGTTGCCTTATTCCTTCAAAAGAAAATTGCAAATTACTGGGAGTATTATTTCCATCGGCTATATTTAAAAATCGTGCTCCTAAGGAAGGCGCTTTACTTTCGGCATTTATCGGAGGTATTCGACATCCCGAAGTTTTCGATTTTAGCAATGCTGAAATAAAAAAAACGTTTAAGAATTTTGCAGCTCGTTGTTTGAATGCACCAAACGAGCCTGATTTATTTAAAATATTCAGATACAAGCATGCAATACCTCAATATGAAATCTCTTCGCAAGAGAGACTTGCTGCCATTAAACATATAGAAACTAAGTATAAGGGGTTAATACTTGCCGGTAATATAAGAGATGGAATAGGTGTAGCTGATAGAGTAAAACAAGCTTTTCAGATAGCTGAAAATATTTTGGATTAAAAATATGCACATACTTTTTTGAAGATAAATTCTAAATACGCTGGTAATCAGTACTTTAGGTAATGCCTTGTTCTGCTTTTGTAACTCTCTGAGTATAAGCGACTTAATTTGTAATATAATAAATTTTTGTATGAAAATCCCCCCAAAAAAAGCACTGGTATTAGTAAATGTAGGAACTCCGGCAGCAGCTGAGAAAAAAGAAGTACGAAAATTTTTAAGAGTTTTTCTCAACGATAAAAGAGTAATAGACATACCTTGGGTTTTAAGGAAAATTTTGGTAAATGGAATAATCATTCCTTTCCGAATAAATAAATCAACTAAACTTTATCAACAGTTGTTCAATGAAGGTGTATCGCCCATTTTACAACACCTTCGGGAGCTTTGCAACAAAGTCTCCAAACTTGTGGCAACCCAAGCAGAGGTATATCCCGCAATGCGATACGGCGAACCAAACCTTGCCGCTTTGCTCAAAAAACTTTCAGGTCAAAACTATTCGGAAATTATAATTTTTCCGCTGTTTCCACAGTATGCCTCATCGACTACCGGTTCTGTTTTCGACAAAGTTTTTTCAACACTAAAAAACAAACAAATAATACCGCCAATTCGGTTTATAGACCAATATTATAGTCATCCGGCTTTCATAAAAAGCTATGCGGAACTTATAAAAAAATATAAACCTGAAAGCTATGATCATATAGTGTTCTCTTATCACGGTTTGCCGCTGCGGCAGATAGATAAAATACATCCGCACCAAAACAGTATAAATTGTAATTGCACTAAAGAAATGCCGAAACAGGGACACCACTGCTACAAAGCAACTTCCTATCATACCACAAGATTGCTTATGGAAGCCCTTAATTTGCCCAAAGAAAAATGCTCGGTAGGTTTTCAATCACGATTAGATAAAAATTGGCTTAAACCATTTACCGACAGGCTATTATTGTCGTTGTTGGAAAAAGGTAATAAAAAAATATTAATTTGCACTCCTGCCTTTGCAGCCGACTGTTTAGAAACAATAGTAGAAATAGAATACGAATACAAAGAAATGTTTAAAAAAGCAGGCGGCGAAACCCTCACAATGGTATCGGCACTTAATAGTACCTCGCAATGGGCAAAAGCTGTAAGCGAAATTGCTTTTACAGAAAAATAGACTTGTTTTTTTGTGTTTATACGGTTGATTATCAATATGTTCAATTTTCAATTCTTGTTTAAAACTGTTCAGAGAGAAATTTTTTATTTATTTTTAACCGCAAGGGACGCAAAGAGCGCAAAGAATATTTCGTAAAGATGGCACAAAAAGGATTTAATTTTGTAAGCCTATTTTAGGATAAAATATAAGATATTCAATTCTCAATTTATTAACAAGTTGTTGAAAAAGAATTATTTTAAGTTATTATAATTTTAATAACTTCGCCGCGAAAAAATCGGATTGTTTTTTTATCTAATCCGAATGAAAAACCGGGGGTGCCCAAAAGGCTGAGATTACACCCTTAGAACCTGAAGCGGATAATGCCGCCGTAGGGAGATTGTTTTAACACAACAAAATCTTACCCCCCGTACAATTTTTTACTAACATTTAAAAATTTCATTTATCATGAAAAAAATTAGCGTATTAATTGTACTGATTTTAACCGTTTTTTCTTTATCAGCACAAAACATCAAAGGACATGTTACCGACGAACAAGGCGACCCCTTGCCCGGTGCAACTGTAAAATTAAATGAAGGTCGCTTGGTACAAAGCACCGACAAAAACGGAAATTTTATTTTCAGAAATCTAAAAGCTCGTGATTATAAAATATCTGTTTCTTATATTGGTTTTGAAACCGAAATAAAAAACCTGACGCTATCGCAGGGCGAAACTTTAGAAGAAAATTTCTCGATGAAAATCGGAACTTTTGCCACAGAAGAAGTTGTGGTTTGGAGTACACGAGCCAAACACAACGACCCTGTTAGTTATACCAATATCAGTAAAGAAGATATTGAGAAAAAGAACCCCGTACAAGACATCCCTTTTTTATTGAATATGACACCCGGGCTTGTTTGTAGTTCAGACGGCGGAACAGGGGTAGGGTATACCTCTATGCGTATTCGCGGAAGCGATTTTACCAGAATAAACATAACATTGGACGGTGTGCCGTTGAACGACTCCGAGTCGCAAATGGTATACTGGGTCGATCTGCCCGACTATGCAGCTTCTGCTGAAAATATACAAGTGCAAAGAGGTGTGGGTACATCAACAAATGGGGCAGGTGCTTTCGGAGCTAACATAAATTTTAGAACTCAACGCCCGAATATAAAGCCCGAAGCCGAAATAAATGCCGCTTACGGTTCTTTCAATACCTATAAAACAAATATTAAAGCATCGTCAGGTATTATAAATGATAGATTTGCATTCAGTACACGTATTTCAAAAATCTATTCCGACGGTTACATAGACAGAGCCTATACCGATATGGAATCAGTGCAAATGTCGGGTATGTATTTTGACAAAAATAAATCGCTGCGCCTGAACCTTATGCACGGTGTTGAAGATACTTACCAAGCATGGGGCGGTGTGCCGAAAGATAGTCTGAAAACAAATCGAAGATACAATCCTTACACATACGATAATGAGATAGACCATTATACTCAAACGCATGCGCAACTATTTTATACTCAGAGAATTAATGATAGACTTTTTCTTAAAACAGCATTGCATTATACAAAAGGTGCGGGATATTATGAACAGTTTAAAGACGGTGAAGATTTTGCCGATTATAATATGCCAAATTATATAATTAATAATGATACAATTTCCGAAACAGATTTAATTCGTCGAAAATGGTTGGATAATCATTTTGGAGGAATAGTTATAAATGCAAACTACTCGCAGCAAGCCTTTGACCTTAATGTAGGCGGTTCAATAAACAGGTATGTAGGCGGACATTTTGGTAAGGTCATAAAAACTCAATATGCGCCTTTAAATTCACTTCCGCATAAGTGGTACGACAACACAGGGTACAAAGACGACAGAAATATATATGCGAAAATGAATTATCGTATAACCGACAAAATTACCGTAACGGGCGATTTGCAATTTAGAAATATAATGTTTTCAATGGACGGAAAAGATGATGACAACCGAGATATTACTCAAGACAATAAATATAATTTTTTCAACCCTAAGGGAGGGATAAATTATGCTATAAATTCGGAAAACAGATTGTATTTCTCAGTGGCAAGAGCGCAGCGCGAACCCACCAGAACCGACCTTAAAGATGCCGTAAACAGCATAAAACCCACAGCTGAAAAACTTCTTGATTATGAACTTGGATACGGCTATGCTTCGTCAAAAGTACGTGTAGACCTTAACTTGTATTACATGGATTACAAAGACCAGTTGGTGCTTACCGGACAGGTAAATGATGTAGGTTCGGCTATTTCGGTTAATGTTCCTGAAAGTTACAGAGCAGGGGTTGAGATAAGTGCCGGTACTGATTTATTTGATATTATTCATTGGGAGGCAAACGCAGCTTTTAGTAAGAATAAAATTAAAAACTTTACTTCATACATAGACGATTGGGATAACGGCGGACAACAAACTGAGTTTTATTCGGAAACAGATATTTCTTTCTCGCCGGAAGTTGTTGTGAAAAACAGCATTAGCGTTGAGCTCATGAAAGGGCTGGAATTTACGGCAGCCACCAGATACATCGGACGACAATACATAGACAACACCACTAATAAAGACCGTTCAATAGAGCCTTATCTTGTAAATGACCTTACTCTTAATTACAATTTTTCTTTAAAAAGACTAAAAAGGATAAGTCTGTTTTTGAGCGCCAACAACGTATTGGATGAAGAATACGAAACCAATGCTTGGGTATACAGATATGTATTAGGTGGCGAAAAGGCTGTTATTGACGGATATTTTCCACAAGCTAAACGTCATTACACGGCAGGTATAAGTATTAAATTTTAAATTAAAATTTCAGACCTTTGAGATTTTTTTATCTCAAAGGTCTTTTGGTAAATTCTTGTTTTTCAGTAGTTTTTGAAATAGTAAAAAAAAAATTACGTATGAACAGGTTTTATTGAAATAAAAAAAAGTAAATTTTTTTTGTTTTTTTTTTGTAGAATAAAAAAAGTTTATACTTTTGTGCCGAACAATGAGGGAAACGGTCCGGTAGTTCAGTTTGGTTAGAATGCCGGCCTGTCACGCCGGAGGTCGCGGGTTCAAGTCCCGTCCGGACCGCAAACTTAGAAAAAACTGCTGAGCATAGCTCAGCAGTTTTTTTTATGCCCAAATTTTCAGCTTTTCACTTCCAATTCAAGATTAAACATAAGTACTTAATTTTCAAATATTTATAATTTTTACTAAATTAAAATAATATCTATAAAAACCAGTATTTTCAACCGTGCAACGGTTTTAATTCTTAATTTTTTCTACTTTCCGCTCCAATTTATATAAATTCCGTAAGCGTTCCGGCTTTTTTTTGGAAATCAAGCTGTTCTTTCGTCATAAATGCCTCATAGAAAAGCTGTTGTATTTTTGTGCGTACATTGTGCCGCAACAGTCGTTTGTTTTCTATGCTTGGATGAATACTATTGGATAAAAAAACGTATATAAAATTATATTCAGGGTCTACCCAAACATAAGTACCCGTAAAACCCGAGTGTCCGTAGCTTTTGTCCGATACCACTTGAGCAGTAGGACCGCCTTTGGGACGCTTAGGCTTATCAAAACCTAAGGCTCGTCTGTTTTTTTTCGGATTAAAATGTTGTTTGGTATAAAAAGCAATTACTTCCGGTCTTAAATATCTATGATTACCGTAGCTCCCTTTTTGTAGGAACATTTGCAACATTTTGCTTATGTCATCGGCATTGGCAAACAAGCCCGCATGTCCGTTTATGCCACCTGTCATGGCAGCCCCGTAGTCATGCACGTAGCCCCTTAATTCTTGGTGTCTGAATTTTGTGTCTATCTCGGTAGGGACTATTTGTTTGGCGGGAAAGCGCTCTAAAGGATTGTAGCCCATACTGTAAGCGCCTATCGGTTGATAAAAATTTTCAGCAGTATATTCTTTTAAAGATTTTTGACTAAGCGACTCTATAATTTTTTTCATTAAATAATATCCTAAATCACTATACAAATACTCTTTTTTTTTTCGCAATTTAGAATTGTATATTTCCCTGTACAAAGTATCTTCATAATTTCGGTTTATGTACATATTGCGTGCTACTATGTACGGATATTCAGTAGTTTTTTTTGAAGAATAGATGCCTTTTTTGAAAGCTGTTTTTTCTTTGTTGTAAGTATGCAGATAAAAAGGTATCCATGCTCTAAGCCTTGCCCGGTGAGACAATACGTCAATTAGGCGTAGGTCGGATTTGTTTGTGTTTTGGGCTTCAGTGAGGTATTCGCCTATTGTTTTGTAGGGATTAAATTTTGCTTCACCGCTAAGTTTCATGAGTGCCGGCACTGTTGCCAGAATTTTAGTGAGCGATGCCAGGTCGAATAAGTCATTAATTTGTGTTTTTTGTTCTTTTCGGTAGCTGTGAGTGCCAAATGCTTTTCTGTAAAAGACCACTCCGTTTTTTGCACCTATTATAACAGCGCCGGGCATAGCCTTGTCGTTTATGGCTTTGAGGGTTACGGAATCTATTTGTTCCAATTTTTTAATTTTTATGTCCAACTCTTCCGGAATTGAATATTTTAAACGTATTTTTTCGTTGGTTTCGCCAAAACCTGCTTTGAAATAATTTCCTGACGAAACAGGCAAATGTCCTTTTGCTTTTATTCCGCCGAAAATTAATTGAGCAGTTAGGTCGCGAGTTAATTTTCTGTCGTTGTAACTTACTATCACAGCGGCTTGTTTTTGAGGCACTTTGAGGTGTTTCAAAATGTAAGGATTTCCAAATACTGTGAGTATAACATTGGTTTCATGTGCCAAATCTTCAATTAGAGTCAATGAGTTTTTATTTATGCCGAAAAGAGGAGGTCGTCGGTTGGTGTTGTGCAGACTTATTATCACAAAGTCATAATGTTTTAGCTTGTTTTTGTATTTTTTAAATTCTGCTTCCGACACATTTTTAAAAAGTGCAAATTTGTCTACTTTTTCATAAACCGAAAGGCGATTTTGGAAATTATTAATCTTTCCGTTTCCTATACTCAGCGATGCAATTCTTTTGCCTTTTGGAAGAGTGAAAGGAATAACGCCATAGTTGTCGGAAGCCACGGTTATAGAGGCTTCTGTAAGTTTTCGGTTTATCAGTGTAGCGTTGCCGGAGTTTAAGTCGGTTATAAGGTTTTTTATTTTTACGGGGGTATATTTATCCAGTCCGAACCATTTTTTTGCTTTAAGTATTTTTTTTACTTTTTCGTTAAGTTCATTTTCAGAAATTGTACCATTTTGCAGCGCTTTTTTTATAGTTTCAAAAGCTATTGGTAAATTTCTCGGCATTAATAAAATATCTACACCTGCTTTAAAAGCCTTTAATTCAGTTTCGCCGGGCTTGTTGTGTTTGGCAACCCCCTGCATACCCAGCGCATCGGTAAATGTAAGTCCTTTAAAACCAATCTCTTGTTTCAAATATTTAGTTACTATCGGTTTCGATAATCCGGACACTGAATTTGTACTTGCATCTAAGGCGGGAATGTTTAGATGAGCTACCATTACTGCCCCTAATCCGTTCTGCGACAGTACTTTGAAAGGATATGTTTCTATGCTGTCTAATCTTTTTTTGGAATGTAGAATAACGGGTAAATCTTTATGCGAATCGGTGTCGGTGTCGCCGTGTCCGGGAAAGTGCTTAGCGGTTGCGAGTACGTGTGTGTCTTGCATTCCGAGCATGTACATCAACCCCTTGCGAGCCACATTTTCGGGTTGTTCGCCAAAAGAGCGGCTGTTTATTACGGGATTGTCCGGATTGTTGTTTATATCTATTACAGGGGCAAAATTTATGTGTATACCCATTCGTTTTAATTGTCTGCCGGTTTCTTTTCCAAATTCATAAATAAGTTTGTCGTCTTGAATTGCACCCATCAACATTTGGCGCGGGTAACGTACCGTAGAATCCAGTCGCATTGACAATCCCCATTCATAGTCGCCCGCAATCATTAGCGGTATTTTACTTTTGGCTTGAAAATAATTTGTGAGCTTGGCTTGCCGTACGGGACTGCCTTGAAAAAATATTATACCGCCTACATGATATTTTTTTATCAATTCTGCAACTTTTTTTGCATGCTCAAAATCACGGTTTGAATAAGCCGGTATCATAAACAGTTGTCCTATTTTTTCATCTAAAGTCATTTGGTTAAGAAGCAAATCAACCCATTGAGTTTCAGTGGATAAAAAAGGAGGCGTATTTATTAAAAGGTCTTTGTGTGCTTTATTTGCAATAGGCGAAGAACTTATACTGTAAACAAAAAATAGTGGTAAGAATATAATAATTCGTGGTATGTATAAAAGCAAATTTATGACAAATTTTTTCATAATTTATTTAATGATTAAATGTAAAGTTTTCTTTTGTTTTGTGAACTGATAAAATAGGTTCTAAGAAATTTACTTGTTGTGTTAATTGTCTGATTATTAGTGTTTTATGAAAACAGTAAATTATGTTGCGCGACAAATATATAAAAATATTATCAGAAATTAATACCTTATACATAATAAGCTGAGGAAGTATATTTTTAATAAATAATTATAAAAAAGAGTTTATCGGTTTTGACAAAATTATTAAGTTTACGGCTTCATTTTATCTGAAAAAAATAAAACTATTATGGATTTATCAGTAATTATAGCTTCTCTCGCAGCATTGGTGTTGATTGTGATTTCGGTACGATTAATTGCAAGAAATTTATTGAAAGTATTAGTAATAACAGCTGTTGTAGCCGTTCTTGCAATTTATGTGTTTATAGTATTCGGTAATGCCGATGAAGATATAAACTTTGTAGAAGTGATAAAAGAATATGACCTTGAGGATTTAGAAGCCTTATATTGTATACAAAATATGAGTCGTACTGATTCATTGAAATGTTTTTGTATAGTACAGCCTTTGTTGGCAGAAATGCGTTCACGATTTTCTGAATCTGAATTAAAAAATTTGCGAAAAAAGCGTTTGCGCTATGTGTTTGAACTTACTAAAGCATTTTTTGATAAGAAAAGCGAAATTAAGAAAAAACTACAAGCCAATAATGCCCCACATTTATTAAGAGATTTTGGAAAAGGATTGAGTAAAAAAGTAAAAAATTAAAAGTTAAAAATTTGATGTTTCATAAAATCAGTTGACAAAAATTTGTAAACATTAAACTAAAATTTAAAATTGAGGTTTTAATGTATTAATAATCAAAGTATTATATTAATATTGGTAAAGCTGTAACGGTTTGATTATCAACATGTTACCCCGTCGCGCAAAACCTTAACTATTTGTAATTTTTAACTTTTAAAGTAATTTAGAGTTAGGTATTTTTAGAGGTTACCTAAAAATTATCTGAAAAAGTAAAATAAAATTACACTTTTCAGAAAAATTATTATACATAGTAAAAAAAGAAAAATTATACATATATGCAAGAGAAAAGATTGATTATCAAACCGGAAGCCAATCCGGATGATATTCGGCAATTGCAAAAAGACCTAAACATAGACCCCGTATTAGCCGGCTTACTTGCACAACGAGGTATAAGAAACTTTGACGAAGCAAAAGCCTTTTTCAGACCCAATTTAGACGATTTATACAATCCATTTCTAATGCAAGATATGCTTAAAGCAGTATCGCGACTAAATTTTGCCATAGAAAAAGGAGAGAAAATTCTTGTTTATGGCGACTACGACGTAGATGGCACTACTTCTGTGGCTTTAGTTTATTCCTTTTTAAGAGACTTCACCTCGCTCGGCGGGGTGTCCGCAGGACGGGGTGGTCAATTCCCCTCCAATATTGATTTCTATGTTCCCGACAGATACAAAGAGGGATACGGAATTTCGTTTGCAGGTATAGATTATGCCGAAAAAAATGGAATAAGTTTAGTTATAGCCCTCGATTGTGGTATAAAAGCAATAGATAAAGTGGAATATGCCAATCAAAAAGGCATTGATTTTATTATTTGCGACCACCACACCCCCGGCGAACAAATACCTGATGCCGTAGCTGTGTTAGACCCCAAACGAAGTGATTGTAATTATCCCTACAAGCATCTTTCGGGTTGTGGGGTAGGCTTTAAGTTTATGCAGGCTTTTGCCGATAGAAATAAATTGCCTTTTGAGAAGCTCTTGAATTATTTAGACCTTGTGGCTGTGAGCATAGCCGCCGATATTGTTCCAATAACCGATGAAAACAGAATTTTAGCACATTACGGATTAAAAAAACTTAATAGTGCGCCCATTGAGGGATTAAAAGCATTGATAGAAATTTCGCGTGCGCAAGGTAAAGTTATTGATATTAATGATTGTGTTTTTAAAATAGGACCTCGTATAAATGCTGCGGGTCGTATACGAAGTGCTCGCGAAGCTGTAAATTTATTGATTGAAACTGATGCCCGAAAAGCCAATGCTATGGCTGTTGAAATAGAAACTGCCAATGACCAAAGGAAAGACATAGATAAATCAATTCACTTTGAGGCTATTGGCATGATAGGCAATTCAGAAGATTTTAAAAATAGAAAAACAACCGTTATTTATAAACCTGATTGGCATAAGGGAGTGATAGGTATAGTTGCCTCTCGTTTGATAGAGACCTATTATCGTCCTACGGTTGTACTTACCGAATCTAATGGCTTTGCTAATGGTTCGGCACGTTCGGTAAAAGATTTTGATTTGTATGCAGCCATCGACGCTTGTTCGCACTTGTTGAAAAATTTTGGCGGACATAAATATGCTGCCGGACTTACTTTGAAAATTGAAAATATAGATGCTTTCAAAGACTGTTTTGATAAGTATGCCCAAGAAAATTTATTACCCGAACAAGAAAAACCTGCCATTTCGGTAGATGCCGTTATTGATTTTGCTGATATAACACCTAAGTTTTACAGAATTTTAAAACAATTTGCACCTTTCGGTCCCGGTAATATGCGCCCCGTATTTTTGACCAAACAGGTAAAAGATGCCGGAAGTTCGCGAGCGGTAGGGCAGTCGCATGCTCATCTTAAATTAAATATGAAGGATGCAAATAATAAAATTTTAGACGGCATAGGATTTTCAATGGGCGATTTTTTTGAAGTAATTAAAAATAATAATGCCTTTGATGTATGCTATACCTTAGATGAAAACTTTTTCCGAAACACAGTAAGTATTCAAGCAAGAGTGAAGTATTTGCAAGCCTCTTGTTTGTAATTGTTGCTATTAGGTGTGCTTTAAAAATTTAAACTTTTGCTATATAATGGGGTAGCAGGATTGAATATGAAAAAATAACTTCAAATTTATCTATTTGGTAAACATAAGACTTAGCATTGTTTTATATACGGCTCTTTTCCTGCAAAAACTATTGCCAGTTTTATGATATTATCGGGCTTAATTTTATTTTCTATTAATTCTGTATAATACCTATTGCTTTCAATCTGGTTTAGAGCTACGCTTATTGCATTATTTACTCGTTTTGTAAAAGCCTTTTCCGTTTCAGAACCTCCTCTCTTTTCAATGCTTTTAATTTCAATTACCACACCGTTTTTATTTTTGTCGAGAGGAATAAGTATTATGTCGTAGCGTCCTTCGCCGCTTTCTTTATTGGATTTTATAATGTAATCATCTTTGAGTATTGTCAATAAACCAAGCGTATAAACATGATAAATTTGCTCGTTTGTTATTAATTTTTCTTTTGTTCGTTTATCTATTTTTTCAGCTGTATCATAATAGCTTAAGGTATCGCCCACAAGTTGTTTAAATCCTTTTTCAAATTCAGTTATTCGGTTATTTATTAAATTTTCAGAAGTGCTTAT
>PDWI01001682.1_pt1 | contig 34399 bp, 17 predicted proteins | sample 1430891 | NCBI WGS metagenome assembly PDWI01 (sample SAMN01162508, study PRJNA174530) | Oral metagenome, whole genome shotgun sequencing project. | biome: Marine environment; feature: Marine mammal; material: Swab sample of the gingival sulcus; isolation source: swab sample of gingival sulcus... | reverse complement strand
TTTCACCAATGACCATTCACCGGTTCCACCAAACAACGTAGCATCGTTGGCAGTTAAAGTGTGCGAATCTTCACAAATAGGTATAGAAGGTCCTGCATCAGCTTTAGGTACCAAATAATTTACAGTAACTTCCATTTCATCACTACAATTATCACTTTCTAAATGCCAAGTAAATACGTTAGCTCCAACCGCCAAGTGTTCCACCATTGCGTTATTCACCGAATTATTAGGAGAATAAACTACGCCCGGTGTTGCACAAGTCCAGTAACCATTATTCGGACTATTTGCCGGTACAGCTTCAAGATTAGTAGAAGAATCACAAACTTCCTTATCGTAAGCAATAGCCGTTACACCATCATTTATAATTTTAACGACTTTATTATCAACACAACCATTTTCGTACACAAACCATTCAAGTAATGTAGATTCACCCTCACCTAATATTATAGCAGAGTTTCCGTCAGTAGTATCTTCAAGTATAGGAGTTCCTGTTATTATTTTCCAGTAACTTGAATCGACATTAGGTCTTGTAGTAGCTTCAAGATGCGTCAAAGTGTCGCATATTATTTGAGTTTCGCCCGCCGATATTTCAAATTCATTATTTATTATAACAAATGTAGTATCAGAAGAACAAGTAGTGTATGGCGTAACATTATTAACAGTCCATTTGAACGTATTAGCACCGTATTCCAAACCAGTAACCTCAGTATTTGCGTCATTAGGATTAGGAATATTAACAAGAGAAGAAGTACCAATGTATTCCCAAAGTCCGTTTCCGTAAGTAGGTACAGTAGCGTTCAAGTATGTTTTATCCGTACAAACCGGCGGCATATATCCGACACGAGCCGGAGAAGCCGAGTTGTTTATGATAATAACAGTATCAGTAGCATTACAAATACCTTTTTTCACATTCCAAACAAATTTATTTTCACCATATCCCAATTTAGTAACATTAGTAACAGGCGACAATGTATTTTCTATCACACCCGGTTGCGCATCAGCTTTTGACCACCAGTAATTAGTAGTAAGATGATCCGGTTCAACCGCATTCAAACTTGTGAAATCTTGACAAAGAGTTTTTTGGTCGCTACCGGCATTTGTAGTTATAGCATCGCTAACAACAGTAAATTCATCAGATAATTTACAATCTTCGTGAGTAACCGTCCAAATGAATACAGTAGTACCCAAGTTCAAATCTGTGGCGTAAGTATCTTCCGAAGTAGGAACTTTTATAGTACCACCACTTCCGGTATAAGTCCACAATCCGCTTGTTCCTGCCACAGGTTTTATGGCTTGTAGTCTTATACTATCAATACATATAGTATCATCTTGACTTACAACAATTGGCATATCGGGCAAATTATTTGTTATAACAACATCATCAAAGAACGTACAACCGTTGCGTTGAACAGTCCATCTGAAAGTATTTGCACCTTTTTGCAATCCTGTTACCCAAGAATCATTAGCACTCGGAGTTTTTACAGTAGCAGGCGTACCACCCTGAGGCGTCCACTCGCCTACTCCGTTTTCAACAACAAGAGCTTCCAATTGAGCCGAATCAGTACAAGTAGGTTGCGGTATTCCGGCCTCTACGTCAAACGCATTATTAGTAAGACTAACATAATCTACACCGGAACAACCATCAGCATATACAGTAAATCTAATATTATTTTTATTTCTACTCAAACCTGTAATTTTAGCAGAAATATTAGTAGAATCTTTTATAAAACCGGCTCCCGTAGCAACTTCCCATAAGCACGAATCTATTACATTCGGTATAGAAGTACCCATAAGCGAAGTACTGTCGGAACATAAGTTAGGCTGATCCGAACCGGCATTAACTATAACAGAATTATTTGTAACAGTAACGCTTTTCACTTTATCACAAATTCCATTTGAAACTTCCCATTGGAATACGTTTTCGCCACGTCCTATATCTTTAGCAACAGTATTGTAAAGCGAATCATCTACAAAGTCAGCATCACCCGATATAACTTTCCAGCATCCTTTGGACCCTTCGATATATCCACCGCTAAGTTGTAGCGTATCTTCACAAATCTCTTTGTCATCACCGGCAATAAGGTCGAAACCATTATTTACAACCAATACCTGAACCGAATCATAACAATTACCTTTATTGCTTTTCACAGTCCAGTAGAACGCTGTATTTGACTGAGGTAGAAGTCCTTTAACCATAGTATTGTAGTTATTCGGAGTTAAGATATTACCATCAGCCGTAGCCACCACTTTCGACCATTTTCCGGTACCCGGATTTGGATTATAAGCTTTAAGCAATACAGAATCATCACAAGTACTAACGGGCGTTTCGGCCTGAGCATCAATATGATAATTCGTTATAGAAACAACAGCCGAAGCCGTACAGTTATTTTTCTCAACAGTCCATTTAAGGTCAGTAGTTTCTGACGTCAAACCTGTAACAGTTGAGTTATAAAGAGTTTTATCAGTAACAGTACCGCTACCAGACATTTCTTCCCAATAACCTATACCGTCAGAAGGATTATCTGCACTAAGCGTATAAGTATCAGAACAAATATCTTGCGTAGCAGCTACCGCATCAGCATTTACAGTAAATTCATTATTACTTATATATACGACAGCCGAATCGGAACATATGGTGTTCGTTACGTGCCATACAAATTGATTTTGTCCGGCAGATAATCCACTAACAGTACATACATTAGAAGTAATATCACCGTTAAACGTAGCTCCGGAAGTAGTTTCCCACATTCCGTTTTCTATTGCGGTATTGATAGGCTCAGCATAAAGCTCGGCATCTGTCGAACAAACGACATCATCATTTGCTTTCGCAACTGTCGAACGATTTTCAACCGTAACCTTAGATATTGTTTTACAACCGCCTTTTTCAACAACCCATTGTAAGGTTACAGGCGAGTATCTTTCTAAGTTGTAAACATAAGTATTTGCAACACTAGAATCAACAAAAGCAACATTTCCACCACTTAGATTATACCAAGTACCTTTACCACCGGAGGTAGTAGAGCTTGGATCAACCGCGTGAAGTTGTATAGAATCCGAACAAACCGGAGGATAAACACCTGCATCTGCTATTACACAGTTGTTTGTAATAACTATCGTATCCGTAGTACTACACTTACCGTTTACGACAGTCCAAACAAATCTACTTAGGCCACTTGTTAAGCCGGTTACATTAACATCAAAGTTATGATCTTCGCCGGATAAACCACCACCTGTGATTTGCTCCCATTTCTGATCGGTAGCATAAAAAGGAGTAGGTTTGCCGGCAACTAAATGTACCTCATTGCCTACACAAATTTCGGTTTCTGTAGGCTCAATAATTATAGCTTCGCCGGGAGTATTATTTGTAATAACTACGGTCGCAGTATCGGTACAATTATTTTTAGAAACTATCCAGTTCAATATATTATCACCGGGAGCTAAACCGGTAACCATTGTGTGCGCGTCAGTAGCATCTTCAAAATCAGCACCACCACTGCTCAAATCCCAGTATCCGGTTTCACCGGCAACCAATTCGGCAGCTTCAAGGAATGCAGTGTCGGTACAAACCTCTTGCTCAAGACCACCATATACACTAAAGCCTTTATTGGTTACTTTAATTTTCACAGAATCAGCACAACCATTAGCTGCCTCAACTTTCCACTGAACAGTTGTTGAAGTCCCAATAGGCACATCAACTATTGTAGTATTATGATCGTGAGAATTAGGGAAGCTACCGCCACCTGAAACAACTGACCAAGTACCGGTACCCGGAGCAGGATCGTTACCATGAACAACTATACTGCTATCACACCCCTCAGTATCCGAAGCATAAGCCTTAACGCCATTATTAGTAATTGTAACATTGTCATCAGCAATACAATTACCTTTTTTAACAATCCATTTCAATTTATTATCACCGGTTCCCAAATCAGTAACCCAAGTATTAGGATTGTTTATATCTTTAAATTCGCCATTAACTACGGCTTCCCAATGACCTACGCCACCAACACCCGACAATACAGGATCGTCAGCTGCCAAGATAGTAGAATCTTCACAAATTGTTTTAGAATCACCCGCTTCCGCAACAGGAGTATTATTAACGATAGTAATTGTATCGGTAGTAGAACAATCACCAGTTCTGATAGTCCAAACAAATTTGTTTATATCAGGAGATAAACCATTTACGTTTACGGTAAACGCGGTTGAATCGCCATCAAAAGTACCCGCACCTTTTATTTGTTCCCAAAAATGTTCCGTTCCGTGCATAGGAGAAGGCTCATTAGCTACCAACTCAACATTATTCACACAACGTTCAGTATCAGCAGGACTTACAATCCTTGCAGTACTTGGGATATTATTATATACTTTTACTTTCTCAGAGTTCAAACAACCATTTTTCTGAACATTCCAAACGAAAATGTTTTCACCTTTTTGGAGTTCAGTAACAATCGTATTGTATTTAGTTGAATCTTCAAACTTAACGTGTCCACTCAATAATTCCCAATAAGCAACAACACCTGGTTCAATTTCAACCGGCTCTGCTGCAAGTTTGGTCGAGTCTGCACAAATAGATTGGTCAGGCCCCTGATATATTGAGAAGTTTTTATTAGTTGCAATTATTGTAACAGAATCAGAACATTCAGTAGTCTTAACTTTCCATTGAATAGTTGTAGAAGCTCCGGCAGGTATCCCTTCTATTACAGTATTTGCAGCATTAACATCTTTTATTTTTCCGTAACCGGATATTTTTGACCATTCCCAATGATCACCGGCTTCTTTACCGATAATATTTACATTGGTATCACAAGAGTATCCGTTTTCGGCAATTGCTTTTATACCGACATTATTAACGGTTACATCTTTGGAATCACTACATTCTCCGTTTTCAACCACCCATCGGAAAGTATTATTTCCGGCAATTAGGTTACGAACTACCGTATTTGGATCCGACTCGTTATCAAATTTACAATCCAAGCCACTGACTATAATATCCCAATGACCAACACCACCATTGCCCGAAACAGCGGGGTCGGTAGCATTTAGACTAACAAAATCATTACAAGTTGAATATTCGGTAATAGCTTCGGCAACCACACTGTTATTAAGCACAGTAACAGTATCGGTAGTGTAGCAATCCTCTTCGTTTCTGATAGTCCAAACAAATTTACTTTCGCCTGCACTCAAATCGGTAACAACAGTTGTAAAGTTAGTACTATCTTTGAAAACACCTTTTCCGGAAATTTGCGTCCAGAAATGTTCTTTACCATTAAACGGAGTAGGTTCTTGCGCAACCAACAACACTGTATCAAAACAAGTTACAGTATCAGTAGAAGCATCTATTTTAGCAATACTTGGCTTATTGTTGGTTATTTTCACATCCTCTTCGTTTTCACAATCGTCTTTTTTAACTACCCAAGTCAAGATATTGTCGCCTTGCGCTAAACCGCTAACAGCAGTGTTATTCAACGAAGAATCTGCAAATTCAACATCACCTCCGGCAGATAATTTCCAATATGCAACAGCACCGTCAGGGACAGGCCCCGCAGCAAGTGTTGTTGTATCAGCACATATTATTTGATCTGCTCCCGCATAAATTGAGAAGTTTTTGTTGGTTGCAAATATACTGACAGAATCGGCACATTCGCCTGCCGAAACTTTCCACTGAACAGTTGTTGAAACTCCATTCGGAACTCCCACAATTTCAGTATTGTTAGAGCTAGCAGTAACAATAGTTCCGTCGCCTACAACCACAGACCAAAGTCCTTCACCTCCGGTGTATTCATCAGGCGAATTAGCAGTTAGAGGAATTATAGTATCACAATTTTCAGCATTTTTAGCAATTGCTTTTACGCCGTTATTTATCACAATAACCTCTACTTCAGCAGGCGGACAATTTCCTTTTTCAACAACCCATTTGAATGTATTATTACCATGATTTAGGTTACGAACTATCGTATTTGGAGCATTTTCATCTGCAAATTCACAATTTATTCCACTGTTGATTATTACCCAATGTCCTGTACCTCCATATATTGAGGCTGCCGGATCTTCTGCCGATAGTAGAACAGAATCCTGACAAGTAGGAATATCAGTATCGGCTTTTGCAACAACGTGATTGTTTACAATTGTAATTGTATCCGAAGACGAACATACACCGTCGTCGCTGGTAATAACCCAAACAAATTTACTTTCACCCGCCGACAAATCGGTAACATCTAATTTGAATTTAGTTTTATCACTTAAAGTACCTGTACCCGCAATTTGTTTCCATTCACGATTACCACCGTAATAAGGAATAGGTTCTTGCGCAGTAAGACTTACCCCATTATCACAAACCTCTTCGGCAGGGAAAGCAGACGTTATATTAGCTTTACTGGTAGCTTTATTTTCGATAATAACCTCACTTTGGGCAGTACAACTACCTCTTTCGACTATCCAAGAAAAGATATTTTCACCATTTGCCAATTCCGAAACTTTGGTTTTGTGCTTAGTTGAATCTTCAAAAACAACATTACCGGTCAATAATTCCCAATGCCCTTTGGCACCCGGCAACAATTCTTCGGCAACAAGCGTAGTAGTGTCGGTACAAATTGGCTGATAAGGACCTGCATAAACATTAAATCCTTCGTTGGTTGCCAATATTTGAACAGAATCCAAACAACCTTTTGCAGATATTTTCCATTGAACAGTTGTAGAAGCACCATTAGGTACACCTTCTATAACTGTAATATTATCAGAAGCATTTGGTATATTACCTGGTCCTACAATTACTTTCCACTCTCCGGTACCGGTAGGCGAATAATCAGTAGGCTCATTACCTATCAAATCGATAGTATCGTCGCAACTGGAAGCAACTTTGGCAATAGCCTCTATACTATTATTGATTATTTCTACCTGAGCAGAAGCCGTACATTTACCTTTTTGGACAAACCATTCAAGAGTATTTTTATTTGGAGCTAAACCTTTAACCATTGTAGCCGGATCATTTTCATTAACAAAAGTAAAATTAGGACTAAGCACCCAATGTCCGACACCGCCGGTAATAGTTGTATTTGGATCTACCGCTTGTAAGAATGTAGAATCTTCACAAACAGTTTTTCCGGGACCGGCATCTGCCGTAACAGTATTATTTAATATAGTAATTGTATCCGAAGAAGTACATTTGCCGTTTTCGATAACCCAAATAAATTTGTTACCTCCAACTTGCAAGCCGGATACATCTACAGAATAATCATTCTCTACGTCCGCAGTCATTCCGGTACCCTCTATCTGATGCCAATAACGTTTTGTTCCATAATAAGAAGCAGGTTGTTTAGCAACCAAAATAACATTAGGCTCACAAACCTGAGTATCAGTAGGCCAAGTGATTTGAGCCGTACTCGGAATATTATTTATTATGGCAACCGAATCGAAGTTTGAACAATCATTATTTTCAACAGTCCATATCAAAATATTTTTACCTTGATGTAATCCTGTTACTTCGGTATTATATTTAGAAGAATCGGCAAATACAGCACTTCCTGTTGTAAATGTCCAACGACCTTTTGCACCGGCAGGTAATTTATCGGCAAGCAATGTTGTAGAATTTGAACATATTGTTTGCTCTTCACCGGCGTAAACAGTAAATCCTTTATTTGTTACCAGAATCTGAACAGAATCAGAACAATGCGTATTAGCTATTTTCCATTGTACTGTTGTTGAAATACCATTAGGTACATTATTGATTACGGTAATATTGTTAGTAGAATCAGGAATTGTTCCGGGTCCTGCAACAACAGTCCAAAGTCCGTCTCCGCCAAAATCGGCCGGATTATTACCGGACAAAGGAATTACAGTATCACATCGCCAAACATCTTTGGCAATAGCTTTGACGTTGTTGTTTGTTATTATAACATCAGCAACAGTCGTACAATTTCCTTTTTCGACTATCCACTGTAAATTATTTCCGCCACTACCCAAACCGTGAACCATAGTAGTAGGATCAGTTTCGTCATCAAACGTACAAGTAGAACCGATAGGAACAGACCAATGTCCACTACCGCCATATATAGACGTATTTGGATCAACAGCATACAATAAAGCAGAGTCAGCACAAACGCCTCTATCATCACCACCGTTGGCTTCTACCTTATTATTCATAATCGCAATTGTATCGGAAGCCGTACAATTTCCATTTTCAATTACCCATGCATATTTATTTAGTCCCGGCAACATATCATTTACATCTACAATGTAATTAGTATTCATATCTACCGTAGAACCACCACCATATATTTTTTTCCAATAATGTTTTGTTCCGTAATAAGGAGTTGGTTCGTTTGCAACCAATTGAACTGTATTTTTACAGAACTGAGTATCAATAGGATTGTTAGTAGGCACAGGATGTGTTATACTGGCCACACTCGGAATATTATTGGTTATAGAAACCTGAGCGCTGTTTTTACAACCGGCAAGATTTTCAACCGTCCATTCCAAAATATTTTCACCTTGCGCCAATTCGGAAACATGAGTATTAAATTTAGTATCGTCAGCAAATACTGCATTACCATTCAAATACCCCCAAGTACCCGAAAATCCGGCTTTTAATTCATCTGCTGCCAAAGTTGTAGTATCGGCACAAATGTCTTGTGGAGGTCCGGCATAAACGGAGAAATTTTGATTTTTCGCAAAAATTTGAACCGAATCAGTACAAGAAGATGTCCAAACTTTCCACTGAACTGTTGTTGCGGTTCCATTGGGTACACCTTCGATTATTGTACTAAATGCAGTTTTGTTTGCGATAGTACCACCGCCTGAAATTACTTTCCACTTACCTTCACCGTGGAATCCGGCAGGGTCGTTACCATTCAACTCAATATCGCCATCACATTCTTCCACATCCTTAGCTTTAGCAAAAACACTTGCATTATTTATTACAACAGTATTACCAACATTACACCTGCCTTTTTCAACAACCCATTCAAAAGTATATGAGCCCATTTTGTTAGGCAAGGTAACTCCTGTGTTAGGATCGGCAGGATCATCAAACCAACTATTATCACCACTCAAATTTTCCCAGTGTCCTTCCCCTTGATAAGGGAATGTAGCATCTGTTGCAGTAGCACTCAAAAAAGTATGGTTTTGACAAATTGTTTGCTCATTACCCGGATACGACGCAACTTCGTAATTATAAATATCAATTGTATCTCCGGTAGTACATTCTCCGTTTTTAACTACCCAAGCAAATTTATTTTTACCCGGATCTAAATCATCTACTTTTAATATAAAATCAGTAGTATCTGTAAGTTTTACACTACCTCCACTTATTTGCAGCCAATAGTGTTCGGTTGCATAAAATGGAGTTGTTTTTTCTGCTTTCAAAATAGCATTTCCAAAACAAGTAATAGTATCTTCTGTACCGGTAGGATTGGAAATAAAAGCAACCGAAGGTGTATTATTCACAATAACCAGCGAATCAATAGAAACACAGTCATTGTGTGTAACTTTCCATTGCAAAACATTTCGTCCTTGCCCCAATTTCCTTACAGTAGTTTTAGGATCGCCGGGGTCATCAAACTCTCCGGCTCCCGCAGGTATCGACCATTCTCCTACAACTCCCGGACCGGAAGGCATAGTAGCGTTCAAAGCCCAAAAGTCCTCACAAATAGTATCCGAAGGACCTGCATTTACGAAGAAGCTATTATTTGTAACTTTTATATCTATCGAGTCGGCACAACTTTTATTTTTTATAGTCCATCTCAATACATTTGTCAAACCCGTTGGCAATCCGTCGTATTCTGAGTTGAAAAGAGTAGGCTCTGCAATAGTTCCATACCCACCAACATTAGACCATAAACCTTCATTATCAACAGGATTATTACCTTTCAATTTTACAGGAAACGAACAATCAGCAATATCCTCGGCAGTAGCTACAACCTCATAATTAAATACAAGTACATCGTTCTCTGCCGTACAACTACCTAATTCGACTGTCCATCTAAATCTATTTTGTCCAAAGCCAAGACCTGTAACGTCCGTATTATATAAAGTTGGCTCAACGACGGTTCCGCCACCACCTTGTTCTGACCAAGTACCTACACCTTGTCCGGGATAGAAAATTTCGGGCGGGATAGCAGCTAATTGAGCTTCGTTAGAACAAACAGTGTCATAAAGTCCGGGATCCGAAGCGACCATATTGTTCACTACTTTTAATGTATCAACAGATTTACATTCTCCTTTGGTTACTGTCCACAAGAACGTGTTGTCGCCTGTTCCCAAAGTATCTACATCTGCAATCATTGCAGTAGGATTCAAAATTTTACCGCTACCATCTCTCAGCGACCAAACACCAGAACCATTTACCGGTGGCTGTTCCACAATAATTTGTATTTTATTCTCACAAACTTCCTTATCATCTTCTACAATAGCTTTGTCAGGAGCATTATTGAAAATAATAACAGTATCCTTAGCCGTACATTCACCTTTCGTTACAGTCCAAATAAATTTATTTTCATCTGTTGCCATACCGGAAACGTGCGAATTAGGATCTGACGGAGTAGCAACTACGCCACCACCAAAAGATGTTGTCCAAGTACCGGTTGCCGGTGGAATCGGTTTACCGGCTGCCAACGAAGTAGTATCAAAACAAACTGTATCATTTTTTCCGGCTTGTGCCGTAATAACATTATTGGTAACAATTACAGTATCTTTTGCCGTACAACCTCCTTTTGTAACCAACCATTCAAAATAGTTGTCATTTCCGTTCAAACCGGTAACGCTAGTATTATACAAAGAATTTTTTGTAATATTACCACCACCTTTAAACAAGGTCCAAGTACCAACTCCGGTTCCGGGTTGTTCTCCATCAAGAATTACAGAATCCTCACAAACATACAAATGGTTAGGCTCTGTGGACATAGAAGCGTCGATGGTAAATTCATTATCATTAACGATAAGGTCATCTTTTGCCGTACAGCCTCCTTTGATTATTGTCCACGTAAAAATGTTTTCTTGTACACTGCTCAAATCTGTGGCCAATGAATTATATAATGTGTTATCTTTAAATTGTACAGTTCCGGGTTTTACAGACCAAAAACCGGAAGCCGGCCAAGGGTCGCCATTGTTAAATATGTTTGGATCCGTAGCTGACAACAAAAATGTATCAACACAAATATTTTTAACATTAGGATCTATTCTATCATCAGCATCAGAATACACAGTATTATTAATAACAGTAATGGTGTCTCTGGAAATACAACCATCATTATCTATAACCCACTCCCATTTAGTTTTTCCGGGAGCTAAATCAATAACGGTAGCAGGATTAGCCGAAGAATCAACTATTTTCCCTCCGTTTTTATATACATCTTCCCAATGTCCCTCACCCCAAGCAGGGTTATTGGCTTGCAATTTAACTGTATTTGCACAAACTTCAAAAGAATCAGGTTTTGCAACAGTTGAAGTAGTAGGTATCCTTACCGATATTTGAACATCATCGCTTTCCGAACAGGTTATACCTTTATATTTAGCAGAAACCGTCCATTGGAAAACATGCTCACCGTTTAACATTCCGTTTACCTCAGAATTAAACGCAGTAGGATCTACAATATGCGCTCCTAAACTTGTTATGGCTTTCCACTTACCGGACTGAGGTGCAGAAACTTGCGTTGCTCTAAGTTGATATTCGGCTCCAACGCCTTCTATACCGCAAACAAAATCATCAGAACCGGCAACTGCCGTTACTGAGTTGTTGTACACAGTCATTGTATCAACCAACTCACATCGCATAACGAGCGAATCTTTGCCAGCAATATCATAATCATAATCTACAAAATCGTGTATTGTATGCCAAATATATGCAATTTCAGTTTGAAGCGGTATCCCCTTAACCTTAGTTTTGGCATAAGTTGAATCTTCTATCTGAGTAAGACTGCTCGGCCAAGCTGTCCAATAATTAGAATAATGTCCTTTTTGTAATATATCGGTCGTATTAAGGTCTTTTATAAACCAGTCGTTTGTTATGTCATTACCGTTTAAGTAAGTAGAATCTCGACAGATTATCTGATCGACATTCGCATAAGGCGTAGGTGGTAGCAAGTTCCAAACAATTAGATTGTCCGAACTGCTACAAATAGTATTGTTCAACGTCCAAGTAAACTGGTTTCGGCCGGTTGTTAATCCGGTTACAACATCATTAAATAAAGTTGAAGTTTTTGTTCCGGTAGATTTAAACAAACCGGTAGTTCCTGTCCAGTAACCGGAAACTGTATCACTCGGAATATTTGCTGTAAGTTGAGCTGTATCAGCACATATATATATATCTTCTCCGGCATCGGCTGTGAGACCATAGTAGAAAATGTGCATTGTATCTGTAAGTTGACAAGTAAGAATATTAGTCGGACTAAAACCACCATAAGGGCCGTAATAGTCGTTTTCAACAGTCCACATAACTGCATTGTCGCCATAAGTAAGACCTTCTATCCTTGTATTACAGTGCCAATTATGGCATTCGTGACTTACGATATGTCCCCCGCCACCGACTATTGTCCAATAAGCTCGTGTCAAAGCTGCCGGTACATTTTGTGATAAAACTTCAAAATCATCACAAGTCGTTCTGTCTGCTCCGGCATCGGCATTAGATGGTCGGGCACTAAATATAAACACGTCATCAGAAAATTCACACCCCAAAGTTTCGTTGTATAATGTCCAACGCAATATATTTAAACCAGGGTATAAATCTTCAACCGTAGTATTGTAATCAGTATCATCGTCAAATACACCCGTACCATGAATAACAGTCCATTTACCTGAAACATCATAGTAAGGTGGTGGATTTTGGAAAATTTCATTCGGAGGTGTCGCATTAAGAGTATAAACATCCTCACAAATAGCATCAGAAGGTCCGGCAGATACGTCTTCGTGTAAGTCATACGATGTAATTTCTACGGTATCTGTCAGTTCACATCTAACGTGTATTCCGGTTCCTTCCATTATATATTCGTTTGCTTTGTGCCATACAAATTGGGTCATTGAACCTCCTGCGGCAGGACTACTACCTTGAATACTATCTGCAATGGCATTAAAATCAGAGTTATCCGGCGCACCTGTTTGAGGATCTTTGAAAAGTACCCCGTCAGGCGGAATGGCTTCCCACCAATCTTGGTGCGAACAAGAACCTTCGTCAAGCGCATCAAGATCGACCGTATTATCACAAACGGTTTTATCTACACCTGCGTCGGGAGGCAATGGATTTCCGTTCAAAACTCGAACTCTGTCAGTAGATTCACAACCTTTGTATCGTATAACCCATTCAAATTCGTTTGCCACATCGATTGTTGTCCACCAATAAGCTGTATTTTCCGAACAATTTCTATCCAAGTCGTTTACGACTGTGTTGTGCAAGGTAGGATCTACCAGTGTAGCACCACCGGCAACCACTCGCCAAAAACCTTCTCCTCTGTCAGGCTTATTACCACTTAGAGTTTCTAAGGTGTAACCACAAACAACGGTATCTCTACCGGCATCTGCTTCGGTTGGACTATTGTTGATAACGACCAAAGTATCGAAATCCGAACAATAATCGTTTTCAATTTTCCAAATTACCAAAGTTGTATCAATTGGCAATCCCTGAACCTGAGTTTGAAAGAAATCAGGTTCATCAACAGTTGCAAGTCCCGATGGCACAGTCCATTCGCCCCAGGCTTCCCACTCTTCTATATTTTGCCCTTCGGGATTGTTACCCGTTATTGTGGCAGAATCCGAACACGTTAGCGCCGGATTTTCTTGATTTATGTAGGCATCGACACTCAAATTATATATAGTTACGGTGTCTTCTTTGAAACAAGCCTCAGAAGTTTTAGCTTTCCAACGAAATACGTTTCTACCTCGTGTCAAATTCGTAACCCAAGTATCCGGCTTAGTTTGGTCTTCAAATTCTGCACCGCCGGAGATTAATTCCCATTCGGCTGTTCCGAGAATTGGAACCGTTGCCATCAGTTGGGCGCTGTCGGTACAAATGTATTGAGCCGGTCCGGTATGAACAACAGAAACAGTATCGTTATATACTATTAATGTGTCCACATCACTACAAACGCCATTTGTTACAGTCCAATAAAAAGTATTGCCACCGTTATCCAATTTAGAAACATGAGTTACATTACTGTTTGGATTGTCAATAACAATATCGCCGTTTAGCGCTGTCCATTCACCTTGACCATCACTGGTTTCTATTTGATTGGCGTGAATGTATGTTTGGCCTTCACAAACATGAAAATCCTCTTCTGCAATAGCTGAGGCCATCAAACTTGTAACCAAAGTAGTATCCGAATCGGAACACTGGTCGATTGCCACTGTCCACGTTATTATATTTTCTCCATATTTAAAACCACAAGCCGTTGAACTATTTGAATGCTCATCACTAAAAGTTATGGGCTGATGAGCTGTCCAAGTACCAACACCTCCGAAAGGAATTTCCGAAGCTGCAAGATCAACACAAACCGTATCGCATACATTAGCATAAGGACCACCGGCATCAACTTCAAGCGGAAATTGATTTATTACGGTGATAGTATCCGTTTGGTCAGGACAATCGCCACGGGAAACTGTCCAAACAAAAATACTACTTCCGGTTGGTAAATTGCTAACTGTTACAGTAGCCGAATTAACACCGGGACTAAAATTTACTCCCGACGAATGCGTTGACCAAACTCCGGTACCATTAAGAGGTTTTGTTGCATTCAATAAATATTTATTTGTTTTACAAACATAGCCGGTATCTTTTGTTATAACCGCCTCACTCGGTCCTTCAAAATCTACAGTTATTGAAGATGATTCAACACAACCGTGAACATCAACGGTCCAAGTAAATTCGTTAGTTTCAGTACCACTAAGCCCTACAACGTATGTAGAATTGGAATGTGGGTCGTCTATAACTCCATTGCCGTGAGTAACCGACCAAACACCCGTACCACCAAGAGCCTCAACATCATTTGCGTCGAGCGAAACTGAATCTACACAAGTAACAGCAGCTCCGGCGCCGGCGATAGCTTCAACATCATAGGCATATATTGTAACGTCTATCGACTTTTCACATTCCCCCTTCGTCGCGGTATATCTGAATGTATTTGCACCAAAATTTAAACCGGTAACCTTTGTAGTACTAGAGTTGGGACTTTCAATAGTTCCGTCAGAATGTACTACACTCCAACTGCCCGAATCGTAATTATTAATTCCGGGACCGGTTACTGATAAATTTCCTTGATCTTTACATACAGTGTCTTTATCTGTAATATTTTCTAATTCAATAGAACCATTAACAACTGTTACTGTGGCTGATGCAGTACAAATTGTATTAGAAACAGTCCATTTAAAGATATTATTTCCGGATTTATCCAAATTATAAACCCAAGTAGTAGCTGAATTTTCATTTTTAAACTTCCCCCAACCTTCAATAACGTCCCACTCTCCGGTACCGCCTGAAGGTATTAATGAGCCTTCAAGAAGAACACTATCACCTCCGCAAGCAACATTAGCTCCTCCGGCACTAACAGTAGGCGTATTATTGACAATTACTACGTTATCAGATACTGAACAAGTTCCCAATTTTACAGTCCACTTAAAAGTAGTAGGCCCAACAGGTAATTTAGAAACATGCGAAGTCGGGCTATGTGGAGATGCAATATCTACACCCGGCACACCACAACTCCAAGTTCCTTTTCCTCCAAAAGGAGTCTGCGCCATCAAATTGGTTTCATCGCAAGCATCATATTGGTCTTTACCTGCATATGCTGTTAGACTGGTACTAGGTATATTGGTTACAGAAAAAGTTGCTTCACAACCATCATCTCCGTGCCACTCAAAACTATTTGGTCCATTATCCAAAAGACGAACCTCATAGTAACGATAACGATACCCGCTTCCGGCGTACTCAGAACCATCAGCATCTATCCAACTAGTATTCGGAGAAGTCAAAGTTCCGTCAGTCTTTGTATATACTTTAAGTCTAACAGCTCGTCCACAAGCAAGGTTGCCTCCTCCATCAACCTCAATCCAACAAGTCTGACTATACAAGTTACTCGTAAAAAACAAACTCACTAACAGCAAGTTTATTTGTATTATTCTTTTAATTTTTGTTCCCACGGCATTATATGTTTTAAATTGTTAATATCTATTTTAGTTTATAAAACGCAAAAAATGTAATATTATTTTAAGTTTTATTAAAATTTAGTTCGCAATAATTTTTACAATTATACAAAATATTCTTATACTTTCAAAAAATATTCCATTACAGAGTTTTGTTACCCGTCAGACAGGTTTATTTTCAAAAAGGTTGCAAAAAAATTATATTTTTTTTAGAATTTATATGTTTTATTTTCAAAAAAATCACATATATACCTAATAAACAACTACTTACACAAATAAAATTTTTATTATTTTTTTTATAAAAAATTTAATATTTATCCTATCAAACGCTATTTTTTATATTTTAATGCAAATTTAAGTGCTAAAAAAATTTTCTTTTTTGAAAAAAATTAGGTCAAAATAACAACACATTAATATATATATAGCAAATTACGTTTTTTGTATGAATTTTCTTTTTCGCCCCCGAATCTCCAACTTTTTTTTATAAATCAATAAATTGATATATTTGCGGCGATTTATGGAAAAAATATTATTGATATTGTTTTATTTCGGGTTTCCGATTTTGGTTATTAAACTAACCCAAAAAAGTAAATTAGCCGACAGGATAGGAGCTGTTGTAATCTGTTACGCAGTCGGTTTGATTGTTGGAAATGTGGGACTTATCTCCACCGACCTTACAAATCTGCAAAATACAATTTCGGAAATAACTATTGCCGTAGCAATTCCGCTAATTTTATTTTCGGCTAACCTAAAAAAGTGGCTCAAACTAATAAACAAAACCATCGTTTCGCTCTTGTTGGGCTTGTTGGCCGTGATTGTAGTTACGTACATCGGATTTTTTTATTTCAATGGAAAAATAGACGACGCGTGGAAACTTTCGGGCATGTTAGTTGCCGTTTATTCGGGTGGTACGCCCAACATGGCGGCACTCCAAACAGCGTTAGAAGTGTCGCAAGAAACATACATTTTGGCAAACACATCAGACCTGATAATCAGTGCGTTTGTACTATTATTTTTAATATCAGTCGGACAAAAAACGTTTGAGCTTTTTTTGCCAAAATTTTCATTTGCCGAACCCGGCAAAAACAAAATATCAAAAGAAGAAATTGATGCCTTTAACGATTTTAATAATTTTTTCACAAAAAATAATATCAAAAACTGGGTAACCGGACTGGTTTTGTCGGCGCTTATTGTAGGTTCATCGTTACTTTTGAGCAAATTATTTGGCAGTATAGCTTCTATTATTCTCATTGTAGCCATCACAACCTTTGGTATTGTAGCCTCTTTTTCGCCCAAAATCCGAAATCTGCACAAAACCTTTCCGCTGGGCTTGTATTTTATGTACGTTTTCTGCTTGGTGATAGCCTCACTGGCCGATTTTTCGAGCTTCTGGAAAATCGAATCCCTAAATATTTTTCTGTACATATCGTTTGTGGTGCTAGGCAGTTTGATATTGCACGCCATTTTGTCAAAATTTTTCAAAGTCGATGCCGACACATTAATAATTACTACAATCGCGCTGTTGATGTCGGTGCCGTTCATTCCGGTTGTAGCAAGTGCCTTGAAAAATAAACAAATTATCATATCGGGCGTTATCGTTGCACTAATTGGTTACGCTATTGGAAATTATTTGGGAATAATTGTGGCACTTTCGCTGGAACAATTTTCTGTTTAACAAAAAAAAATAAAATTATGCGTTTTGATATCTTAACCCTCGTCCCCCAATTGCTTGACAGTCCGCTGAACAACTCGATAATAAAAAGAGCCAAAGACAACGGCTTAGTCGAAATTTTTGTGCATGACATTCGCGATTACACCACCAACAAACAACGCCAAGCCGATGATTATCAATACGGAGGAGGCTCCGGAATGGTTATGATGATAGAACCGATATATCGAGCCATAAAAAAATTGACTTCGGAACGAAAATACGACGAAATAATTTATACCAGTCCCGATGGCGAAAAATTTAAACAAAAACACGCAAATTTTTATTCCATAAAAAATAATATCCTAATTTTATGCGGGCACTACAAAGGCATAGACCATCGAGTTCGCGAGCATTTGATAACACGAGAGTTTACGATAGGCGATTTTGTATTGACCGGAGGCGAACTACCTGCCGCCGTAATGATTGACAGCATAGTGCGCCTTATTCCGGACGCTATTTCAGACGGCACGTCGGCCTTGTCAGATTCTTTTCAAGACAATTTGTTAGCCCCGCCCGTATATACGCGCCCTTCAAATTTCAACAATTGGGAAGTTCCCCAAGTATTACTTTCGGGCGATTTCAACGAAATTGACAAATGGCGACAAGAACAATCTATCGAAAGGACAAAAAAATTGCGCCCCGATTTGTTCGACGACGAATAGTTACAAGCAAAAAATGACAGCAAAACATTTTTAGTCAAAAAAACTTCTAATAATTTTTTTATTTTTTTTCCTGTTCAAATTTAACAAAAAAAGAACGTTTTTAGCAATATAATCAGCTCATTATCAGCTCATTACAATATATATTAGAATCGATATAAATAGCTTTAATGTATAAAAAAAAATTAAATAAAAAGTAGTAAGTATTCTTGTTTTTATAAAATAAATTTTAAATTTGCACAGGAAAATGAAACAGATATGCCAGAAATAGGAGACATAGTAATAAAAGGAACACATAAGAATTTTTTCACACCGAACGTAAGTTTTAGTAAGCATTCCGGAATTTGTGAAATATCAGGCGAGTCATTTCTTGAAAACACCATTGAGTTTTACCAGCCCCTGCTGAATTGGCTGAAAGTATATACATCTGAAATAAAACAACCCCTTGCTTTTATCATAAAATTGACATATTACAACACAAGCACGTCAAGATGTTTGTTGGATATTTTGAATATTTTGAAAGAATATGAAGAAAACGACGGCGAAGTAGTTGTAAATTGGCACTACGACGAAAGCGATTTGGATATGAAAGAAGACATCGAAGATTATATGCTCGACACAGGCTTAAAAATAAATCTAATCCCCGAAAACGAATAATTTTGTTAAATAATATCTCAACGTATATGCTATTGATAACCACAAGATTATAGATAAGCAAAGACAAAAGAAGTACAAAAGAAATAGATAAAAATCAGTAAATACAATTTATGGAAAAAATGGATTCTTTTGAAGAAAAATATATAAATAAAATCATCTGTGGCGATAGCTTGACCGTAATGCGTGAAATGCCCGATGAATGTTTAGACCTTGTCGTAACATCACCTCCTTATAATTTAAAAAATTCGACAGGCAACGGAATGAAAGCCTGTACAACAAGCGGAAAATGGGCAGGAGCAGCTCTGCAAAACGGATACAGTCATTATAATGACAATATGCCACACAAAGAATATGCCCAATGGCAATATAACTGTTTAAAAGAAATGTTTCGCTTAATAAAAGATGATGGAGCAATTTTTTATAATCACAAATGGAGAGTTCAAAAAGGTTTAATACAAGACAGAAGCGATATTATTAGGGATTTGCCGGTAAGACAAATTATTATCTGGCGAAGAAAAGGCGGTATAAATTTTAATCCGGGATATTTTTTACCTACATATGAAGTTATTTATCTTATTCCCAAACCAAATTTTAAGCTATCACCAAAAGCTAACAAGCATGGTGATGTATGGGAATTTACCCAAGAAATGAAAAATGAGCATCCGGCTCCGTTTCCTGTTGCTCTTATTGATAGAATAATTTTTTCGACTAATGCCCGGACCATACTTGACCCTTTTATGGGAAGTGGCACAACTGCTGTTGTTGCAATGGGGTTAAAACGTAATTACATTGGTATTGAGCTAAGTCCAGATTATTGCGAAATGGCTGAAAAAAGAATTGAACGAAACAAAAAACAAAGCGAGGTGAAGAGATTACACCCACTAACAATTTTTAGCGAAATATAAAATGAAAATATACACAAAAGAAAGTTTAATAGAAGAATTAAATAAAATAACAAAATTAGGCTGGGTTAAAAATGCTCGCAAAGGGAATAATGGTGGTATTGGAAATACCCTTGAAGACTTATTGGGAATTGAAGAAAATAACTTACCAATTCCTAATGCTACAGAGTGGGAACTAAAAACACAAAGAGCAAAAACAACTTCATTAGCAACACTATTTCACAGTGAACCTTCGCCAAGAGCTATTAAATTTGTTCCTCAAATATTACTACCTCATTACGGCTGGCAACACAAAGAGGCAGGGAAAAAATATCCTGCGAATGAAATGAGTTTTCGTCAGACAATACACGGAAATTCTCCAAGCGATAGAGGTTTTATAGTAAAAATAGATAAATCAGAAAAGAAACTACTCATATCATTCAATAGTAATCAGGTTGATGAGCATCATCACAAATGGTTAGATTCAGTCAAATCTCGTATCGGGTTAAATGAGCTTAACCCTCAACCATACTGGGGATTTGATGATTTAAAATATAAAGTAGGAACAAAATTATTGAATTGTTTTTATGTTCAAGCAGATGTAAAGAAAGAAAATGGAGAAGAATTTTATCACTATAACAAAGTTATGATGTTGCAGAAATTTAGTTTTGACAATTTTTTAAAACAAATAGAAAACGCAAATATCTTAATAGATTTTGATGCACGTACAGGACATAATCACGGAACAAAGTTTAGATTACGACAAAATTGTTTCCCGTTACTTTACGAAAAGGCAAAAGTCATAATATGATTTTAACCCCCTGATATACAAAAATAAACCTTATTTTATTTGACAAAAAACACCCAATCAATTTTAGATTATCGAAAATTAAATAGTTTAAAAATATTATATAATTTCAAAAATTTGTAATTTTGCAAAAAGAAAAATTAAAATAAAATAATTGAAAAATGCACGGAATTAACAAAGTACAATTAATTGGAAACGTAGGAAGAGAAGCCAAAACCAAACTTTTGGACAGTGGAGTACCCGTTACAACATTCTCTTTGGCTACAAGCGAAACACATCGTAGAAAAGACGGTTCACGAGTAACATCAACCGAATGGCACAACATAGTGCTTTGGCGAGGCTTGGCCGAACTGGCAGAAAAATATGTAAAAAAAGGAGACCCTCTGTACATCGAAGGGAAATTACATTCGAGAACTTGGACTGATAAAGACGGAAACCTCCGACGAACAACCGAAATCGTAGCCAGTAACCTAATTATGCTATCGCCAAGAGCAAAACATGAAGACATAATTGACACTGATTTTGACGACAACCTTCATATCAACGATTTTGACGAAGAGTTCCCAAATACCGAAGACGACATTATGGGTTTGTAATTTAAAACGACAACCCAATATCACCTCTAAATACTTGAAAGAGAACTAATTACAAAAAGTTTTCTTTCAAGTATATACTCCCAAGACTTATACTAATAAAAAAACACTACATTTTGGAAACTATAACTGAGTTTTTGCCCATTCTGAACACACAAATTTCACCTAATCTCAACATAGAAAGCTACATAGAAATTATTTTTTTTATACTACTAATTTTTTCGTCAGCAATGGTTTCGGGCTCCGAAGTAGCCTATTTTTCGCTAACCCCTGACATCATAGAAGATTTAGAAAACGGAACTTCTAAAAAAGAAAAAAAAGTTGTTCGACTGATAAATAATCCCAACAAACTTCTGGCTACTATCCTGATTACCAACAACTTTGTGAATATTGCCATAGTTGTACTCGCAACCCACCTAACGGGTACATTGATAGATTTTAACGGCAATACATTGCTCAAATTTTTGATAGAAGCAGTAGTCGTTACATTTATAATATTGCTTTTTGGCGAAATTATACCCAAAATATACGCCAATAAATTGAAAAAATCGTTTGCTCTTGCAATGGCGCTTCCGCTATCGACCTTAGAAAAGGTTTTTTATCCGTTAGTTGTGATTTTAGAAAAATCAACAAACATTGTGAACAAACGCCTAAAAAACACTAATGCACTGTCTATGAGCGACTTATCGGACGCAATAGACATCACTGCATCGGAAAGTCAAAACGAGAAAAAAATACTGAAAAACGTTGTAACGCTCAACACAATTGAGGTGCGCAACATTATGACCCCGCGTGTAGATGTGGTAAATTTGAGTATCGACAACAAATTTTCGGTGGTAAAAAAAATCATAAATCAAAGCGGATTTTCGCGAATACCGGTCTTTGAGGACGAACTCGACAAGATAGTTGGAATTTTATACATAAAAGATTTGATACCTTTTTTGAAAAAAGATAATTATTTCGAGTGGCAAAAATACATCAGACAACCCTATTTTATCCCCGAAAACAAAAAAATAGACGACCTATTGCAAGAATTTAGAAATTTGAAAACTCATTTAGCAATAGTATCTGACGAATACGGCGGTTTTAGCGGGATTGTTACGCTCGAAGACGTTATCGAAGAGATTGTGGGCGAGATAAATGACGAATTTGACGTTGAGGAGAATATGTACAGCAAAATATCTGATAATCAATCGACTATGGAAGGAAAATTATTATTGAAAGATTTTCAGCGTTTAGCAAATCTTGACGACGATTATTTTGACGACGAAAATTCGGATGCCGAAACAATTGCCGGTTTGCTATTGAATATTATCGGCGATTTTCCTAAACCTCAACAAAAAATAAAGTACAAAGATATTGAATTTGAGGTTATTAAAATAAATAATCGACGAATTGTAAAAGTGAAAGCCACGTTTAAAAATAATTCGACAAATAAAAAAACAGCACTTAATTAAATTGAGAATTGAGAATTGAGAATTGAAAATTGAGAATTGAGAGTTGAGAGTTGAGAATTGAGAATTGAGAATTGAGAATTGAGAGTTGAGAATTGAGAATTGAGAATTGAGAGTTGAGAATTGAGAATTGAGAATTGAGAGTTGAGAATTGAGAATTGAGAGTTGAGAGTTATAATATTGATTATCAATAATTTAGAGAAAATCTTTGCGAATATATAAAGTGCTGATTTTCAAGCTATTGAATAATAAAAAAACAAATATGAAAAAAAATTATATCTACGGAATCAGAACCGTTATAGAAGCCATAAAATCAGGAAAAACAATAGAAAAAGTTTTATTCAAAAAAGACTTGAAAGGTCTTTTGTTCGGCGAGCTTTTTAGCATTGTAAAAAAAGAAAATATACCGTTTCAATTTGTCGTAAACGAGCGCATAAACCGCATTACCACAAAAAATCATCAAGGAGTTGTTGCGTTTTTGTCGCCCGTAGAATTTACGAATATCGAGGAACTTACGCAAATGGTAATCGAGCAAGGTAAACTCCCGCTTTTTTTGCTTTTGGACGGCATAACCGACGTTCGGAACTTTGGGGCTATTGCCCGAACCGCCGAATGCGCCGGCGTTGATGCAATTGTAATCAAAGAAAAAGGTAGCGCCCAAATAAATCAAGATGCGATAAAAACGTCTGCCGGAGCATTGTACAAAATTCCGATTGCACGCGTAAAATCGTTCGGCAAACTGGTTAAATTTTTGAAAAATAGCGGATTTTGCATAGTTGCAGCCACCGAAAAAGGTTCTGTAAATTATTTTGAAACCGACTACCGAGTGCCTGTTGCGATAATTATGGGGGCAGAAGACAAAGGCGTTTCTACGGAATTGTTAAAGTCGTCTGATTTTGCGGTAAAAATTCCGATTATGGGCGAAATAGAATCGTTGAACGTTGCTAATGCCGCATCGGTTATTGTATATGAAGCTGTTAGACAACGACTTACCGACAAGCAGTAAATTCTCTCTTAGAACTTGCTACTCAAAAATAAAACGATTTAGCATTTTTCTAACATTTTTAAAACATCAATTTTCTAAAATCCCCGCATTCCATACGAGGCTATAAATATATCACACCTACGGGATTTACCCTAATCGCGTGGCGATGATATGTTTGTTGCCTTGATGCAAATCGGGGGATTTTTATTTTCTGAATACGCCTTATAAAAAGTGCTTTTGGGACGCTAAAAAACAAACAACCAATTAGTTAGAGCTTTTTTGAACTTTAATTTTTTGTTTATAATTTTTTGTTTTTACTTTGATGTACGAAAAAACGTTTTTTTTAACTTATTTTTTGCTTAATTTTAGTCGCGTAATCAACTGATTATTAGAGAATTATAAATTTAAAAATAAATTAATAAAACAAACGTAATCCAAAAATTTTGGACCACGATAAAACTTCGTTTTTTGTCGAATATAACAAAAAAAAAACATAAATTATCGAATGAAGTTACTAAAAAATATACTTATAATTGTAGTTGCGCTGCCAATCTGCATATTTTTTTATAAGATATTTCAGTTTGGAACATTTGGAAATATTATTTTATTTATGTCAATCTACATTTTGGTAAGTATTATTTTTGAAGTAATTTTTGGTAAATTAATTAAAAATAAACAAAAAAAATAAACAAAAATGTCAAAAGATTTAGAAAAATATTTCAGTAAATTTAAAGAAAATATAGTAGGAAATGATGAGATTTTTGAGACCTCGTTTGGCAAGAAAAAAATGATTTATGCCGATTGGGTTGCAAGCGGTCGCCTTTATCTGCCGATAGAAGAAAAAATGCGAAAATTATTTGGACCAATGATTGGAAACACTCACGCCGAAGCGAGTGCAACCGGTATCACAATGACAAGGTCGTATTTTTTGGCACGCCAAATAATAAAACAACACGTAAACGCCTCCGAAGATGATATTTTGCTAACATTAGGTTCGGGCATGACACGTGTACTCAACAAATTTCAACAAATTTTGGGACTTCGTTTGCCCGACCGAAACTCTTATTTTACCCGCCAAACCGGCATCGATTTGTCCAAATCGCAAGCCGTTGGCGACGACAAACCGATTGTTTTTGTTTCGCATATCGAACATCACTCCAACCACTTTTCGTGGCTCGAAACCATTGCCGACGTCGTTATGATAGAACCAAATGAAGATTTGAGCGTCAGCACTGAAAATTTGAAAAAAGCACTAAAAAAATATGAGACCCGAAAAATAAAAATCGGCTCATTTTCAAGCGGTTCAAACGTTACAGGCTATATGCCAAACGTTCACGAATGGGCAAAAATAATGCACCAAAACGGAGGTTTGTGTTTTGTAGATTACGCAGCCACAGCGCCGTACATAAAAATTGACATGCACCCCGAAGACCCCGAAGCATATTTAGATGCAATATTCTTTTCGCCTCACAAATTTGTGGGAGGTCCCGGTAGTGCTGCTGTTTTGGTTTTTAACAAAAAATTATATAAAAATATAATACCAACAACACCGGGCGGTGGCACAGTTTTGTGGACCAATCCGTGGAACGAATGCCGTTACACCGCAAATTACGAAGTGCGCGAAGATGGCGGAACACCGGCGTTTACCCAAACTATCCGAACAGCTTTGGCAATAAAAGTAAAAGAAGAAATGGGACACGAAAACATTATGAAACGCGAAGAAGAACTCATCGAAATAGCTTACGGAGCGCTTTCAAAAATGGATACAATCAATGTTTTTGCCCCCGAAGTCAGCAATCGTTTGGGAGTTGTATCTTTCTGCTCAACCGCGCTACATCACAATTTGATAGTTAAAATTTTGAACGACCGCTACGGCATTCAAACACGCGGAGGTTGCGCCTGTGCCGGTCCTTACGGACATTATTTATTGAACCTCGACCGCGAAGCATCAAAAGCATTTTCGACAAAAGTAGATGCCGGCAACTCGACCGCCAAACCCGGCTGGGTCAGGATTTCGTTGCACCCAACAATGACAAACGACGAATTAGATTACGTGCTTAACGCCGTAAAAGAAATTATCGACCACGCCGAAGAATGGGGCAAAGAATATCATCAGGTAACCAAATCGGGCGAGTGGTTTTTGGAAAACGAAAAATTTGACGAAGACAAACTAAAAAGTTGGTTTGAATTTGAATAAATTTGCATATTGACTGTATGGATTTTTTTAAAAATTTATTTCATAAAAAAGAAAAAAAATTGAGTTTTGAAGAACAAATTCGGAATGAAATTTCGGTGTGCGAAAACTCAATTTTTGAATACGAGCAAGATATACACAAAATCAGAGGCTGGGCTATTAACTTGATGCACAAGACCTTAGAAATACCAAAATCTTACTGGTACGAAGAGCTGGAAAACTTGGACACAATTTTTAATTTGCCCGCGAACAAAAATATTGACGAAGAAAAAAAACAAGAAATAAAAGAAATTTCGCTTTCGTACAAACAACAAATTGAACTGCGAAAAATGAAAGTTGAAATTTGCAAAAAAAATGTGATGCAATTGCGCCAAATGCTTGTAGATGAACAAAATATAAAAAAACAACTGCAAATTGAAGACAAAAAAGAATTTATTATAAAAGAACATAAGGACAAGGCAAGCTCTATAACAAACGATATTTCGACCGAAATGGTGGCAGAAGCCCAAATTGAAATGTTGAAAAATCAAATAGAAGACCTGCAAGACGAATTAAAATTGAAACAAGAAACGAACAAACAATTGGACATTTTGTACAGAAAATACGGTCAATCAGTCAATTACGATACTACAAAAATTTATTTGGACGAATTGAACAAATTACTGGATTAGTTCCAAATTTATTTTTAGAATTAACAGCAAAGAACGCAAATGAGAATTTTGCGTTCTTTGCAATTTATGAATATTAGAAAAAGAACGCCTAAATATTTTATGAAAAAGCCCTACATTTTGGACGTTTTTTGCTTTTTTTTATTTCCTTTGCATAAAATAGAATTGTTATGAGTATTTTTGAAGATAAAACAATCGATGAAATAAGAAATATCATTGAAAATAATAAAAAAATATCAGTTGTAGGTCATAAAAATACCGACCCCGATTGTTTGGGCTCGGCTATGGCTTTGAAATATTTTTTTGCCAACAAAGGTATTGATGTTCAGATAATTATACCAAATGAAATAGCCGAATATCTGAATTGGATTTTTGAAGATACCAAAATTTGGATTTACAAAACCGAAAAACAAGAATGTGATAAAATTTTAGAAGAAAGCGACCTTATTTTTATTGTCGATTTGAGCAGTTACAACCGAATTGACAAGGTTGAAAAAAAATTAAAAGAATTAGACACATTAAAAATAAATATCGACCACCATCGCAACCCCGAAAATTTGGCAAATTACAATTTTGTGGATTTTCACAGAGCTTCGGCAGCCGAATTGGTTTACGAGTTTCTGCGAAAATTAGACAAAAATTGCATTGACAAAAATGTGGCGGAAAGTATTTATTTGGGCATGATTAGCGACAACGGAAATTTTAAATATCCAAATGTAAATACCGAATCGTTCAAAATAGCCGCCGAATTGTTAGCCTACAACATCGACCGCACGCGGATTGTAAACAATTTATACAATAATTATTCGTACAATCGCCTTCGATTGCTTGGGCATTTGTTGAAAGAAAGAATGGTTTTTATGCCCGAAAACAGGGCTGCTTATTTGTATTTATCGCTCGACGACCAAAAAGATTTTTCGTACAAACTGGGCGATTACAAAGATTTTGTGAACTTTCCGCTGACCATTGCCGAAGTAGATTTTTCGATGATGATAATCGAAGAAACCGACTTGATAAAAATTTCGCTTAGGTCGCTTGGCGATTTTGACGTTAATAAAATTGCGCGGAAATTTTTCAACGGCGGCGGACACAAAAACGCCGCAGGAGGCAGATTGAGAAGGTCTATGGATAAAACTTTAGAATTTATAAATTCCAATTTTGACAAAATTATGGAAACCGGAAAAAAAGGGAAAAATTAAAAGTTAAAAGTTAAAAAATAAAAATTAAAAGTTAAAAAATAAAAATTAAAAGTTAAAAAATAAAAATTAAAAACTAAAACTCTGATTATAAAACAGTTAGAGATTTCTTTCTTTCAATAAATAATTGACTATCAAGCTATTACAGAGAAATATTGATAATTTAAAATTTTCAGAAAACCAACGGCTAACAGCTAATGTCCAAAGGCTAACAGCCAAAAATCAAAGGCCAACACCCAAAAACACAAACAAATGAAAAAAAACTATATCTTAATTTTTGTTGCGCTATTACTATTCAGTTCAGTAAGTTGCAAAAATGACAAAAAAACAAAGCCCAAAGACTGGGAAAAGATTGATAATCAACTCGTTAAAGTCAATAAATATTTACTCGAAGAAGACCAAGAACGAATTGAAAGTTACATAAAACGCAAAAAATGGCAAATGACCCAAACTGAGACCGGTTTGTGGTACGAAATTTACGAAAAAGGGAGTGGCGATTCGATAAAAACAAACGACATTGTTACAATAAATTACAGGGTTGAGCTTCTCGACGGCACACTTTGTTACACTTCGGATTCGCTGGGTTCGAGGTCGTTCAAAGTAGGACGCGCCGAGATTGAAAGCGGTATCCACGAAGGAGTAAAACTGATGAACGTTGGCAGTAAAGCCCGATTTATTTTGCCGCCACATCTTGCACACGGTTTGCTGGGCGACGAAAACAAAATACCGTCTCGTGCTATCATCGTTTACGACCTCGAACTATTGTCGGTAGAAGCAGAAAAATGATATTTTTTTCGGTTCTAATTTCTTCTAAAAATTAACAGAAATCCATAGTTTTCAACAAAAGCAAAACAGCCATAACAACCTAATAATCAACAACTTAAAGAAACACTATAAAAACAAAGATAAACAACTGATAATCAGCATTATAATTTTCAAATATCAAATTTCAACATTTAATTTAACGAAGTAGAATAATTGATAAAAATTATTTGCATTTTTTTAATAAAAAAACATACTTTTGCAAAAATAAAAACAAAAAAATTATGAGTAATTCAAAAAAATCTACAAGTTTAGGTAAAATAATTCTCGGCTCTGCAATTGGCTTTATAGCCGTTGGGGTTGTGCTAAGTATCTTGATGGTATTCGTAATTGGCGGAATAATAGCCGCCGCATCAAGTAACGAAGAGGAAATAAAAGAGAACAGCGTTCTGGTAATGAAGTTGAATATGCCTATCGTAGAACAACAACAAGACAACATAAAAGTAAATTTTATGAAGTTTGACAATTTATCATCGTTGGGATTGAACAAAATATTAGAGATGATAAAAAAAGCAAAAAATGACGAAAACATAAAAGGTATATTCTTGGATTTGAGCCTCGTTCAGGGTTCTTTGGCCGATTTGCACGAAATAAAAAAAGCCTTAGCCGATTTCAAATCCGAGGGGAAATTCATCGTAGCGCACACAGACGTTTACACACACAGTAGTTATTATATAGCAACTGTTGCCGATAAAATTTACCTTACGCCAACCGGCAACTTTTTGTGGAAAGGTTTTGCATCGCAAATTATGTATCTGAAAGGAACTTTTGAAAAATTGGAAATAGAACCTGAAATTATCAGACACGGAAAATTCAAAAGCGCCGTAGAACCTTACATACGAGAAACTATGAGCGACGAAAACCGCTTGCAAATAGAGAAATTTTTGTTCAGTTTATGGGATCAATACGTTGACGAAGTTGCACAAGCTCGAAATTTGGAAGTTGCCGCACTAAACTTATACGCTGATAGTCTGATGATTAGCTCGTCGAAAAGAGCTATGGCTTTGGGCTTGATTGACCAAGAAAAACACAGGTCTGATGTAATCGAAGAGATGAAACAACTCGTTGGTATCGACGCCGACAAAAAATTAGCTGTTGTTTCGATGGCAGATTATATCGATATGAATACCGACAAAATGGAATCTTTGTCGGCCGAAATGCAAGAATTTGACAAAGACCCTAAAATAGCTGTGATATACGCCGAAGGAGAAATAATTCCGGGCAAAAGCCAACAAGGAAAAATGGGTTCAAAAACAATTTCGGAAGCCATAAAAAAAGCAGCCGACAACGAAGCCGTAAAAGCAATCGTACTACGAGTAAATTCGCCGGGAGGAAGTGCTTTGGCATCGGAAGTTATGTTGCATCAATTAGAACTGGCAAAAGCCAAAAAACCGATTGTAGTTTCTATGGGACGATATGCCGCATCGGGCGGATATTACATTTCGTGCAATGCCAATAAAATTTTTGCCGAACCTTACACGCTAACCGGCTCTATCGGAGTGTTTGGAATGCTTTTCAACGGTCAGAAATTGTTAAATAACAAACTCGGCATCAATGTAAATGTAGTAAAAACCAATGCAAATTCTGATTTTGGCGGAGTTTTCAGACCATTAAGCACTACCGAAAGAAATTATTTGCAAGGTCAAATTGAAGATATTTACGACGAATTTATTACACACGTAGCCGACGGTCGCGGAATGACAAAAACAGAGGTAGATGAAATAGCACAAGGTCGTGTTTGGTTGGCTCCCGACGCCCTCAAAATTGGTTTGGTTGACGAAATCGGCGGTATCGACGAGGCAATAAAAACAGCAGCCGAATTGGGCGAAGTAGATGATTATGAGATAGTTGAGTATCCGAAAGTAAAAGGTTTTGTTGAAATGTTTTTGGATAACTACAAAACAAAAGTTTTGACACAAGAACTTGGTACAAGTTACGAAATTTTCCAAAAAATTCAAGATATTCAAAATCTACAAGGAATTCAAGCCCGTATGCCATACGATATTGACGTTTACTAAAATCTGACAGTTTTGACAATTACTGAAAAAACACAGAAAATAAAACAATTTGCAAAAAAAATAGGCTTTGACGATATTGGAATCGTCAAAGCCATTTTTTTAGAAGAAGAAAAAGAGCGGTTGTTATCTTGGCTGGAAAACAATTACCACGCCAACATGGGCTACATGGAACGAAACGTAGAAAAACGCTTAGACCCGCGCCTTTTGGTCGAAAATGCAAAATCGGTTATTGTTTTGTTGAGAAATTATTACCCCGAAAAAAAACAACAACACAAAGATTCTTATAAAATTTCAAAATACGCCTATGGGCAAGATTATCACAATGTTATAAAAAAATATTTGTGGCAACTCTACGATTATATAAATACCGAAATAGAACCCATAACCGGACGAGTTTTTGTTGATTCGGCGCCAATAATGGAACGAACTTGGGCAAAACGCGCCGGACTTGGGTGGATTGGCAAAAATTCGCTTCTGATAACTAAACGAGGCTCGTTCTTTTTTATTTCGGAGCTTATTATCGACCTCGAACTGGACTACGAAAACGTCTCATACAGAGAATATTGCGGTAAATGTACACGTTGTGTTGATGCGTGTCCGACAAACGCAATCGTGAAACCCTACGTGGTAGATGCCGTAAAATGTATTTCGTATCAAACCATCGAAAATAAGGGCGAACTGGATAAAAATCTGACCGGAATGTTCGACGACTGGATTTACGGTTGCGATATTTGCCAAGACGTATGTCCGTGGAACCGATACGCCAAAGAATCAGATGTTGATGAGTTTAAAATAACCTCGCTTTTGAACGAAATGAACAAAGAAGATTGGGAAAACATTTCAAAAACAACTTTTGATAATATTTTTCGCAAATCTGCCGTTAAAAGAACAAAATACTCGGGGCTTGTCCGAAATATTAATTTTGTCAATAAAAAAGAAAATGAGAATGATAAGAATGAAGAAAATGATGAAAACTAAGAAAATTTTAGCTTTGCTAACTATCTTTGTATTAGTTAGTTGTAATAAAAATCCATTTTTGATTGATGTTTCGGACGTTGATGTAGATTTGGATATATATCGGCTCGACGAACAGATGTTTACAACAAATGCAGACGAACTTTATTATAAAATTCCGGAGATAAACAAAAACCACAAAGATTTTTTTGAATTATATAATTTGAAAATTATAGGCGTGGGACTGCCCGACAGCCGAGAATTTTACAACAATTTGAGCGAATTTTATTACTACTGCGACCAAGTTGAGCTCTACGAAACCGTAGAAGAACTTTTCCCGACCGACAATTCTACCTTAGAACCACCTCTAACAGAGGCATTTAAACATTACAAATATTATTTTCCCGAAAATAAAATCCCAAAAATTATAACTTGCATTTCAGGCTTCAATTTGTCAGTTTTTACGGGCGAAGATTTTATTGGAATTAGTTTGGACAAATATCTGGGAACAAATTACGAAGGCTATCAAGGTATGTTTGAAAATTATATATCAAACCGAATGCACCGCCAAATGTTGCCCATCGACGTAATGCGAGCATTGTGCATTGCCGAATTTCCACAAAACGACTCCATTTCGACCGTTCTGACAAACGCTATTTATCAGGGGCGAACACAGTATTTTTTAGACGCCATGTTTCCCGAAACCGTCGATAGTCTAAAATGGGGATTTTCAGATATGCAGTGGCGTTGGGTTGAGGAATTTGAACAAAACATTTGGGATTTTATGGTTAGCCAAAAAATTGTTTTTTCAACAAAAATTATGGACATAAAAACCTACACCGACGAAGCCCCATTTACCACACCATTTGGCAATAAATCCGCACCACGCGCCGGAAATTACATCGGGTATCAAATTGTAAAATCGTATATGGATAAAAACGAAAATATCTCGTTGGCAGAACTGATGAACGAACGCGATTATATGAAAATATATAATAATTCGTATTATAATCCCTAAAAGCAGCAAAACCTAACACCTAACGCCCAAGACCTAAAAAAAAACGGTTAAAAACCGTTTTTTTGTCAGAAAGTGATAGAAGTATAAAAAGCCATATAAACGGCATCTACGTTCGGATTGTAAAGGAATTCACCCGAAGCATTAGCATCAAATTTACCGATTTTAAAGCTCCTTGTATATTTTGTGCCAACTCCGATAATATTAAAATCTGCCTCCGTAGCCGGTCCGTATCCAACCAACACGTTTTCGTTCGTAAGCGAATCGATTTGATATATCGGTTTTTTACTTGCGTAAGCACTTGTATTGCTGGTAGTTGCACCTACGTAAAAGAACAAATCTCTTGTTGGTGTTAAATTCCAAGAATAATTTAGCTCCAAGTAAGTCGAGTATTTTTGGTTGCCGTTTGCGTCTCGGTCGGCACCACCATAAACGTAAGCACCGGCCAAAGCACCAAGCGGAAATGCTTCGACACCCGAATATTTGACAAAAGCGTCAATAGCGTGATTGGGCGAAGATTTGTAATCTCTAAAATCCTTCAAAAGTCGTCCACCCTGATCTTGTGGAAAATAAAAATCATAAAGCCCGAGAGTGAAATAATCTAAAATATAAAATTCCATGAATAAATCCACCTCGCAATACGACGACGGAGCCAATTCGTAAGCCCCCCAAGCCCCAATACTCATAAATGGAAGATTGTAAGATAAGGTACTTTGTGCGCTAAATCCGTCTATACCTTGTCCACAACGCCATAAGTGCCTGTTTTTCAAAGCTATATTCAACGAAACATTAGATTCGTCTTTCGGTTGTTCCGATTCTTCCTGTGCATTTAAAACCCCAAAAATTAGGCTAATAGCAACTAAAATAATTGTTTTCTTCATCTGTTTAAAATTTATTTGTTTAATAATTACTATCTGTAAGTACTTCTCGGAGGGCGAAAAAAAACCTCTAAGAAAGTATTTAACTTATATTAACAAAAATCATACAATTGTATCAATTTGTTGAAAATAAAGTTGAAATGAATTGAGAATTGAGAATTGAGAATTGAGAGTTGAGAATGGAGAGTTGAGAATTGAGAATTGAGAGTTGAGAATTGAGAATTGAGAATGGAGAATGGAGAATGGAGAATGGAGAGTTGAGAATGGAGAATGGAGAATTGAGAGTTACAATGCTGATTATTAGGGAGTTATGATGAAACGTCTGCAAATATATAAAAGACTGATTATCAAACCATTACACACATATAATACAGGCGTATTCTGAAAATACAAATCCCACGATTTACATCGAGGGTTACAAAAATATCATCGATACGCGATTGAGGTAAACCCCGTAGGTAGGATTGATTGATTCTGTTTTTTTCATAACACGGGTTTACACCCGTGCCTACAAATATACCATCGCTACGCGATTAGCAGAACCCCGTAGGGGTCATATATTTGTAGCCCCGTATGGAATGAGATGGAATGCGGGGATTAAAACAATAACACCTGTTTTTTATGTTTTTTGCAAAAGAACAAGGCTTTCTAAGTAAAAAACAAACTGTAAGTTGTTGTTTATTGGATATTAACATTTTATAAGTACACCAATAAAAATATTGAAAATGAATAAGGGCGAGAAAAATTCTCGCCCTCATAATTTTGAACTTGTTTAATTAAGTTCTTA